>JACCDW010898316.1_pt1 | contig 23897 bp, 23 predicted proteins | sample 7449781 | NCBI WGS metagenome assembly JACCDW01 (sample SAMN15323449, study PRJNA562643) | freshwater metagenome | isolation source: river surface water | place: USA:Blue River Watershed | collected 2017-08-18
ATAATCGGCAATGTGACCGCGCTTTCGAAACCGGCGGGCAGTTGCAATAAAAGCCCTGGCTCCCGTCGGCCGGTAATGATCCAGAAAAAGTCGAAGCGACCGTCGGTCAAAACTCGACGAGCATCTGTGCCGCCTGGTTCTAACTTTGCCCAAGGATATTCCTTATCCGACACTTCACCCCTCCTCTTCGCCATACTCGCCGGGATCAATGTCCCCAAGCAGAGCTAGCTGAGCAGTTTTATTAATCACATATTCGACTGTCTCCTCGTGACGCTTTGATCGAGGAAAGCTGATGGCCCACCCAACGATAGGATCAGAAGGGATACGGTCCAATAACCCTGCGTCGATATTTTCAGTCTTAATGAGGATTGTGTAGATTATCAGAAGTGGGAATTTTCGGCGGTGGCGGTATATCCAATCAGGATAATTAACATTTTTTTCTTGTGCATTTTTACGACCAGCTTTTGGGATATATTTTTTCTCTGCCGCCTCAGCCTCGTCGTATTTTAAACCAACCTTCTCGATGCCGCGGGACGATAGGCGTACCTTTTCACCACCAATCGATAGAAGATCAGAAGCGATACGTTCACGCAAACCGCGTATTTCACGTTCACGCCTCTTCGGATCTTTGCTCGTACCCAAGATTGAACGCTGAACCGGCTTCACCTCATCTATGCAGGTCGGCAGCAAACCGTCCTGAGCAGTGCCTGTCTCTGCGATCAAAACATCCCAGCGATGCAGTTCATCATCTTTACGATCACGAATGTATCGACGGACCGGTGTAGTTTCAGTCAGCAGCGCGCCTGGCTCGTTTCGAAAACCAGCCAAGAATCTGTCAATAATTTCAACTGGCACTTCACGGATCAGATGACCACCAGAGACATGGACATCAACTTCAGGGCGGGAGCCAACCCCCTGCAATGCCGCTAAAAGTCCATTGCCTGCGTTGCGGTTCACCTCAATATCCTCAGGCTTAGCAGACAGCCGCGCAGTTTCTATGAAACTGTTGGAAAGCCCTATGCAGACAGTCTTCTTGCCAGAGCCCATCTTGTTGCGGGCAGTAACCATCAAGGTACTTGGATGGCTTCGAACGGCCAATCCAAATTGTTTTGGCGTGGCGTTGTTTTGCTGCATTTCCTTGAGAGACTCGTGCAGTTCTTCAGTCGCCTCGGCGATGTGTGCGTACCAAGCAGCTGCCGCTTTTGGCATCCAGATTCGGCAGATATCTTCATAATCAGGGCGGTATCCAAACCAGCGCCCCATTTGCATCAGCGTGTCGTACATCATCGAATTGCGTAGGAAATATGAAACCGTCAGACCTTCAAGGGTCAAGCCTCGTGACAGCGACAGCCCGCCCACGGCAATTACAGTTTGTCCTTCACCGCCATTTTCATAATCGAGCCCGTCAGCAGAATCTTTATTAACTGTAACCAGCCTAGTCGAGGCAACAATTGGGAGCAGAAGCGGAATAATATCGCTCCATGAGTGGCCAGTAGATGAGAATTCACGTTCCCATGCCGACTTGAGCTGCGCAATTTCGGAGTTTTGACGAGCAGCATCTGCCCGTGCACCATCTGCTCGCAAGGCGTCCTCAATGATCTCCAACTGCTGATGCAACCTATTGCGTATCTTCTTCTGCAAGCCAGTGAATCGGGAGGCGTTAATCAGCATGGAGGCATGATCCTTATGCTGGCCGCGCAGATTGCGAATAGCTCGCGCAATTAGAAAACAGCGCATTGCCTCGATCATGCTTTCCGGCAGATTATCCAGATCATGATCGATCTTGTGCTTGACAGGTAGTACCTCGTCATTGTCGTCAATATATCGAACGAAGCTGGGTCGTTGCTCCTCATCGTCACCCTCAGGGACGCCGTCTACGAAGACCTTGCGCGCGCCAAAATAATTGTCCGGCGCATCCAAACCAATAATAAAGTGGCTTGGGAACAAATCTTGTGTTTCGAGTTCGTCATCGGCCTCTGGATCAATGAAAATATTAGCGAAAGGTGTCGCAGTGTATCCGACGTAACAGCTACGTCGAAACAGCGCGAGCAAGTCACGGATATGACCATTTATTGTAGAGCGCTCGCATTTACCACCGAGGGCGCAGGCCGCATTAGGATCGCACTTAACTTGCGCGTTGCATTTTCTTTTTTGGCGATAATTTATGTCAATAGAAGCGTTGTCCGCCTCGTCGTCGATGAGCAGCATAGGCTGGTCAACCATGCCAGAGCCCCCGTGCTGGCTTTCCTCAGCATTGTATGCCGTTAGCCAATCGATCAAATTAGTTAACGTATTGTTTTCTTTTTTTATAACAAGAACAAGCGGTACATTGTAGGCGGAGATGGCGCCTCGGTTAGCGTCGACAGCCGGCCGGCTAAAATCTTGTGTTCTGGTGGTGAAGCTAACAGGGATGCGCGTACTGTCGAATTCGCCGACGCCCACTTTCCGCTGACGAACGCCATTGCCGCGTTCAATCTGCTCAGATGCCCGCCCTACAAAGCCTTCGTCAATGCGGATCTGCGTCTGATTGCGAAGGTTGTTATGAATGCCTGCAATCACAACTATTAGGCGATATCCTGCATCGGCGGCCTTGCAGATCAGCCCGGTATAATTCTGCGTTTTTCCGCTCTGCACGTGCCCAACGACCAAGCCTTTGCGCTGCCAATTCCCCGGCGAATTCGGATTGCCCATCCGCTCAAGAATAGTGTCAGTGATTTTGTCGGTTACGGTAATAACGTCTTCTGGCAGCCGCTTCTTTCGCAGCAACTTTTTATAGCGTTTCCAGTAGTACGGGTCAAAGTTCGCGTCCGCTCGCGCCTCGTGTAACCAAGGGACAAAGTCCTCCTTTCGCTCTCCAACAACCGCTCCCAAACCCATCGTTATGCCATGGCGCTCCTCGATCCTCCGAGCCAGGCGTTCCGCATCCTCGGCAGAAATTTGTGCAAACATCGGAAGCTGCCGCATTTGCTCGATGACTACGCGTATCGCTTCCGATGTGCGATCGGTCAGCGCGAGCACCATCGGAGTGACCGTATCATCCAAAAGGTCGAAGGCGTCGCTCATGGCTGCAGCATCTCCTGCATGGTGGCACGTATGATCTTCTCCGCCATGTCCCAGTCTTTCCTCAAAAGTTCGATCGGCTGCAGTTGATCCAGGATATCGTCCTCAGCCAAACCAGTTTCTAAAAGTGCGGGTACGACCGCCCGGATATATTGTTGCAGCATGGCTTCATCGCTGTCTTCCGTGATCACCGCTTCTGGAGATCCAGCGAAATCGGCGTGTAGTGAGGCGATGGGCATTGTCGTCCCGATTGCGGCGATAATATTTGCAAATTCGTTCTGCAGTTCTGGAGGAAGTTTTACGCTGAATGCTGCCATCAGGGGGTGCGTAAGGTTAGGCCTGTATACAATTCCCCCATTCATTCGGACGCGGCTCCAAATAGGCAGGTATTCCTCATCAACTAGCTTGTTCCCCTTGCGTTGGTATGTGCGCTTCGATGCTTGAGGCAGACGCTCTACCAAGAGACGCATACGGTCACGAACTTTTGGGGGTAATTGTGCCGACGCTTTTTTAACGTCAATTTTCCAGTCCGGATCCATCGTATTGGGAATGTCAACGCGGACCCGGCATAACTTCGTCAGCTCCAATTGGCGCGCCAGACCAAGCCAGCTGCCGGCAATAATTAAACGACGACCACGATAGATGTAAAAGCCCTGCGAACGCAGATGCCCCTCAGGTCCGCCGAGATCATCCCACTGCGCCTTAGTAAGCCCGCTGTGATGCGGCAGTGTGTGGGCTTGAAACTCGACTGTTCCCAATGGCAGGTCGACCCTATCAACACGGTCCACCTGATGACCCGGGAAGGACGTGCCGAATGGGTCGATTGGGTCGAGACGACGGCCGTTGAGGAAAATCGATAGGGGCGCAGGCCCCTCTGACATGAAACGATGAAAAACAAGCCGGATATGACGCTCTGCCTGCGCAATAAGGCCGTTGATATGCCGTGCCTTGGCGATCTCGTCACCTTCTAGGCCACCACCGATACGATCGAGGCTGCGCCAAATGACCAATGTTCCGTCACTAGTCAGGCGATCGCGCCAAGGAATAACGGACTGCTCGTCGTGCAGCTCGATCTCCCAACGGTTTGTGTGTGCCACTCGGTCGAGGTCCCATGTGGCCCCAGAAAAAATTCCGTCTCGACGTGTTAGTACGGTCAACTTTTTACACTGAGAAAAGCTTGCGCTCTTCAGTCCAAGCCCGAACCGGCCAAGGTCATTGATATCACGTTTCTCCAGTGGGTTCTTCGATCCGGGACGCATCGCTTCGACGAGGACATCGGGACACATACCCTCACCATCATCGAGAATTGCTATCGCAGGTTCAGCTTGAGATAGATCTGTAAGGATTTCAATGCGGCTCGCCTTAGCAGTTATGGAGTTGTCGATAATATCGGCAAGTGCAGTGTCACAAGAGTACCCAATATCCCGCAGGCTCTGGATAAGCGAGGAAGCGTAGGGGGTAGCGTCAGCCGTCTTTACATCAAGAGCAACACCAACTTTTCCGATATTCATAACCGTATAAAAACCTCCGCATTATTATCCGCATTACTAAAAGAATTTTCGATTATATCTCAAGGCAGAGCTGGCCAATCCGGAGGGTCTGAAGGAATTAGAACGCGTAAGGAATCAGGCTCCAAAACCTCGACATGCCGCCCCCAACTCATCAGATGCCAAGCCATTTCCAGCAGCCCCCCCGCACGGAAACGAACGATCAACCCACCATCAGGCTGACCCTCGAATGACTGACTGTGATGGAATACAAAGGAACGAGCAAGTGGCGCAGCCTCTTTCGAGAACCTCCACACCACGTCCACCGGCGGCTCCTCAAACACCCCAAAACTTTGCGAAACAAATTGCTTGAGGCTAAAGTCAGGATCTCGCTCAAAGCTGTCCTGCTCCAGACGGAGTTTACCGATGGAAGGTAGGCTGAAAAATTTTGGCTTTGCCGCCCCGTCCTGAAGGCCAACAAGGTAATGCCGATGCCCATAAAGGAAGCCCAAAGGAGCGACGGTCCTGCGGCTCGCAGATTTGCCAGTCCGTGAGGCATAATCAAAAGAGACTTTCCGGAACGATTTGATCGCTGTCCGCAGGGTATCGAAGACAGCGTGCGGTATATGCGGTCTCGGGCCCGCACGGTGAGCGAGCCCTTCCGCTTCAGTGAGCGCTTCTAGATCTGGTTCGATTTGGTTAAGAGATGAGCCTTCGATCAGGTTGCGCATCTTAGACGCAACCCCCCGCAAGTTTTGTGCATGAACAGGAAGGTTCGCAGTTTCCATCGCGGACGCCGCCACCTCAATGCTCGCGAGATCGTCCGATGTAATCCCTGCAAAAGTCTGTGCAGCACCGGAATTAAGACGCCAGCGTTTTGTGCGTTCCCCTGTTTGAACTTCGCTGGAATTGGGAAAGGCCCTCAGCACTGCATCACGCATGCGGATAGCCGTACGTCTGCTAACCTCGAACTTCTCCTGGATCTCAGCAATGGTCAATCCGCCACGGGCAGCCTGCATTTCCAACGCCAGTTGGATCAACCGTTCAGCCCTGCTGTAGCGCATATGCCCCCCTTTGACCTACACGATTAGCAAGACATTGCGCTGAGAGCACCTGCAAAAACCTGATCCATGCCCCGATCTGACACCCTTGCCGGCGCATCAATCATCAGCCGCTTGCGAAGCCTTCAGCCAACGAGGCTTGCCCCGCGGCAGCGTGACAAGGTGGTATTGCCGGTAAAATTGCTCAGCTGAAGTTGTGGCCTTCAGGACCAGACTAACTTCATCCTCGGCCGGCAGGCTGCTCAGAAACTCATACAGCTTTTCAAGGTCGGTGATTGTCCGGTTGTTGATCGCCACGAGATGATAGCTGGGATAAGCTTTCGTCATTTCCGCAGGCGAACCGGGAAGCACAAAGTCGATAACTGGATAACCTTCATGCTGGAATTCAGCACTATCCAGCTTCCATTGATTAGAGATCACCAATCCCGAAAACTCGATCGATCGATTGTCCGTAACCTCAGGCATCACGAATGTGGCTGCCTTTAGGGTGACTTCCAGCCCTTCCCGATCAACAATGACCTCAACCAAGCCATCAGCCCCCCGGAGCCGATTGGCTAGATCCGAGCTGTTTCGAATGTCTTTGCGACCGTTGATCCCGACGACGCGATCACCAATTTTGAGACCAGACGCTTGATCGAAGACGGTCGCCACGATCGGACGATCATCGTCTTCCGCTGTCGCATATGCGGCCGGCAATTGTCGGTAACGCGCGTCGCGCCCCGCTTTGAGCAGATCGAGGATCTGACAAAGAGGGCGGATTGGCTCTGAAAAAGAGACCGCAGTTGAATGGTCATCATCCGTGTCGCGGTAGCTGGCTGCCGCGATTCCGACAATCTTGCCAGTCGAAAGATCAATGAGCGGCCCACCCGAGTTGCCCCCATTAATCGTTGCGTCACTCTGAATGATTTCGGTCGGGAAAACCCACGATACACTGGAGATGATTCCGCGTGTTGCGGTGTAAGAAAGATCGCCAGGATGGCCAAAAATGGCCACAGGATTGCCAACCCCCGGCGGCTGGGTGCACTCCAGATCTGCAATCACCGCGTCGGCAGGAATTGCACCCTTATCAATCTCAAGGACAGCCACATCGGTCAGCCGATCAACAAACACGCGCCGCGCGGGGACATATTTGTGCCCTTTGAACGATACCGTGATTGTCGCTGGCGACCGGCTGGCAACATGAGCGTTCGTCAGGATCCACCCACGGGTTCGATCAACCAGAAACCCGGTCGCACTAGCTGAAGTACCTTCGTCCTCACTGAGGCCGATCGACGCGACACGCCGAATTTTCACTGTGTAGTGATTGGCCTGATCCAGGATCACGTCAGCTGTGGGGGTTCGTGCACTTGCGGGTGTCGAGGCCAAAACCAGCGCTACTACACAAATCGGATGCCTCATTTTTCCCCCTGACATGTCGCCGCTAGGCCGCTTGCCTCTAGCAGACGTCGCCCACCTGCCTAGCGCGAGCATGCCAAATAAGGACATTCTGTGGGAAAGCTTGGCTGGCTGATAGATCAATTTCATTGCAAGAAGCGTCGCACACGCTAAGTGTTGCGCATCGTCAAGAAGGGCATTTGCCCTGCCAACCGGCCAACTCCGGCATCGGTGGCTCAACGACGAGGCCCAAGGGCAAACATAGGAGGCGAAGATGAAATGCTTTCATATTTGGACATTGTCAAAATGCTCGGAATTATATCCGCAGCACCGGCATGGCGGACTGCTGCCATGCTGACGTCCGGGTATTTTCCGCGCCATGGATCAAGACTGATTGACCTTCGCGACGTTCGTCCAGATCCCTTTGACGATATCCTGGGCGCCAAGATCCGGCGCATGCAGATAATTGAAGGCTGGACTTCAGAGAAGCGGCGTCTGCAGCGCGACCTTGAAGCGATGAGTGCCTGGTTTGGCTATGTCGGCTGGACCGTCGACCCCAGGACCTATCTTGTCCACCAAGTCGGCCAATCGTTCCTGTATGACGTACCACTGAACAAGCGCGGGAACTTTGCGATTTTTCGCGGCAAGCGGGTTCGTATAATCTGTCTCGGCAGCGGAGCATTCACCCGCTGGGTTAGAGTTGGGCCTTTAAACCCTCTGGATATCGAGGCCCCCAGCCCTGAGATGAGCGTACAGCGGGGTAGGGAGCAACTGCACCGCTAAATCTGATCACACCAAGCATAGCGAGTGAGGCTGACGCCTCCGCCAACCTGCCCGCCCGGGCAAGGTGGTTCCGCCAAATGGCGGCATGCGGCCCTAGGCAATCAAGCGGGCAAGACATGGGATGCGGGCAGCCCTCCTCGGCCAACACCGAAGAGGACAAACAAAATGAACGCCCTAACAATCGACGAACCAAGCCAAGCCAAGGCGGGCGCCCACGGTGAAGCGCACAAACTCTCCAAATTCCTGCCTGGCCTTGGGGTTTATGGCTTTGATGAGCTCGAGGTCGCCATCCTGGCTGCTCTCGTAACTGAGGACCCGCTTCTACTCATTGGTAGGTCAGGGACCGGCAAGACCTATTTGCTTAACTCCCTGTCTGAGGCTCTGTCCCTCGAGCACCGCCATTACAACGCGTCACTGATCTCTTTTGACGATCTGGTGGGCTTCCCGTTTCCAGAACAGGAGGCCGGCACTGTCCGCTTTCTGGAGACGCCGGCTACAGTTTGGCCTGCACAATCTGTCCTGATCGACGAGATTAGTCGCTGTAAGCCCGAACACCAGAACCGCCTGTTCGCCCTTGTCCACGAGCGCAAGATCCAAGGTATCGCGCTTTCCAATCTGCGCTTCAGGTGGGCAGCCATGAACCCGCCATCAGGCGATCAAGGCGGCGACGATGATTATCTAGGTTCCGAGCCACTAGACCCTGCATTGGCCGACAGGTTCAGTCTTTTCGTTGAGGCCGCCGATTGGGAACAACTTAGCGAACGGGAACGCCGGTCTATCGCAACGCCGGCCGGCGAAGGCCGAATTGCTGACGATGGCGGAGCCTTGGCCAAAGCTTTGACCAACTGGCGTCTCGAGTTCCTGACGCAACTGGGTCGCTGCCCTTCCCATCTGTTGGATTATGTAACAGCCGTCACCAACCACCTCGTAGTCGCTGGCATCAGGATTTCGCCGCGCCGCACCAGGCTGCTTGCCCGTAGTCTGCTCGCAGCCGGCATTATCGCGACAGATGTGCGCGAGGACATCTACCTCATGATCTTGCGATGCAGCCTTCCTCACAGAGCCTGGGGGCAGCAGCTTCCCGCTGACGTTGTCCAGGCAGCCCACCGCGCAGCGTGGGACACCGCGAACAGTACGCAGGCCGCCTGGGTCCATGCATTTCTTGCCGAACCTTCAATTGCACGAAAAGTTGAAATCCTGCTCGACCGCTGTCCCTCCCCTGATGCTGGCACGCAGGCCATCGCACAGTTGCTTGCGACAGAGCGAAAAGAGAGAGCTGCCGCCTTTGCCTATGTCACCTATCCGGCAGCATCTGCCGGACACCTTCCTATCGGTGCGGAGGGAGTAAATGATCTTGCCAGATTAGCTGCTCCCATCCTTGAAGTTGATGGTCACCTAGAGTGGGGCCAACCGCCAGGCACTAGAACCAGCCATCCCTCAAAGTTAACCAAAGTAGCTCGGCATCTCCAAGAGCTTGCAGGTGCGCGGCTCTCGCGCGCTCGACAGTTTCTATACCATTGCCTTGTCGAACAGATCCCCATCGAACGGCCTGATCAGATCGAAGAGGATATTCATGCTGCGGTCGAATTTATCCGTTCGCGGGTGCAGCCGTGATATCGATCAGCACCAGTTCGGCACGATATGCCAACTCAGGCGCTCCAATGAGCCGCCGGCACAGGGAGCATCTAACTAGCTCTCTGCTCGGCCCAGGAGATGCCTTCGTGAAGATCCCGCTCGTATTGAGAGTGGGCATCTGGTTCGGAATTGGAGCCAACTCTCGCGAGTTTATGGAAGACCTGCTCAGCGACGCCGGCTGCCAGACACCCGAGGAACTGCGCGACCTGTTTGACCATCCGCCGCGGCGCCTGATGGCGCGTCCGGCGCCGGGACACTTTTCACCAAAGGACGTCCGGCTCGAAAAGCCCGAAGTGATCCTGCGTGAAGCTCTGATCCTCGGGTTAGCGACTGGCTCCATTTATGACCCTGAGCGACCGGTAATATGGACAGAGTCAAGCCTTGGGCGGCGCCTAGAACTCTACGATCCGGGGAGTTTTTATCAATGAAATCCGATCATTTCCTCGCACTCTATCGCGAGCTCATCGACGAGAACCCGTTTGCTGTCAGGGCGATTCTGCGGATCCTTGAGGTGACCTTTACCGACAGTATTCCGACCCTTGCGGTGAGCTGCGAGGCCCAACCGCGCTTTCTGGTGAACCCGGATTTCGTCGCCACTCACTGCAAGACCGAGAGCCATGTGAAGGCGGTCATTGTTCATGAGTTTCTCCATGTCCTGCTCCGCCATACGGAGAGTTCTGGCCCCCTTACGCGTGCCCGCCACATTGCCTTCGATGCAGTGATCAATGCGATCATTTGCCGGACCCAGGGAGAGGATTGGGCATCTTTCTTCCGCACTTATTACGCCGAAGCACAGGGACTTACGAAACTCCTGCGCCCCCCAAACGCGGCAGAGCAAAAGGACCTATGGCGCAGCAGCAATGCCCTACCCATCGATCGTGCATGGAAAGGCCTGTACGCTGGCACGTTGGTGGCGGATGACATTGCTGAACTTGCTGAAGAGGTGGCGCGTTCTCAAGCACAGGAAGCCGGCGCAACTGGCCAAACAGGTGAGACCAATGCTCACGGCGACCTGATCGGTAACCACGAAGAGTTGGGCGGCCATCTGCCCCAAGTAATTGCGGGTGCGCTTGAGCAAGCCATGCGCGAAATGAACGGCGCGGGCATTTGGCGCGGACAACGTGCGGGCCTTGGTAACAGCCAAGCCCTTGCCGACCTTGAAAAAGCAGCGAACGATCCTGTTCGCCAATGGGAAAAATCGACACTGGATATCCTGCGGCGCCATGTTCTTCCCGATCCAAAAGCCAAACGCTCGGCAAGTGAGACCCGCTCCATCCAGCTTCCGGTATTGTCCTCCGGAGACCGCCGCCCATTCGTAAGATCGCTATGGGACCCCATCCTGCCTCAATCACGATGGGACAGCGTAGCCTTACAAAAAGGCGCAACCGCTCAGGTCTATCTCGATGTCTCGGGCTCCATGAATTCTGAAATGCCGGCGCTCATCGCGTTGCTGGCAAGGCTTGCCGGCCACATCCGCAAGCCATTCTGGGCATTCAGTGATGAAGTCGTCCCAGCGCGTATCCAAGCTGGTCGGCTGGTCACCTCAACGACCGGCGGCACCAGCATGGCCTGCGTCTTGCGGCACGTCATCGAGACGCGCCCCAGAGCCGCTGTTGTAGTCACTGACGGGTTCATCGAAGGGCTCGACCCCAGTCTGGTCGCCGCGGCACGTTCTGCAGCCCGGCTGCATGCAATCATCGCAAGGCACGGTTCGCCTGCAGCCTTGAGAGCGGCCGGCATTCCTTACACCCAATTGCAAAGGTACCCCTCATGATCCGGTTCAGTGAAGCCGTTCTTCCCGGCCACCCAGATAAATTCTGCGACTTGGTTGCGGACGCTATTGTGCAGGAAGCGACCCGGATCGACAGAGACGCCTATGCTCAGGTGGAGGTCTCCATCTGGTCAGATCAAATGTGGATTTCGGGCGGCGTAGCAACCAGCGTTCCGTTCGAGCGAGCACTTTCGGAAATCGTGACCGGGGCGGGCAGATCGATAGGTCTCGATGGCTCCAACTGGATTGATGCCAGTAGGTATCGCATTCACTCGGCGCTCTGTCTGGAAACACGTGACCCGGTGCCTTGGTCTCATCATGTCAACGACCAGTGCGTGATTACAGGCTGGGCTGGCTACGATGCGAAAGTCGCCTTCCTGCCACCCGAGCATTTCCTCGCCCTTGCTCTGCGAGATGCGCTGTTCAACTCTTGTCGCGCTGGACAGCTCTCGGGGCATGGACCGGACGGCAAGGTGCTTGTGCGCCTGCGCGAGGAGAATGGCTGCTTCGAGGTCGAACACATCCTCGTCACTCTGCAGCAAAAAGAAGGTGCGCCGTTCCTTCCTTTCGTCGCGGCTGTCGGCGAAGTTGTCTGCGAAGGATATTCGCGACTGCAGACCTCGGATGAGCGCTGGACTGCGCCGTTTGAAAATATCGAGTTGCTGATCAATCCAAATGGCCCCTTGATCCAGGCTGGCAGTGATGGGGATAACGGCCAAACCGGGCGAAAACTTGTGGCCGACTATTACGGGCCAAGGATCCCAATTGGTGGCGGCGCGCTCTTCGGCAAACACTGGACCCACATTGATCGAATTGGAGCAATAGCAGGTCGACGGGCCGCAATCGAAGCTGTCCAATCCGGGGCACAGGAATGCTTGCTTAGGATCGCATACGCACCTGGCATCGATAGCCCGCTGGACGTTGTAACGGAAATGATTGGCGGCGGTACCGCTCCGAAACCGTCTTCGTTTGCACATTCGAGCCTCAGAGACAGTCTTCTCCCAGAGGACGTCTATCGTCCCGTGGCACACCTATGAAGTGTGTCCTGTAATGGCATCTTATCAGCTCGAATCGTTCCCCATTACGGCCGGGAGAAGATAGGTTAGTTGATCTGGAATCAGACACCTGACGGTCCGAGAAGTGGAGATTTTATATGGCAATTAAAAAGATCGCCGCTCTGGTTGGCCGAGGCAAAGGCAAGGAGACTGAGTTGGCGGCGACCGATGCTGAGGTGGATGAAACCGTAGCCCAGCCAGTAACATTAAGCCGTATCGCTCTGTTGATGCAGGAAATGGGCTACAGAGGGAAGGTAACCGATGGCGAAGACTGGTGCTGGGTCGAAAGCGCGACCAACGGCACCAAGTTCAACATTTACGCCTTTTCCGATCAACTCTCAGATCCAGACAGCGAGGCAAGATCGATCCAGTTCGATGGCGGATGGGGCGGTTTGTCGTCTATGGACGCCAGGCGCTTCGTGATGCTCTGCAACCGGTTCAATAATGATTGGCGTTACGCCAAGGCCACCATCTCTGCTGACGGGGAACGATACAGCCTCACCGTCAAACTCGACCATTATTGTCCAATTGGCCTCACCGATGCCGAGTTTTATGCGGTTGCAGATATGTACATTCGCTTGATCGAAGACATGGCCAAAAAGGCCTTTGCACCGAATGATGAAGCTCTGAATGTCATGCTCGAGCGCCATAAAACAGCGACGACCATGATGTGGAGCCATGACGCAGATCCTGCCAAGGCGTTAGCAATCTTCATGACCAACGCGCGTGCCGGTTATGGGCCCTCAATGAACAGTCTTGGCGATGTCTACGATTGCGGCATTGAGGTTAGCCAATCTGCCCCGATGGCTGCACATTTCTTCACGCGTGCTGCCGAACGAGGTCACCCTTCTGCTTACTACGGCCTTGCCCGCATTTTTGCTGCAACTGAACAAGACGAAGCAATACTGGTAGAAGCAGCAAAATTTGCCATGCTTGCCTATCGAGATTTGCCGGAAGGCCAAATAAGGCATGATGCTGGTGAGCTGAGAGACCGATTGATGGAAAAGCTCGACACCGACGCCCGGGAACTCGCGGAAAGATTGGTGGGCACCTGGACGCCTATGTCGTTTGAGGGTGGCCCAATCGACCCCGAGCCCGTTCTTGATTATGTCCGAACTCCGCCAAGCAGCGCTTTGAACTGAGCCAACGACGATTATTGATGATGGGAGTATAAGTGGGAGGGCAGCAGAGCCTCAGTGGCAAGGTCCATGGCCTGTCAAAATCTCGGATAACTGCTTTTGAGCAGTGCCCAAAGAAGCTTTGGCTTTCGGTGCACCGCCGAGATTTGGCTGAAACCCTAGCACAATCAGAACTGAGGTTCGCCGCGGGTCACCAGGTTGGTGCCATAGCGTGCGACCTCGTACCTGGGGGCGTGATGGTCGAAGCGCAGCCGGATCTCAGAGCCGCTCTCGAACACACCACCAATTTGTTGGCTTCGGGGCATAAAGGCCCAATCTACGAAGCAACATTCGTCCATGATGGGGTTCTGGTTCAGGTCGACATCCTTGAGCCCACTCCAGCGGGCAACTGGAAGATGGCCGAAGTTAAAAGCTCGACGGGAGTGAAGGATTATCACCTCGGCGATCTGGCAACCCAGCTCTGGGTTCTGGAGGGCTGCGGCATAGCAATCGAGGCAGCAACGATCCGCCACATCGATACTGGCTTCGTTTTGACCGAGCCTAAAAACTATGATGGCTTGCTCCGCGACGCCCATCTTTTGGAAGCGGTACGTCCAATCGCGGAAAGTCGGACCGACATTGTCTCCAAAGCTAGGGAGACGCTCGCAGGCGGGGAGCCCTCAGTAGATGTCGGTGCCCACTGTACCAAGCCGTTCAGCTGCGAATTTCAGGCCTATTGCGGCAAAAACCAGCCGCAGCCACCAGAGTGGCCGATCGACATTCTGCCCCGCGTGGGCCGCCGTCTTGCAGACGAAATGGCCCAAGAGGGGGTCTTCGATCTCAGAGAACTTTCAGTCGACTTTCTGAAGAAGCCTCAACACCGCATTGTTCATCAGGCAACGGTTTCCGGCATCCCTTATCATGACCCTGCCGGTGCAATGAAGGCGACGGAAAACTGGCACTTCCCGAGGTATTATCTCGACTTTGAGACCATTGCCCTGCCTGTACCGGCCTGGATCGGCACAAGGCCATACCAGCAAGTCCCATTTCAGTTTTCATGCCATAGGGAGCTAGCGGACGGGTCTATAACCCATCGCAGTTTCCTGAGCGTGGATGGAGCTGATCCTCGACGAATATGCGCAGAGGCGCTGATTGAATGCGTCGGAACCGCTGGCGCCATCATAGCCTATAATGCAAGCTTTGAGCGGAGCTGTGTCAGGGGCTTGGCAGATGCATTGCCTGATTTGGCGCCTGAGCTCTTGGCTATTGCAGAAAGGTTCGTAGACCTCCTGCCCGTGACCCAAGCCCATTATTACCACAGAGATCAGCGCGGCAGCTGGTCGATCAAGAAGGTGCTCCCGACAATTGCGCCTGAACTCGACTATTCCGATCTTGAAGTTGGCGATGGGGCAGCTGCACAGCTCGCTTGGCTTGAGGCGGCATCGCCCAAGTGCGCGACTGAGCTCAGGGCAAAAATCGCCTCGGCCCTCCAAGAGTATTGTGAGCGGGATACGTGGGCGATGGTTGTGCTACTTCGTAAGTTGACTGCTTTGCAGGAACGCACCTGATGACAAAGATAACCATCAAAACCCACGGTGACCCGCTAGACTACCTCGGTCTCCATATTCTGACCTATGCCGAAGAAGGTTTCTCCCCTCTCGGCATTCATGGCGGAAAACTCGGCGTTTCTCGAGATACGCTCGAAGCTTTTGTGAACGCCGTCAATCAGGCTAACGAGGTTGGAAGCTTGCACCCGCAAGCGCCAATTTCGGCAGTGCCGCGGTCATGTATTCGAGACACGCCTGATTCTGGCCTCCTGATGCCGCACCTACAGGATTTCTTAAAAGCCAATGCCGAGCACATAAAAGCCAAACGCTTGCTGCTCGACTTCAGCACACCGAGGCTGCAACCTCATGCGCAAAAGGCGATTGCCGAAACTTTTCCTGGACCAAATGCCAACCAAATCGAAGAGATAATCATCATTAGCAATTAAGCAGAACATTATTTTTCGAAATGCCAATCGGGGACACAGCCCTCCTCTCGGGGTTTCATCAATGCCCGGTTTTGACACCCTGAAAGTCTAAGGAACTTGCAGACGCGAGAATCGCTCGCGCCTTGTTCCAAAAACTACCTTCAGGGGGTCTTATGACTAAGCGCTTTGTCGCCGCCGTTTCTTGCGCGCCGATTGCCGTTCTCGCTTCGACCGTTGCCCACGCCGAAAACTTTCAGGGTTTCCGCGTCGAACTGCACGGCGGATACGATGCCATTTCAAGCGAGTACACTGTGGATGGTGCGACTGCTGGTGTTGGTATCGGCTACGATATCCCTGTCGGCGAGAGCGTCATTGTCGGCGTGGAAGCCAACCTCGATTATTCCTCGGCCAAGGATGAAGGCGTCTATCTCGGTGTAGCCTATTCGCAGGTCGCACGCCGCGACATCGAGCTTTCTGCCCGAGTTGGCGCAAAGCTGGGTGAAGGTACCCTTGCCTACCTCAAGGCCGGCTACAGCAATGCAGGCTACGAGGGTGCAGCTGCCGGATATGGCCTATGGGCTTATGAAAAGGGCACGAGTGACGGCCTTCGGCTTGGCGTGGGCCTTGAACAGCGCATCGCTGACCGTTGGTTTGTAAAGGGCGAATACCGTTACACCCGCTACGGCTCCGAGGACGTAAACCGCAACCAAGCCATTTTTGGCGTTGGTTACCGCTTCTAAAATCCTTCTGCGCCTGGGACGCCGCCACGTCCCAGGCTTCATTCAAGGCGTAACCTATGAAGACGATCCAATATGCACTCGCCATTTGCGTGGCCAGCCTGAGCAATCAAGCCCTGGCCCAATCCGCACCCACCAACCCAACACCGTCATCAACGGCGCCGATTGTTCGTGCGCTCCCCGCCAGTACGCTGATTTCTGTTACTCCTAATGCCGAAATTTCCTCAAAGCATGTTGAGGTGGGGCAAAAGGTCGGTTTCACGGTCGTAAATGATATCACCGACGGCGGTGTTGTTGTGATCCCCCGGGGCTCTCAGGTTGTCGCAGCCGTGACCTGGAAAACAGGCAAAGCGGTTGGCGGTAAATCCGGGAAGTTCGAAGTCACATTCGAAAAGGTGAATGTTGGTGGCAAAGACTACGCGATGCGGGGAGTCCATCGCCAAGAAGGCAAGGGAAACACCGTCGCAGCCGTGTTCGCAACCTGGCTGGTAAGCGGCCGATCAGCCGTTATGCAGCCAGGTCAGTTCGTCAACGCATTCACCGCAGAAGCAATCCCCTACTGAAAGGCAAGAACCTCGCGGCGTGCCGCCTCGCGCGGCACGCCATCTGGCATCGGGAAAGGTATGTAATGGGAAAGCAAAAGCTTGGCCTCGAGCCCCATATTGCCTAACACCGTCCTTGCTCTGGATACGGTACGCTCAGGCGGGCCGTGCCGCACGTATGGTGTACTCCTTACGTTGCTGATAACTTTGCGGCACGGTCCACCTGAGCGGATCGAAACTTCGATGTAATCTTTTGGGCGCTGGTGATCCCCAACTTATGGAATACGATCTGGATCGCTTCATTGAGGCGCAACAAAATGTTTATCCACAAGCCCTTAGCGAGATATCTCGAGGCAGAAAAGCATCACATTGGATGTGGTTTATTTTCCCACAGTTGGCAGGACTTGGCAGGAGCGAAATAGCACAGCGTTACGCGATCGCCTCGCTTGGCGAGGCACGAGCTTATCTATCCCACCCAGTTCTTGGCAGTCGCTATCTTGAATGCGTCGAAGCTCTTCAGGATTTATCGCTATCCGATCCGAAAACCGTGCTTGGCTCAATCGATGCGGTGAAGCTGTGCTCCTCCCTCACCCTGTTCGCGGAAGCTGACCCAGAGCAGAAGCTTTTTAGGGCGGCGCTCGAGCGGTGGTTTAGAGGGATCAAGGACCAGCAAACACTGGATCTGCTAAGGACCATGCAGTCCACGCGACGCGCGTGCAAGGCGGATATGTGAATAAGGCTTTCCCACGCGAGGCATATGCAACCTATCGGAGTGGCAGAAGTACTCCGAAGATTTGCAGGAAAAGGTGCGCCCTCCGCACCCCTGATGCATAGGTGGTCGGCTTGGAATTACGGATCTTTAATTGATGGTTCGGACGTGAACCTGATTGTACTTACAGGGGCGGGTATATCTGCCGAAAGCGGTCTGGCTACGTTCAGGGCAGCAGATGGCCTTTGGGCTGATGAAAGCATCGACGACGTATGCACTCCGGAGGCCTTAGCACGCGATCCGAGCAGAGTTTGTCAGTTCTACGATCAGCGAAAATCGTTAGCCGCTAAGGCTCAGCCCAACTCAGCTCACCGGGCCCTGGCCGCCCTGGAGCAACATTGGCGCGAACATTCGTATGGCGACTTCCTGCTTATCACCCAGAATGTCGACGACCTTCATGAGCGTGCTGGATCCAGAAATCTAATTCATATGCATGGAAGGCTGAACTCTGCCTTTTGCATGGAATGCGGCTTTCTGATGACACGGCACGGTCCACTTGAGGATAACCGGGACTGTCCAATCTGCCAGCTGGAGGCGCTAAGGCCGGACATCGTTTTCTTTGGCGAAGCGCCCAGAGGGCTGCCGCAAATCCAAGCGGCCCTCAAATCCTGTCATCTTTTCGTTGCTGCTGGCACGTCAGGGACTGTTTTTCCTGCAGCGGGTTTTGCGCATGAAGCAGGATCCAACGGAGCCAAGACACTTCTGCTCAATTTGGAGCCACCTGAGTTTTCAGCTGACTTCTCTGAGATTAGATTGGGGCCAGCAAGCAAGACTGTCCCAGAATGGGTAAGCGACATTGTTAGCGCGGCCGCAAATGTCTCACGGAGAGATTGGCAGTGAGCCATCATGACGGAACAATCTATTACCTCCCTGGGCGCGGCGGCAGGGTTGATGAGGGGCTTGGTTTAGCCCTCCAAAGCCGGGGGCTTAACGTCTACGGCCGGCACCTGTTCGGAGAGTTCCAGCGCCTGAGATTTTCCGATCAGATTCAGGTGATCGCCGAGGATCTCAAACACGGGTTCTGGAACAAAAATGCGTTAGTCGTGGCGAACTCCTTTGGAGCCTACCTTTTCCTGCATGCGCAAACACTGCTGGATCCATTTCCAGGCAAAGTCCTGCTGCTCTCCCCTATTATTGGGGCCACTGCTGCCCCTGGGAATGGCCCACGGTTCTCTCCGCCATTCGCCGAGCGGCTCCTCCAACTTGCGCAAGGGGACGTACTCACCAAACCAACCCGCTGCGAAATTCACGTTGGAGAAGCAGATTGGCAGAGCGAACCAGCGAAAGTCGGACGCTTTGGCGAACTTGCCCGGATACCGGTAACGATCGTGCCTGGAGGTGGCCACATGCTTGATAAAGGCTACGTGTCAGAACTACTTGATCGCTGGATCCCAGCTCGTGTCACCTAGGCACCTAAATCGTCCATTACCAACTGCTCGAAGATCTTACAGGCCTTGGGCCCGGAATGTCGGGGGCGAGCGTCACGGGCTTTCCTATCGTGATGTCAGATGAACCAACGAGCTGTGCTCCGGTTTTATCTGCGAATACCTCTGCGATGGATTTCACGCCAGCCAGCGCAGCGCTACCCGATAGAGCAACAAGGTCCTTTGCATAGTAATCGAACCACGGGAGACCGGCCTCTGTGTAGTCCTTCGCTGTCGGTGGCTCGTTTTGAGCGGCCTCACCAGTGACTGCCTTCCAGTCCTTCGCATGGATAAGCGAAACGAACACACGTTCCGTCGCATCCCAATCCCAATCCTCCAGATTGAAAGCGTCCTCATAGATCTGCTGGTGCATTCGCCCTCCAGCCCCCAAGCCCATCTCGACGCTTTCGCAACACCTGCTCAGACATGCGTCCATGAGCATCGCGGGCCCACTTGCCTCCTTGATCCTTTTCCAGACCGACGCCTTGAGTGGTGTGACCGATATTTGAACACCCCCCCACTCACTAGTTTGTGTAAGCTGCTCTTCAACCGAATAGCCATCGCCAAGGGGCATAGCAACGAATTGGCGGATTACGCCTTTCTCGATTGCAAAACCGTCAAGCCATGGCTGGGACGGGGATACAACGTAGTCCTGAGGGTCGCGATGGAGGCCTGGGCGCCAACTTTCTCCTGACACCGCGTTGATTTTGCCCGCCGCAATTTTGACCGCAACCGGAAGACCAAAGCCGGTCTCCATGGAGTTGCCATCAGACCATTCTGGGCCATCGTTGTCGAAGTTCATCCACATGGCCTCGGCTTGCCACATTGGCATTATCACCCCGCCGCGATCCACTGTGTGGGCGGGCAGATTTTTAGCGTAGTCCTCAACATGACGCAGTGGGAACGTGCCCAAGCCTGGCGGCAAAAAGTAAGTTTGCTCAGTGTCCGGAATACGCAACGTGCGCATGAAGCTTATCGAAAACTGCGCGTCCGGTTCAATGCTCGGGAAGCGGAAAACTAGGTCATCATCCTCAAGTGTTGGCATCGGACTTCCTTTCACCATTGCCCGTCACGCACATCCCGCACGATCTTGAGCACCGCTTGGTCAGGCATGGATTTGATTGAGCGGATCAGATCCGCGAAAAGTTTAGGGCGAGAGAGGATAGCTCGACGAAGGTCGGCTGATATCTTTCCGGCCATGGCCAGCAGGACGTCGGCATCTTCTCCGAGCTCATCCGCCAGCTTGAGTAATGTATCCTCACCTGGCGGCGCGACCTCGTCACGTTCAATGCGGGAGAGATATGCAGGCGTTACGCCACAGCGCATTGCTAACTGGCGCAGCGAGAACGCTCGATCACCCACAGCCAGTGCTTCGCGCTTCTGACGAAGGTAATCACCTAGCGAGGCGTTTTTTGAACTGTTGAGTATGCGTTGCATGTTGCATAACTAGACAACACTTTTGTCCACGTCAAGGTTTGTGCGCCTAGTACGCTGACGGCGTATGCCAAATGGGGACATTGTTGGTTGTGCTCAAGCAGGCTGGTCTGCAAAACAGCGCCTTAACCTTGCCCAACGCTATTGAGCACAAAGGCGTTCGCAGTCAGTGTCAGGCGGATATCCCGCTCCTGATGAAGTCCTCTGAAGGCACCTTATACAAAGCCTTCAAGTAGCTTAACCGACCTCACCACATTCTCGCGGTCTAGCTTGCGAAGTAGCCAATCAGTGCCGCCAACATGATCAGGGTAAACCACGGCCAAGGCGTTGCCCATGGGGACTGGATCTTCACATTCTCCAGCCGGGCTATAGCCGCTTGAACGGCGGCCTGCTGAAAATGCAGGTCCTTGAGAGCCGCCTTCATGACCTCAGTTCCGACATAGCTTGTTGCGTCATCGGCCAATAATTCAACCTCTTCAAGGAGCCGCAGCACTTCGCGCAGGCGGGGTAGGGCGTTCGGATCAGGCACGCCGAGCAACGCCACGGCCTCCTGATGCTTGCTCTTGGCCAGCGTCAGCATCTGGCTGATGTGTTCAACAGCAGCGTCGGGCAGGTCTGGATCGGAAGCGTCCATAAACCTATTCCAGTCTAATTTTCGCCCACCGAAGCTCGCTCTGATTGGAGGGGCACTCCGGCGGGTATGCCATGCTTCAAATTCGGTGTATGGCCGATTTATATTTATTTATCATTGCTTCATAGTAGGTTAGCCCGGCGGTAGCCAGCTCCTGGGACCGATCCAAAAGAATGTTAGAAATCCTGCTGGGCTCCGAGGCGTGGAGCGCATTCTGTAGAATGCTGGCGCCAATTGACCCTTCAGGAAGGACCGAGGCGACAGGATCTGCTTCTGATATTAGAGGATAAAATCGGTATTTATTGGTGAGCAGGACCTCTGAAAGTTCGATATTTTCGGTCCATCCTTTTTGCTCTTCAAGCTCTTGGATGGACCAATATTCTTCTCGATCTAACCAGATTGGTCTCGATTCCCAGTCTGGGTTGTCCAGATCATTCTGCCACCCGCTGGGAAGTATCCCGACTGCTCGAGCGTCAAAAACTTCATTGGGATTTATCGGTTTTGAGTATATAATGTCGACACCACTGCGCCATAGTGGATCTTCAGAAATGTCTATTTCGATGTGTTGTGTCATATTTTCGCCAGACATGGAATCGATCACATTTTCATTAAAACTAGAAAAGGATCGCCGGCCACCAACCACGTATGGGTAATCACCCCAAAACGAAATTGAGATGCATGGCTCGTTGAAATCATCTTTATTCAGCCGAAGTTCCACGTTGAGCATAATTTCTGCTATAACATCAGTCCACAGGTTGTCTGCCTGGCTGGCATCATCGCTCGGGAATACAGCTGCATTGTCGAGGTTAAACCCGATGCTTTTTAGCCAGTCTTGAGCCTCGGTACTGAGCCCATTTTTGGTCATTTTACCGTATTCGAAGAAATGACTCTTATCATCAGGAATGCTGAGCATCTTGACGTGAACGGGTATAGCAATGACGCCGATCGTAACGCTGGGGTATGCCCAAGAGACGTCATTGCCTAGGAAGCCCTGGGTGGTGGTGAAAATCGCTGACTGAATATGTTTTCTGAACATGGATCTGACGAGACTGTCTGGGCAGATTTCCGCACCCTCATAGGTGGGATGATCTTCGAGGTCTGCCTTGTCATCAGAAACTGGAATAACTCCGATTCTAGTTTCTTCAAGCACTTGCCAGAGTTCTATAATTTTGGTCCTCCTGCTAAGCGCCAATGAGAGGACAGAAGCATATTCGTCGAGTAATGCCTTTGCTGACTGATCGGCAATGGTAGTCGGCATAAATGTCGGCATGAATGAACTGCCATTTACCAACGCCTTGACGTGGTTTTTCCGCCATTGCTCGATTGTTTCAGGTTTATTGCTTTGGCAGAGCAATTCGCCAGCTGTTTCAGCAAGTTTCTTGAACTGGCTGGGATTCGAGGCGTACTCGCTATCTTTGCCCCCAAGTGGAGCCTCTTCACCTGGCAAGCGGAAATACTTCTTCCGCTTCGTAGGCCATAGGCCTTCGTTCCCTGAGTGCATGACGATACGGCGAGCCCCATCGAGGGGGTCGTGTGGAGAAAGGCGTGCGGCCATTTCGCCGAGATTTCGGGCGAAGATGGGTTTATCCGCAGCCGACAGTCGGCGGGCTGAGGCAAGGCGCTGGAATAGATCGTCCAAACCTTCAGTACGGTTGCCTGAAGTCGCGTTTTGGTTCTGGTGCATAATTGGTCTCAATGAGCGCGCGATGCGCGGTAGTTGGTAACAACCTGCCACCCGTCGGTAACGAGGGTCAGGCGGGAACACCGCTCAGCTTGCCTGGGGGTGATAATTTTGCGGTCTTGGAGAAATTTCAACTGCCTGCTGGAGATGGAGAGGCGAAACAGTCCTCCGCCAGCATGTTCCTCTCTGTCGCCGTAGTTGAATACGAGCTCCCGATCCGAGTGCTTGATGCCACGCTGTTGACCGCGCAGCAGTGCATGACTGCAAATGAACGCTTGGGCCGCTTCGGCTGAGTTGATGTTTCGCATGTTCTGTCTCCGTCGTGTTGAGCAGATCATGTCGGAACGGATGGCTGCCTGCATTTCCTAATTGGAATTTTATCAGGAAGCAAATACAGGATAAATAGGAATTGAAAAAGGAATAAAATGGAATTTAAACTGGCATTATCATCTCTCGGGCGCCGACAACGGACGCTGCGGGCTATTAGGTATGCTCGTGCAAGGGGCTCGGTGAGTTAACGAAGCGCCTGCGTGAGCTTGATGCCGGCGGCTATTAAGGGCTTAGGGCTGGGTGCTTACTGAGGTCACCGTTGTTTCAGGCTGCAAAGCACCTTATGCCGCCATTGCTCGATCGAGCACGTCGGTAATCGAGTCCGCCGCAATCATGGCAGGTTGGGCTGCTAGGTGGGCATAGCGGGCCGTGGTCTGCACCTGGGTGTGACCCAGAAGCTTTCCGATGATGGGAAGCGAGTGTCCGGCGGCAATCGCTGTCGAGGCGAACGTGTGCCGCAGATCATGGATCCGGACCTCGGACAGACCCGCGCGGGCGCGCACTCGCTGCCAGAAGGGCTGAAGATCAGTCAGCCGGGCACCGGGCAGTGTCCCCGTGATCACCCATGGGTTGCCGGGGAGGCGAGGGGCATTGTCGAGCAGATCGCAGGCGGGGCGGCCGAGAAACACCTTCTTGGCTCCCGATTTGGAGTCAGGGAGGTTGAGGGTACGGGCTTCGAGGTCCACGTAGTCCCACTGCAAAGTCATGATCTCGTTTAGGCGGCATCCGGTGTAGATGAGCAGCCTGATAGCGAGGATGGCAGACGGCATCTCCCGGCCTTCTTGCTCTACCTCGCGTAGCACGTCTCCAAGATGCTTGATCTCGTCCATGCTCAAGTAGCGCTCGCGCTTCACCTCGGGGTATTTCTGGATGAGACGGCGCGGGTTGCTCCCGTCGGGGCGCAGGCCCCACAGCTCGGCCAGATTGAACATCTTGGAGATGATCTCGAGGCAGCGGTTCGCCTCATAGGGAATGTGCCGCAGGTCATGATGGAATTTGGTGACGTCGGCACGGGTGATTTCCCTTACCAGCA
>JACCDW010386739.1_pt1 | contig 23887 bp, 20 predicted proteins | sample 7449781 | NCBI WGS metagenome assembly JACCDW01 (sample SAMN15323449, study PRJNA562643) | freshwater metagenome | isolation source: river surface water | place: USA:Blue River Watershed | collected 2017-08-18
AACAACGCCAACAGTTGCTGAAAATGCTGGCCGAGATTGAGCAGCGCATCCAGGAGGAAAACGCCAGGCCGCGCAAGCGCTACCTGAGCCCCTCCACGCGCGAGGTGGCTTATGCGCAGTACTACGACCAGTTGAAGCGGAAAATTGAAGCGACTGGCACGCGCAACTTCCCAGAAAAGCAGGGGCAAAAGCTCTATGGCGCCCTGACCATGATTGTCACGGTGGATGCGCGTGGCAAAGTGCTGAGCACCGAGGTGGTGGAAAGCTCGGGTCTGCCGGAACTCGACCGTCGCGCCCAAGCGATTGCCAATCAGGCAGGACCGTTCGGGCCGTTCACGGCTGCGATGCGACGCCAAGCCGACCAACTGGCCCTGGTGTCACGTTTCATTTTTTCTCGTGACGGCGATGTGTTGCAAACTCGCCTGACCGGCACATCGCCACCATGAAGCGCTGGCAACTTCTGTGGCAATGGCTGGGCTTGTTGCTGCTGGCTTCGCTGGCCTTGCAGTTGTTTTTCGCGGGCCGCATCGCGATGATGTTGATGTTGGACCCGCAGTCCACCAGCTTTCAGCGCTCAGAAGCCTGGCGCTTGGCGCACAGTGACAAAGGACTGAACTGGCGCCAGCAGTGGGTCCCCTATGCGCAATTGCCCGAAAGCCTCAAGCGCGCCGTGATCGTTTCAGAAGACGACATCTTTGTGCAACACCATGGCGTGCAATGGGACGCGCTGGAGAAAGCCTGGCAACGCAATGCGCGTGCCGAGGCCCTTGCCCGGCAGAACCGTCCCGCCAAAATTGTCGGCGGCTCCACCATCACCCAACAATTGGCGAAAAATTTGTTTCTGTCCGGCGAGCGCACCCTGTGGCGCAAGTCGCAAGAGTTCGTGTTGACCCTGATGCTGGAGGCGTTGCTGGACAAGCGCCGCATTCTGGAGATTTACCTCAACAATGTGGAATGGGGTGAAGGCGTGTTTGGCGCCGAAGCCGCCGCACAGCACTACTTTCGCAAGCCTGCTTCGCAGTTGCAAGCATGGGAGGCCGCGCGCTTGGTGGTGATGTTGCCACGTCCCAAATATTTCGAACGCCTGCCGAATTCTGCTTACTTGCAAAGCCGAACCGAAGTGATTCAGGCACGCATGCCCCAAGCCCGTCTCCCCTGACCCACCCCTCGTCATTGCGAGGCCCGCAGGGCCGTGGCAATCTAGCGCCGAAGAGGGATCGCCGCGCTGCGCTCGCGATGACGTAGGGGGTGATCAGTGACTGCGGCCTTGGCGGTACATGCCACTGACTTTGCGTGTCGAGGCTCCTGCGGCGGCCAAACGCGACAAGGCCAAGCCACTGTGAGCGTGTGTGATGGCCAAGCCCAGGGCATCCGCCGCATCGGGGCCTGGCACACCAGGCAATTGAAGCAAGCGTTTCACCATTTCCTGCACCTGCGCCTTGGCCGCCCGGCCATGTCCTGCGACAGCCTGTTTCATTTGCAAGGCGGTGTACTCGGCCACCGGCAGGTTGCGATGGACCAAGGCGCTGAGGCACGCGCCCCGGGCTTGGCCGAGTTTCAAGGTGGCCTGCGGGTTCACGTTCACAAAAACAATTTCCAACGCAGCCTGCTCAGGTTGGTAACGGTCAATGACCTCTTGGACGCCCTCGAAGAGGACTTTTATGCGCGCGGGCAAATCACCTTGCGCCACCGCGCTGGTGCGAATGGTGCCACTGGCCACATAGGCCAAGCGGCCGCCCTCGGCTTCGATCACGCCAAACCCCGTGGTTTGCAAGCCAGGGTCGATGCCTAACAAGCGCATGTCGGCCTGATCACCAGGCTGGCGCGAGTTGGGCCAGTCCGCTGGGCGCGTCGCGTTCGTTGTCAAACGTGACGATCTCGTAGGCATCGGGGCGACTGAGCAACTCGCGCAGCAAGCGGTTGTTCATGGCGTGGCCCGAGCGAAAAGCACTGTAGGCGGCCAGCAAGGGCTTGCCCAACACATACAGGTCGCCCATGGCGTCGAGGATTTTGTGTTTTACAAATTCATCGTCGTAGCGCAGGCCGTCGCTGTTGAGCACCTTGTAATCGTCCATGACGATGGCATTGTCCAGGCCACCGCCCAGTGCCAAGCCATTGGCGCGCATCATCTCCACATCGCGCGTGAAGCCAAAGGTGCGGGCGCGCGCTATGTCACGGGCGTAACGACCGGTGTCCATGTCGAACTCGACGCGTTGTCCGGTCGAGTCCACCGCCGGGTGGTTGAAGTCGATTTCAAAACTGAGCTTGAAGCCGTGGTAGGGTGTGAGGCGCGCCCATTTCTCTTGTGCGCCCTGCCCTTCGCGAACTTCAACTTCTTTCAAGACACGCACAAAGCGCTTGGGCGCGTTTTGCAGGGCAATGCCTGCGCTTTGCAGCAGGAACACGAACGAAGAAGCCGACCCATCGAGGATGGGCACCTCTTCTGCCGTGATGTCCACGTACAAATTGTCGATGCCCAGCCCAGAGCAGGCCGACATCAGGTGCTCAATGGTGTGCACCTTGGCGCCACCTTGGGAGATGGTGGACGCCAGGCGCGTGTCGGTGACGGCCGTGGCCCCCACCGGGATGTCAACGGGTTGCGGCAAATCGACACGACGAAACACGATCCCCGTGTCCGGCTGGGCCGGACGCAGGGTCAACTCCACCCGCTGACCGCTGTGCAGGCCAACGCCAACGGCGCGGGTGATGGCTTGAAGTGTTCGTTGTTGCAGCACCCTGTGATTTTAATCCGCCTGCTTGCGCAGGAAGGCCGGGATCTCGTAATCATCCATGCCGCCCGAGGCCAAGGCGTCGACCTTGGCTGCAGCTTGGGTGCGGTTGGTGCGCCACACGCTGGGCACCGCCATGCTGCCGTAGTCGGGTTGGGCCATTGAAGTGGCACCGCCCGTTGCGGTCGCTTGGTTGGACTCCATGGTGGGCACGGTGAAGGGCACGTTGTCGGTGCCGGTGCGAATGACCTGAAGGGGCTGGGTGTTGCGGCGTCCGCCCACCGACAGGCCTGTGGCGACCACGGTGACGCGAATTTCGTCGCCCAGGTTGTCGTCGTAGGCGGTGCCATAGATCACGTGGGCATCGGGCGAAGCATAGGCACGGATGGTGTTCATGGCTTCACGCGACTCGGACAGCTTCAGGCCACCCTTGGCGGCGGTGATCAGCACCAGCACGCCCTTGGCGCCCGACATGTCGATGCCTTCGAGCAGCGGGCAGGCCACAGCTTGCTCGGCCGCAATGCGCGCGCGGTCCGGGCCGTTGGCTTTGGCGGTGCCCATCATGGCCTTGCCTTGCTCACTCATGACGGTGCGAACGTCTTCAAAGTCCACGTTCACCAGGGCTTCCACATTGATGATTTCGGCAATGCCGCCCACCGAGTTGCGCAGCACATCGTTGGCATAGGCAAAGGCCTGGTCTTGGGTGATGTCGTCACCCAGCACTTCGAGCAGCTTTTCGTTGAGCACCACGATCAGCGAGTCGACGTTGGCCTCGAGCTCGGACAAACCGGCTTCGGCGTGGTTCATGCGGCGGCCGCCTTCCCACTCGAAGGGCTTGGTGACCACGCCCACGGTCAGGATGCCCATTTCGCGGGCCACGCGCGCCACCACAGGGGCTGCGCCAGTGCCGGTGCCGCCGCCCATGCCGGCCGTGATGAAGAGCATGTTGCAGCCTTCCAGGGTTTCGCGAATCTGATCCACGGCAGCCTCGGCGGCTTCACGGCCGCGCTCAGGCTTGCTGCCTGCGCCCAGGCCGCTGTGACCCAGCTGAATGGTCTTGTGGGCCGAGCTGGCGCGCAAGGCCTGTGCATCGGTGTTGGCGCAAACGAATTCCACGCCTTTGACACCGCTGGCAATCATGTGCTCGACGGCGTTGCCGCCGCCACCGCCCACGCCGATCACCTTGATCTGGGTGCCTGAGTTGAATTCTTCGACTTCAATCATTTCGATGCTCATACTTTTCTCCAATTTTCCAAGTTGCAGTTGCCGTTAATTTGTTTCGTTTGTTGATTCTTTGTTGCTTCACTGGGTAGGCGGTGCGCCTCGACAGCAGGGTCGCCATCGACAACATCGCCCGCTGGGCCAGGAAGGGCTGCCGCGCGCCAAATGAGAATGCAGGCTGAATCGGTTCATCAGAAGTTCCCTACAAACCAGTCTTTGATGCGGCCGAAAGCGGTGGTCACCGAGCCACTCTTTTGTGCCACCTTGAAGCCGCGCATGCGGCCCAGGCGCGCTTCTTCGAGCAGGCCCATGACGGTGGAAGCCCGGGGCTGCGACACCATGTCGGAGAGCGCGCCGCCGTAGTGAGGCAAGCCGCGACGCACGGGCTTGAGAAAAATGTCCTCGCCCAACTCCACCATGCCGGGCATGACCGCGCTGCCGCCAGTGAGCACGATGCCTGAGGACAGCACCTCTTCAAAGCCCGAGTCGCGAATGACTTGTTGCACCAGCGAGAAAATTTCTTCCACGCGGGGCTCAATCACACCGGCCAAAGCCTGGCGGCTGAGCATGCGCGGGCCGCGATCGCCCAGCCCAGGCACCTCCACTTGCATTTCCGGGTCGGCCAACATTTGCTTGGCATACCCAGACTCGACCTTGATGTCTTCGGCGTCTTTGGTGGGTGTGCGCAAAGCCATGGCGATGTCGCTGGTGATGAGGTCGCCCGCGATCGGGATCACCGCCGTGTGGCGAATCGCACCGCCCGTGAAGATCGCCACATCCGTCGTCCCGGCGCCAATGTCCACCAGTGCGACGCCCAGGTCTTTCTCGTCCGCGGTCAGCACCGACAGGCTCGAGGCCAAAGGGTTCAGCATGAGCTGATCGACATCGAGGCCGCAACGGCGCACGCACTTGATGATATTTTCGGCGGCGCTTTGCGCCCCGGTCACGATGTGCACCTTGGCTTCAAGCCGGATGCCGCTCATGCCAATCGGCTCTTTGACGTCTTGTCCGTCAATCACAAACTCTTGCGGCTCCACCAGCAACAAGCGCTGGTCGGTGGAAATGTTGATGGCCTTGGCCGTCTCCACCACCCGCGCCACATCGGGCGCCGTCACTTCGCGGTCTTTGACCGCGACCATGCCGCTGGAATTGATTCCCCGAATGTGGCTGCCGGTGATCCCGGTGTAAACCCGCGTGATTTTGCAATCGGCCATCAATTCGGCCTCTTTCAAAGCCTGTTGAATGCTTTGCACCGTGGCATCGATGTTGACCACCACGCCGCGCTTGAGGCCACTGCTGTTGGACACGCCGAGCCCGGCGATTTTCATCTCGCCTCCTGGCAGCACCTCTGCCACCACCGCCATGACCTTGCTGGTACCAATGTCCAGCCCGACCACCAAATCCTTGTACTCTTTTGCCATAGAGAGACCTCGTGCCTTATTTCTTCACCTGTTGTGGATCCACTGTGGTGATGCCGCGCATGCGCAAGGCATAACCGTTTTCATGCCGCAAATCTGCCGATTCCAGTGCAGCCACTTTCCTTCCGTTACGCGATGCCACGCTGGGCAGCGTCTGAACAAAGGGTTGCAAGCGCGCCTTCAACTCCTCTGGCGTGCCACGTCCCATTTCAACCACCGCGCGCTTGCCCAAATGGGCGCGCCAACTGCCACGCGCGGTCAACTCCAAACCCTCCATGGGCAGCCCCAAGTCCTTGAACACCGACGCCAGCGCACGGTACATGGCCAGCACTTGTGCCGACTGGTTGTCAGGGCCTTGAAGCGTGGGCAGGTCTTCGTCTTCCAAGTCGCCCAGGTTCGCCTCGAACACTTCGCCCTGCTGGTTCAGCATGCGGCCTTCGCCCTCTGGGCCCCAAAAGGCGGCGGGTTGATGCTCCACCAGGTGCACCCGCAGCCGGTTGGGGAACTCACGTTGGACCACGGCATGCCGCACCCAAGGCACCGACTCAAACACTTTGCGCGCCTGCGCCAGGTCGACGGTGAAAAAATTGCCATTCAATTTGGGCGTGACGTTGGCGCGCAAGGTGACCACGTTGTTGTGCTCGACGTCGCCCGTCACCGTGATGCCCGCCAAGGCAAACAAAGGCAAGCGCAGCAGCCACCACACCAGGGCCGCGATGACCAGCAGCGCGCACCCTAGCGCCATCGCCGTTGTGGCCATGTTCATGAGCTTGACGTCCAAGGGGATCGCCAAAGGCATGTTCAGGGTGGCGTTGAGGCGTGCGTTCACTTGGCCGCCTCCTTGGGGGCGTGGTCCAGCGCTGCGCCGCTGAGCACATGCAAGCACAAGGCCTCATAGGAAATGCCTGCCGCTCGCGCCGACATGGGCACCAGTGAATGGCTGGTCATGCCAGGGGATGTGTTCATTTCGAGCAAGAAGGGCTGTTCGTCCGACGCGCGAATCATCAAGTCGGCGCGACCCCAGCCACGGCAACCCAGGGCACGGTAGGCAGACACCACCAGTTGTTGAATGCGCTGCTCCAAGGCAGGCGGCAAGCCGCTTGGGCAGTGGTACTTCACATCGTCCGTGAAATATTTGTTCTGGTAATCGTAGGCGCCATCGGGCGCCGCAATGCGCACCACCGGCAAAGCGATGGCAGAGGCGCCCGTTCCCAGCACGGGGCAAGTCACTTCCATGCCCTCAATGAAGGCTTCGCACAGCAAGTCAGGGTCGTACTGGGTGGCCAGGCGCACCGCCGCCGGCAAGTCAGAGGCTGTCGTGACTTTGGTCACGCCAATAGAGGAGCCTTCGCGCGGCGGCTTGACGATCAGCGGCAAGCCCAGCTCGCCGGGAATTTGCGCCAGGCGCGATTCGCTTTGCGCTTCGGGCGGCAGCCAGACCGACGCCGGCGTGGACAAACCCACGGCCGACCAGATGCGCTTGGTCATCACTTTGTCCATGGCCATGGCAGAGGCCATCACGCCGGAGCCGGTGTAGGGAATGCCCAGCAACTCCAGGGCGCCTTGCACGCTGCCGTCTTCACCGAAGCGGCCATGCAAAGCGATGAAGGCACGTGCAAAGCCCTCACGCTTCAAAGTGTCCAGGCCTTGCGCTGCAGGATCGAAGGCATGTGCATCGACCCCTTGGCTGCGCAAGGCTTGCAACACGCCCTGGCCCGACATCAAAGAGACTTCGCGCTCGGCCGATTGGCCCCCCATCAGGACGGCCACTTTGAGGGAACGGTCCCAGGCAGGCATGGGCGGCAAAGATTGCAGCAAGTTGCTCATGCCTGTCCTCCTGATGCTGTGGCTTGCAAGGCCAGCACGCGCGCAGGCACCGTGCCGATCGAGCCCGCGCCCATGCACATGACCACATCGCCAGCCTGCGCTTGCTGGGAAATCAACTGGGCGAGCTGCTCGGTGTCTTGGCTGAACTGAATGGCGTCCTTGCCGGAAACGCGCACCGCACGCACCAAGGCCCGCCCATCAGCCGCCACAATGGGCGCTTCGCCAGCGGCGTAGACTTCGGTCAGCCACACCACATCGGCCTGACCGAGCACCTGCACAAAGTCTTCAAAACAGTCGCGGGTACGGGTGTAACGGTGCGGCTGAAACGCCAGCACCAGGCGCCGCCCAGGAAATGCGCCGCGGGCCGCTGCCAGGGTGGCGGCCAACTCAACCGGGTGATGCCCATAGTCTTCGATCAAGGTGAACTCGCCGCCTTGACGCGCGGCCACCTCGCCATGGCGCTGGAAGCGTCGTCCCACGCCCTTGAATTCCGCCAGCGCTTTTTGCACAGCGGCGTCGGGCAGGCTCAATTCCACCGCCACCGAAATGGCCGCCAAGGCATTCAACACATTGTGAAGGCCTGGCAAGTTCAGGTCGATCATCAGGTCGGGCAAGGTCACGCCGTTGCGGCGGGTGACGCGAAACTGCATGCGCGCGCCCACAGCCTTCACATCGTGTGCACGAACCTGTGCATCCTCACCTAAGCCGTAGCTGGTGATCGGGCGTGACACCTCGGACAGAATACTGCGCACCGCTGCATCGTCGGTGCACAAAATGGCCGCCCCATAAAAAGGCATGCGGTGCAAGAACTCGATGAAGGCAGCTTTCAAGCGGCCAAAGTCATGGCCGTAGGTGTCCATGTGGTCTGCATCGATGTTGGTCACGACCGACATCACGGGCAGCAGGTTGAGAAAGGATGCGTCCGACTCGTCGGCCTCCACCACAATGTGGTCGCCGCTGCCCAGCTTGGCATTGGCGCCAGCGCTGTTGAGGCGCCCGCCAATCACGAAGGTAGGGTCCAAGCCGGCTTCGGCCAAGATGCTGGCCACCAGACTGGTGGTGGTGGTCTTGCCATGCGTGCCGGCGATGGCAATGCCTTTTTTCATGCGCATCAATTCAGCAAGCATGACGGCACGCGGCACGACAGGCACCAGTTTCTGGTGCGCCGCCACCACTTCCGGGTTGTCGGCCTTCACTGCGGTCGAGGTCACCACGGCATCGGCGCCCCGGATGTTGGCCGCCTGATGGCCCACACAGGTTTGAATGCCCAAGGCTTGCAAGCGCTTGAGAACCGGCCCGTCAGACAGGTCGGAGCCGGACACCACATAGCCCAGGTTGAGCAGGACTTCGGCGATGCCGCTCATGCCGGCACCACCGATGCCCACAAAATGGATGTGTCGGATGGCGTGCTTCATGCTGCCAGCTCCTGACACGCCTGGACCATCACTTCCACAGCGCTTGTTTTCCTTTGAAGATAAGCCTTCTCAGCCACGCTTTGCAGCTCTGTGCGCTGCAGGTTGGCCAAGCGCTGTGCCAGCGATTCGGCGGTCAATTCTTTTTGCGGCACACACCAGCCACCGCCTTGTGCCACCAAGAAGTTGGCGTTGGTGGTTTGGTGGTCATCCACTGCATGGGGGAAGGGCACAAACAAAGCGGCCACCCCCACCGCGGCCAATTCGGTGACGGTGCTGGCACCCGCACGGCAAATCACCAGGTCTGCTTGCGCAAAAGCGCTGGCCGTGTCATCGATGAAAGGCGTCAGCTCGGCTTGCACGCCGGCTTGGGCATAAGCCTCGCGCAAGGCCTCGATTTGCTTGGCGCCACTTTGGTGGACAACCACAGGGCGTTGTGCCAAAGGCAGCAAGGCCAAGGCTTGGGGCACCACCTGGTTCAAGGCCTGCGCCCCCAAACTGCCACCCACCACCAACACACGCAACGGTCCGCTGCGGTCCGCGAAACGAACCGACGGCGGGTCTTGCATCAGGAAAGCTTGGCGCAAGGGGTTACCGACCCACTCGGCCTGCGCAATCACTTTGGGAAAGGCGGTGTAAACGCGTCGCGCCACGCGCGCCAAAACCTTGTTGGCCATGCCGGCCACGGAGTTTTGCTCATGCAACACCAAGGGTCGGCCAGACAGCGCGCTCACCAAGCCCCCCGGGAAACTGATGTACCCCCCCAGCCCCAGCACCACGTCGGGCTGAACGCGACGCACCACCTGCAAGCTCTGCCAAAAAGCTTTGGCCATGCGCCAAGGCAACATCGCCAGGGTTTTGAGGCCTTTGCCACGCACGCCCGAAAACGCCACGGTTTCATAAGCAAAGCCGCGCGGCGGCACCAACTGGCTTTCCATGCTGGGCGCAGGGCCACCCAGCCAATGCACATGCCAGCCCAGTTCGCGCAAGCGCTCGGCCACGGCCAAGCCTGGGAAGATATGCCCGCCCGTACCGCCCGCCATGACCAAAGCTGTTCCGTGGCTCACAAGCGGCCTCCATGCATCAACTGTCGGTTCTCATAATCGACGCGCAACACCATGGCGATGGCCACCAGGTTGAGCAAGATGGCCGATCCGCCATAACTCATCAAGGGCAAGGTCAATCCCTTGGTGGGCAAGGCGCCCAGGTTCACGCCCATGTTGATGAACGACTGAAAGCCGACCCAAATACCCACACCCTGCGCCAACAAGCCCGCAAAGATGCGGTCCATGGCAATGGCCTGGCGACCGATGTACATGATGCGCCGCGTCAGCCACATGAACAGGCCAATCACCAACAACACGCCGATGAAGCCAAACTCCTCGCCGATCACCGCCAGCAAGAAATCGGTGTGCGCTTCGGGCAGCCAGTGCAACTTCTCCACACTGCCGCCCAGGCCGACGCCAAAAATTTCGCCGCGGCCAATGGCAATCAAGGAGTGCGACAGCTGGTAGCCCTTGCCCAGTGCGTGCTTCTCGCTCCACGGGTCGAGGTAGGCAAAGATGCGCTCACGGCGCCACTCCGACAAGGCAATCATGAGGCCGAAGGCCACCACCAACACGGCAGCGATCAGGAAGAACATGCGCGCATTGACGCCACCAAGGAACAGGATGCCCATGGCGATGACCGCAATCACCATGAAGGCGCCCATGTCCGGCTCGGCCAGCAGCAACAGGCCGACCACGGCCACGGCAATGCCCATGGGCGCGACCGAAGTGAAGAATTTTTCTTTCACCTCCATTTTGCGAACCATGTAATTGCTGGCATAGAGCAAGACACCCAACTTGGCCAACTCGGAGGGCTGGAAGTTCATGACGCCCAAAGAAATCCAGCGCCGCGCGCCATTCACGCCTTTGCCAATGAAGGGGATCAGCACCGCGATCAGCAGGATCAAAGACACCACAAAAATCCAGGGCGCCATTTTTTCCCAAGTGTTGATGGGCACCTGGAAGGCCAGCAAGGCGGCCACGAAGGCGATGCCAATCGAGGCCACGTGGCGCACCAGGAAGTGTGTTTGTGTGTAGTTCGCGAAGCGCGGGTTATCGGGCATGGCGATCGAGGCGGAATACACCATGACCAAGCCCCACATCAACAGCCCCAAGGTGACCCAGGCCAGCGGCTGGTCAAAGCCTTTGACGCGCACGGGAGCGGCGCCAGTGCGCGTGAATTCAGTGCCGTGCACCCGCACGGGCAAGGCATCCGGGCCTTCCACCGGCGCCTCGCCCCACAGGCGAGACCAGAAGCGTCCAATGGAAGCGGTCATGGCCGTCATGCCACGCCCTCCTCTTGCGCCAGCGCCTGCACGGCTTGCACAAAGACTTCCGCGCGGTGGGCATAGTTGCGGAACATGTCCAGGCTGGCACAGGCGGGCGACAACAACACGGCATCGCCCGACTGGGCCAACGCACTGGCTTGATGCACCGCTTCAGGCAGGCTGTCTGCGTCATGCAGTGGCACACCCGTTGCTGCCAAGCATTCGCGCAAGGCGGGCGCATCGCGCCCGATCAAGACCACGGCACGCGCGTGTTGTTTGACGGGCTTGGCCAGCGGCGCAAAGTCTTGCCCCTTGCCGTCTCCGCCTAGGATGACGACCAGACGCCGATCGGCCCCCAAACCTGTCAAGGCAGCCACCGTGGCGCCCACATTGGTGCCTTTGCTGTCGTCAAAATATTCCACCTCGTGGACCATGGCCACAGGCTCCACGCGGTGCGGCTCACCGTTGTACTCGCGCAGGCCATAGAGCATGGGGGCCAGCTGACGCCCAGTGCTGCAGGCCAGGGCCAGCGCTGCCAGGGCATTCAAAGCGTTGTGGCGGCCGCGAATGCGCAAGGCGTCTGCAGGCATGAGGCGCTGCAGGTGAATCTCTTCCTCTTCGTCGCGACGGCGCTTGCGGGTTTCATCGGCCTCCATGGCGCGCACCAGCCAGGTCATGCCGTTCACGGTTTCCAGGCCGTAGTCTCCAGGGCGGTTGGGCACATCGCTGCCAAAGCACAGGAAGTTGCGCGCGCTGCGCTGCTTCTTCTTGATTTGCTCGGGCGTGGGCAACATGGCCAGCGTGGCCGCATCGTCACGGTTCAACAGCATCAAGGCTTGTTGACCAAACACATTGGCCTTGGCCTGGGCATAGGCCTGCATGTCGCCATGCCAGTCGAGGTGGTCTTGCGTGATGTTCAGCAAAGCTGCGGCGGTAGGCTCAAAATTGGCCACGCCCTCCAGTTGGAAACTGGACAGTTCCAGCACCCAGGCCTGCGGCAAGCCCGCATCGCCATCCAGCCACTGGCTCAAGGTATCCAGCAAGGTCGGGCCGATGTTGCCCGCCACCGCCACGCTGAGGCCAGCGCGTTCCAGCAGCAGGCCCGTCAGCGCCGTCACTGTGGTTTTGCCGTTGGTGCCCGTGATGGCGAGCACATGGGGCTGGTAGGCCGCTGTGGCCTGCAAGTCGCTCAGCGCTTGGACAAACAAACTCAGCTCGGTGCCCATCCACAAGCCCATGGCTTGCCCTGCATGCCACAAGGGGGCCACGCTTTGCGGCGACAAGCCCGGGCTTTTGAAGACCGCGCGAATGTCGCTGCCTTCGATCGCATCTGCCTCAAAGGCGCCAGACTTGAAAGCCACAGAAGGGTATTGGGCCAACAAGGTGGCCAAGTGGCTGGGCTGCTCGCGCGAGTCCAGCACCGTCACCCGTGCGCCGTTACGCGCGCACCAACGCGCCATCGCCAGGCCGGAATCTCCAAGGCCCAGGATGAGAACGTGTTGGTCTGTGAGTGACAGCATGCGTTCAGCGCAATTTCAAGGTGGACAAACCGACCAGGCACAACAGCATGGTGATGATCCAGAAACGGACCACGACCTGCGTTTCGCGCCAGCCGCTCTTTTCAAAATGGTGGTGCAGGGGCGCCATTTTCAAAATGCGCCGGCCTTCGCCGTATTTGCGTTTGGTGTATTTGAAATAGCTGACCTGGGCCATCACCGACAAGGCTTCGACCACAAAGATGCCGCCCATGATGGCCAACACAATTTCCTGGCGCACGATGACGGCAATGGTGCCCAGTGCGCCACCCAGGGCCAGCGCGCCCACGTCGCCCATGAACACTTGGGCCGGGTGAGTGTTGAACCACAGAAAGGCCAGGCCCGCCCCGGCCATGGCCGAGCAGAAAATCAGCAACTCTCCCGCGCCAGGAATGTAGGGAAAGATCAGGTACTTGGAGTAGACCGAGCTGCCGGTGACGTAGGCAAACACGCCCAAGGCCGAGCCCACCATCACCACCGGCATGATGGCCAAGCCATCCAGCCCATCGGTCAGGTTGACGGCATTGCTGGAGCCCACGATGACCAGGTAGGTCATGATCACAAAGCCGAACACACCCAGGGGGTAGCTGACTTCTTTGAAGAAAGGCAACATCAACCCGGCCTTGGGCGGCAAGTCCACATCGAAGCCCGACTGCACCCAGGTGCTGAACAACTCCAGCACGCGCAGGTTGTTGCTCTCCGAAATGCTGAAGACCAGGTAGAGCGCAGCCAACAAGCCGATCACCGACTGCCAGAAATATTTTTCGCGTGAGCGCATGCCTTCCGGATCTTTTCGCACGACCTTGCGCCAGTCGTCTACCCAGCCAATCGCCCCAAAGCCAAGGGTCACGATCAAGACGATCCAGACAAAACGGTTGGACCAATCGAACCACAGCAGCGTGGACACAGCGATGCCGATCAAAATCAACACGCCGCCCATGGTGGGCGTGCCGCTCTTGCTGAGGTGGGTCTCCATGCCATAACCCCGCACAGGCTGGCCGATTTTCAGCGCTGTCAAGCGGCGAATCACCCAGGGGCCGGCCGCCAGGCCGATCAGCAAAGCGGTCATGGCCGCCATCACCGCGCGGAAGGTGAGGTATTGGAAGACCCGGAAGAATCCGAATTCGGGGGAAAGGCCTTGCAGCCATTGCGCCAGGCTTAACAGCATGGAATGTCCTCTTTCGACGTTGCAGTGGCCTGCAGGGCATCGATGACGCGCTCCATCTTCATGAAGCGCGAGCCCTTGACCAGGACGCTGCCCACCTGGGGCAGTTGCGCCAGCACCGCCGACTGCAAGTGGTCCATGTTTTCAAAATGTTGGCCTGGGCCATACGCCTGGACGGCATGGCGCGACAATTCGCCCAGCGCGAGCAAGCCATCGATGTGCTGTGCTCGCGCGTGTTGCCCCACTTCGGCATGAAAGCTCGGGCCTTGTGTCCCGACCTCGCCCATGTCCCCCAGCACCAGCAGGCGCGGTGCGGGCAACTCGGCCAGCACATCGATGGCGGCCCGAACGGAGTCGGGATTGGCGTTGTAGGTGTCGTCCACCACCGTGACCACGCGACCTTGGTGCGACAACTGGAATGCACGGGAGCGGCCTTTGACCGGCGCAAAGTTGTCCAAGCCTTGGGCGATGGCGGCCAGCGGTGCGCCAGCAGCGAGTGCACAGGCGGTGGCGGCCAGTGCGTTGCGCAGATTGTGGCGGCCGGCCAAATGCAGGCGTGTCGAGAGCTGGCCCGCGGGGGACTGAAGGCTCACTTGCCAGTGATCTTGCCGCCAATCGCTGCCGAGCAAAAAAACATCGGCGGCCGCGGTCTCGCCAAATCGCAGGCAGCGGCGGTTGCCCGCCAGTGATTGCCACAAAGGCGTGTAAATGTCGTCGGCGGGAAACACTGCGACACCGCCCTCGGGCAAGGCTTGCAAGACAGCGCCGTTTTCGCGGGCCACGGCTTCCACGGTGGCCATGAATTCCTGGTGCTCTCGCTGCGCGTTGTTCACCAACGCCACGGTGGGCGCCGCCATGCGGGCCAAGCCTTCGATTTCGCCAGGATGGTTCATGCCGATTTCGACCACGGCACAGCGGTGTTGCGCACGCAGGCGCAGCAGGGTCAAGGGCAAGCCAATGTCGTTGTTGAAATTGCCCTGCGTTGCCAAGGATTGCTCACCCGCCCAGGCGCGCAAGATGCTGGCGATCATTTGGGTCACGGTGGTTTTGCCATTGCTGCCGGTCACCGCCACCAAGGGCAGGTGGAACTGTCGGCGCCAGCCTGCGGCCAGTTCGCCCAGGGCCACCCGACTGTCGGGCACTTGCAGGCCAGACAGTCCGGCCTCCTGCAGGCCACGCTCAGCCAGCGCACAGGCAATGCCTTGCGCCTTGGCTTGCGGCAAAAAGTCGTGGGCATCGAAGCGCTCACCCTTGAGGGCGACAAACAAGTCACCCGGTTGCAGGGTGCGGCTGTCGGTGTGAACACGCTGCACCACAGTGGCTGTATCGCCCACGGCTTGCGCTTGGCTCAGCCATTGCTGCGCTTGTTGCACAGAGAGGTTCAGCGATGCGCTCATGCGGCACCCCTGGCTTGCAAAGCCGCACGGGCCTGTTGCACATCGGAGAAAGGCAAGCGCACGCCCGCCACTTCTTGGTAGTCCTCATGGCCTTTGCCCGCGATCAACACGATGTCGCTGGCGCCAGCTTGAGAGACGGTGTGCGCAATGGCTTGGGCACGGTCCGCGAGGATCTGCACCGCCGAACCCGGTGTCAAACCCGCCTGCATGTGTTGCAGGATGTGCTGCGGGTCTTCGCTGCGCGGGTTGTCACTGGTGAGCACCACCTGTTGGGCATGGGCTTGGGCAGCGGCTGCCATCAAGGGACGCTTGCCCACATCGCGGTCGCCACCGCAACCAATGATGCAATGCACTTGTCCGCCGCGTGCTTGCGCCAAGGGCTGCAGTGCCAGCAAGGCCTGGCGCAATGCATCGGGCGTGTGGGCATAGTCCACCACCACCAAGGGTTGACCTGCAACGGCCAAGGTTTGCATGCGACCGGGAACAGCCAGCAAGTTTTTGCACGCTGCGACAGCATCTGACAAGGCAATGCCCAAGGCGCGCATGCTGGCGAGCACGCCCAGCAAATTACTGACGTTGTAACGCCCGACAAACGGCGTGGCCAGGGTATGGCTTTCAGCGCCCTCCACCACCTCAAAAGACAAACCTGCGGAAGTCTGCGCGCCAGCTTGGCTGGAAGGCATCAGCTGAATATGGCGCGCCTGCAGCCTGGCTTTGTCAGATTCACCAAAGGTCCACACACGGTCAGTGGCCATGGCCAACTTGTTCAACAAGTGATCAACCAAAGCCACGCCTTGCGGATCGTCAAGGTTGACAGCCGCAGCTTGCAGGCCCTCGCCATTGAACAGGCGAAGCTTGGCCTGCCAATATGCGGCCATGCTGCCGTGGTAATCGAGATGGTCTTGGGTGAAATTGGTGAACAGCGCCACACGCACGCGCGTGCCCTCGAGCCGATGCTCCATCAATCCGATGGAGGAGGCTTCAACGGCACAGGCTTTCACACCCGCTTGCACAAAATCATGCAAGGCACCTTGAAACACCACCGCATCGGGGGTGGTCAGTCCGGTGCTGGGGCCCATCACGCATGGCAAGCCGTGCACGTCGGTTTGCACCTCGCCCATGCCCAGCGTGCCCACCATGGCACAGCGCCTTCCGAGATGCGTCAAGGCTTGCGCCAGCCACCATGCCGACGACGTCTTGCCATTGGTTCCTGTGATGGCTACCACATCCAAACGATGGCTGGGCTGCTCATAGTAGGCCGCCGCAATGAGGCCGCTGGCTTGCTTCAACTGCGGATAGGCCGCCAGGCCCTCGCTGGTGGCATCGACCATGGCTGGCAAGTCCCGTGCTTCCAGCAAGCATGCCACCGCACCTTGGGCCAAGACATGGGCGGCATGCAATCGGCTATCGTGCCGCGCGCCCGGCCAGGCCAGGAAGGCATCGCCGCGCTGCACCTGGCGGCTGTCGGTGCGCAAACGCACCGCACCGCGCTGGCCAAGCCAGCGGGCGGCATCCTGGGGCGTGTGCAGGGTTTGCATCAGAAGGACTCCGGCTCGGCTTTGGCAATCACCTGCGGTTTCACCGACAGGTCGGGCTGAACGCCCATCATGCGCAGGGTTTGTTGCACGGTTTGGCTGAACACAGGCGCTGCCACGTCGCCGCCGTAGTAGCGCCCATTGGTGGGCTCGTCGATCATCACGGCCACCACAATGCGCGGGCGCTCAATGGGCGCCATGCCCACGAAGAAGCCACGGTATTTCTTGCCGGCATACCCACGCCCTTCTTGCTTGTGGGCGGTGCCAGTCTTGCCACCGACAGAGTACCCCATGGTTTGGGCCTTCTGCGCCGTGCCACCGGGGCTGGTCACCATGTGCAGCATGTTGCGCATGGCCGCTGCGTGGCGTGGCTCAATGACTTGCACGCCCTGCACTTTGTCTTTCACCTTCAACATCGTGACTGGCATGATGTCGCCGTCACGCGCAAAGACGCTGTAAGCGTGCGCCAGCTGGAACAGGCTGGCCGACAAGCCATAGCCATAACTCATGGTCGCCTGCTCAATGGGGCGCCAGGTTTTGTAAGCGCGCAAGCGGCCTGCCACAGCGCCGGGGAAAGGCACCTGCGGCTTCTGGCCAAAGCCAACCTGGGTGAACATTTCCCACATGGCTTGCGGCGGCATTTGCATGGCGATCTTGACCGTGCCCACGTTGCTCGACTTTTGGATGACTTCGTTGACGCTGAGCAAGGCATGGGGGTGGGCGTCGCTGATGGTGTGTCCGCCAAGCGACAGACGGCCTGGCGCGGTTTGAATGGGCGTCTCAGGCTTGACCAAGCCTTTTTCCAGCGCCAAGCCCACCACAAAAGGCTTCATGGTGGAGCCGGGCTCGAACGTGTCCGTCAGAGCGCGGTTACGCAATTGCGCGCCGCTCAGGTTGACACGTCGCTCTGGCGAATAGCTGGGGTAGTTGGCCAGGGCCAGGACCTCGCCGTTTTCCACATCGAGCACCACCACACTGCCCGCGGCCGCCTTGTGTTCAATGACGGCATCGCGCAATTTTTGGTAGGCGAAGAACTGAACCTTGCTGTCCACGCTGAGCTGCAAATCTTTGCCATCGACCGGGGGCACCATCTCGCCGATGTCCTCCACCACATGGCCGAGCCGGTTCTTGATGACACGCCGTGAGCCTGCGCGCCCAGCCAGCTCCTTGTTGAAGGTCAACTCAATGCCTTCTTGGCCAATGTTCTCCACATTGGTGAAGCCCACGATGTGCGCCGCAGATTCGCCTTCAGGATAAATGCGTTTGTATTCCTTGCGGGAATACACGCCCTTGATGTTGAGGGCTGCGATTTGCTTGGCCACGGTGTCATCGACCTGGCGCTTGAGCCAGACAAAACTCTTGTCGTCGTCCTGCAAGCGGCGGTCGAGTTCGGTCAACGGGATTTCCAACAACTTGGCCAAGGCCTTGAGCTTGGCGGGGTCGCGCTCCAGGTCTTCCGGACTGGCCCAGATGCTGGGCACGGGCACACTGGACGCCAGGATCAAGCCGTTGCGGTCCAGGATGCGTCCGCGGTTCGCGGGCAGCTCCAAGGTGCGCACAAAGCGCACCACACCCTGGCGCTTGAAAAATGCGTTGTCAATGACCTGCACATAGGCCGCACGCCCTACCAAGCCCAAAAACCCCAAGGCAATGCACGCCACAATGAACTGGCTGCGCCAAACCGGCGTCTTGCTGGCCAGCAAAGGGCTGGAGGTGTACTGAACGCTGCGGCTGCTCATGGCTTGAGCTCCTTGGGCGGCGGCGTCAGGACAGCATTCATTGGCTTGCCCGTAGGGTCCACATATTGCGTGATGGCTGGCGTGATGGTGCGCATGCTCAATTGCTCGCGCGCGATTTTTTCCACCCGCAAGGGCGTGGCTTGCGCCCGGCGCTCCAGGTCCAAGCGCTCACGCTCCACCTCCAGCTTGTGCGCCTCGGAGCGCGCACGGTCGTAGTCGGTGAACAACCGGCGAGAATCGTACTGCGTGCGCACCAAGAAAATGGCGCTGGCCATGATGGCCAACAGCAACAGCACATTGAAGCGCGTCATGCTGGCAGCTCCTGCGGCGCCAAACGCTCGGCCACCCGCAAGATGGCGCTGCGCGAACGGGGGTTGGCCTTCACCTCTTCGGGGCTTGGCTTGAGGCGGTCCAAAGCTTTCAGCGCCATGACCTTGGGCGGCGCAAAGGGGGCGCGGCGGTCAAACACCTCTCGCGAATGCTTCGCGATGAATTGTTTGACGATGCGATCTTCCAGCGAATGGAAACTGATCACAGCCAAGCGCCCTCCAGGTTCAAGTACATGCAGAGCCGCCTTCAGCGCCTGTTCGAGCTCTTCAAGCTCGGCATTGATGAAAATCCGAAAAGCCTGAAATGTCCGCGTTGCAGGGTCCTGGCCCGGCTCGCGGGTTTTGACCGCGCCAGCCACGAGCTGGGCCAACTCAAGGGTGCCTGCAGGAATGCCCCGTTCTTGTCGGCGAGCAACAATCGCCTTTGCAATCGGAACAGCAAACCGTTCTTCGCCATAGTCACGAATCACCTCCGCTATTTGTTGAAGCTCTGCCTCTTGAAGCCACTCGCGCACGCTCTGGCCCCGCGTGGGGTCCATGCGCATGTCCAGCGGACCATCGTTGCGAAATGAAAAACCGCGCGCCGGGTTGTCGATCTGCGGCGAACTGACGCCCAAGTCCATCAGCACGCCCGCCACCGAATGCGCAGGCAACTGGCCCAGCTCGCAAAAGCCCTCGTGGCGAATCGCAAAGCGGGCGTCCTGGATTTGCGCGGCTTGCGCAATCGCGTCGGGGTCCTTGTCGAAGGCGATCAAGCGGCCCTGCGCCGCGAGCTTGGAAAGAATCAGGCGCGAATGTCCGCCACGACCGAAGGTGGCGTCCACATAGGTTTTGTCCGGCTGAATGCAAAGGGCCTCGACCGCTTCGTTCAACAAGACGGTGGTGTGCTGCCATGGTGTGTCCACCGCCCCGCCTTAGAAAGAGAAGTCCTTGAAGACATCGGGCATCTCGCCTTGCATGGCGTGCGCCTCTTGTGCTTCGTAGCTGGCCTTGTCCCACAGTTCGAAGTGGTTGCCCATGCCCAGCAGCATGGTGTCTTTGGCAATGCCTGCCGAAGCGCGCAGCTCCGGCGAAATCAAGACCCGTCCCGTGCCATCCATCTCCACATCCATGGCATTGCCCAAAAAGATGCGTTTCCACCATTGCGCACTCATGGGCAAGGCGGCAATGCGCTCGCGAAACTTTTCCCACTCAGGGCGCGGAAAGATCATGAGGCAACCATGGGGATGGCGGGTCACGGTCAATTGGCCGGCCGCCGTGGCCGCCAGGACATCGCGATGGCGCGTCGGGACCGACAAGCGACCCTTGGCATCGAGACTCAGCGATGAAGCACCCTGAAACACAGCGGCGAACCCTTACAAAACGACAGCGTGAACGGCAAGGGTGGCGATTTGTCAGATGACACTTTTCACCACTTAATTGCACTTTTTTGCACTGTATCAGGATTTTGTCGGTTCGCAACACCCCAAGTGTGATTTTTTTCAATGGAATCAATGACTTAGAGCGGTTTTAGATAGACCGAAGAGAGAAATTTTCTTTTGAAATGAAGCACTTAGAGATGCCACTGAAAGTAGGGCGTGAGAAGTAAAAAAAACGGCAGGTCAAAGCCTGCCGTTTTGTTGTGTGCGACGATCAAAATCAATCGCCGAACATTTTCTGTTTGAGCTCCCGACGTTGTTGGGCTTCCAAGGACAGGGTGGCCGTGGGGCGCGCCAACAAACGACCCACCCCGATGGCTTCGCCGGTTTCGTCGCAGTAGCCGTAATCACCGGCATCGATGCGCGAAATCGATTGCTCGATTTTCTTCAGCAGTTTGCGCTCGCGATCCCGGGTGCGCAGCTCCAGGGCGTGCTCTTCCTCAATGGTGGCACGGTCGGCCGGATCGGGGACGATGACGGTGTCTTCGCGCAAATGCTCGGTGGTTTCGCCGGCATTGGCCAGGATGTCCAGCTTCAACTGGACCAGCTTCAGGCGGAAGAAAGCCATTTGGGTGTCGTTCATGTACTCGCCATCGGGCATGGCGAGCACATCTGCATCGGAGAGCTTTTCCACAGGGGTGGTTTTCCAGTTGTTGGCCAGCTTGGCGTCTTTTTTGGGGATCACGGGAACAAAGGTGGGTAAGGAGGGGATCGAAATCGGCCCATAACTGGACTTGGCCGCATTGGAAGCCACCACCGGTGCGGGGGGCGGCGGAACCATCGAGGCTGCTTTGGCGGCGCGCGAGGACTTGCGCGGTGCGGGCACGGGTGCCGCAACAGGTGGGGCGGCGACCGCAGGCGCAGGCGGGGTGACTTTCGCAGCAGCCGCCTTGGGAGCAGGGGTGGCGACTTTCGGAGCCACAGCCTTGGGGGCGGCTTGAGGGGCAGCCTTCGGTGCCGGCTTGGCCACTGCCTTGGGCGCCGGCGCGGTCACGGCTTTGGCCGTTTTGCCAGGCGCCGCTTTCGCAGGGCTTGCTGCTTTCTTGGCAGGCGCTGGCTTGGCCGCTGGCTTGGCCGTGGGCTTGGTCACCGGCTTGGCCGGCGCTTTGGCCACAGGCTTGGCAGCCGCTTTGGCGGGTGCCTTGGCCGGGGCTTTGGCAGGCGCTTTGGCCACGGGTTTCTTGGGCACAGGTTTCTTGGCGACAGGCTTCGCCGCGGGCTTGGCAGCGGCCTTGACGGGTGACTTCGCAACGGCTTTGGCCAAGGGTTTGGACGGCGTCTTGCCAGCGGGTTTGGCCACCGGCTTGGCCGTCTTGACGGCTTTGGCGGGTGCGGCTGCTTTTTTGGCCGCTGGCTTGACAGCCTTCTTGGCGGCAGTGGTTCGGGTCGAGGCTTTCACGGGTGGTCTCCTCACAGGCACGGGCCAGTGCTCTGAGCGAGCAACAGGGCCGGGCTGATCTTGTAATTCATGGTGATGCGCAATGCCTGGTTATACCCTCGACCCATCGGGTGAGAAACACCCGGAGGTTTCCGGCGCGCGGATTGTACTCAGACTAAGGACTGTTCCAGGCCCTGCAGAAAAATATCGCGCGGCAAATCAATGCCAATGAACACCATTTTGCTATTTCGGGTCTCATCGGCGGCCCAGGCGGGGCCCAAATCGCTGCCCATCAACTGGTGCACGCCCTGGAAAATGACTTTGCGATCGGTGCCCTTCATGTTCAACACGCCTTTGTAACGCAGCATGCGGGGTCCATAGATGTTGACGATGGCGCCCAAAAAGTCTTCCAGCTTGGCGGGGTCAAAGGGGCGGTTCGACTTGAACACAAAGCTTTTGACGTCGTCATCGTGGTGGTGATGGTGGCCCCCGCCATGGTCGTGGTCGTGCTGATGCGAAGGATGGTCGCAATGCTCGCCGTGGGCATGGTCGTGATGGTGGTGGTCATGGCCCTCATTAAGAAAATCAGGGTCAATGTCCAGCTTGGCGTTCAGGTTGAAACCCCGCAGGTCAAACACTTCGGCAATCGACACCTCGCCAAAATGCACCGCTTTTTGCGGCGCACGCGGGTTCATGTGCTTGAGCCGGTGCTGCAGGGCATCGAGCGCTTCGGCCGTCACCAGGTCTGACTTGCTGACGAAAATTTGGTCGGCAAAGCCCACCTGGCGGCGCGCTTCCTGGCGGTCGTTCAGTTGCTGGGCAGCGTGCTTGGCATCGACCAAGGTCAGGATGGAGTCCAGCAGGTAGCTTTCGGCGATTTCATCGTCCATGAAAAAGGTTTGAGCCACCGGGCCGGGGTCGGCCAAACCGGTGGTCTCAATCACCACACGGTCGAAATCGAGCTCGCCCTTGCGCTTTTTTTCCGCCAGATCGTGCAGGGTGGTGCGCAGGTCTTCGCGGATGGTGCAACACACACAGCCATTGCTCATCTGGATGATTTGCTCTTGGGTGTCGCTGACCAGGATGTCGTTGTCGATGTTTTCTTCGCCGAACTCGTTTTCAATGACGGCGATTTTCTGGCCATGGGTCTCGGACAGCACCCGCTTGAGCAAGGTGGTTTTACCGGAGCCCAGAAAACCGGTCAGGATGGTGGCGGGAATCAGCATGACAAAAGGCCTTGAAGAAGAAACAGCAGATATGGGGCAGTGTACCGAGCATTTCAATCCCCACCGCCTCACTGCGTCATCGCAATCGAAGCGCGACAACGTCATCGCGAGCGAAGCGCGGCGATCTTGCTTCGAAGAGAGGTTGCCGCGGCCCTGCGGGCCTCGCAATGACGGCTATTTTTTGATAACGACCAAGCCCTTGAGGTACTCCCCTTCCGGAAAGGTGATGGTCATGGGATGGTCAGGCGCGCCCTGCATGCGCTCGCTGATGTAGCCATCCACGCCGGCGTCGGTGCCGGCTGAGGCCACAATTTTGTGGAACAGCTCGGCGCCGATGCCGCCCGAGCAGCTGTAAGTGAACAGCACCCCACCCGGCTCCAGAATCTTGAAAGCCAGGCGGTTGATGTCTTTGTAAGCCCGGGCCGCGCGGTCGGCATGGGCTGCGGTCGGCGCGAATTTGGGCGGGTCCAGGATGATGGCGTCAAATGTGCGGCCTTCCTGGTGAAAACGGCGCAAGCTGCCATTGACATCGGCATCAAGAAATTCGGCCTGCGCCGGGTCAAAGCCGTTCAGGCGCACATGGGCCTGGGCACGCTCGATGGCCGGGCCTGAAGAGTCAATCGAGGTGACATGCCCGCCCCGCCCCAGGCTGCCGCCGGCACGCATGCCCGCCAAGGCTGCAATGGAAAAACCACCGGTATAGCAATAGCAATTGAGCACCCGCTCAAAGCCCAGACGGCGCGCGTAATCGGCAAATTTTTGGCGGCTGTCGCGCTGGTCCAGGTAAAAACCGGTTTTGTGACCTTGCGCAATGTCCAGCGTGAGTCGCCATTCGTGCTCCTGGATCGTCAGCTCGGTGCTTTCAGCGTCCGCTGCGCCGCGACGCAGCCAGCCGGTGGCCGCCGGCAAGCCCTCGAGCGAACGCACCCCCGAATCCGAGCGTTCATAAAGCCGCGTGCAACCGGTTTGCGCCAGCAGGGCGTCGGCCAACACGGGTTTCCAGCGCTCGGTGCCGCTGGAGAGAAACTGTGCCACCAGGGTGTCGGCATAGCGATCCACAATCAGGCCGGGCAAGCCATCGGCCTCGCCGTGAATCAGGCGCATGCCGTCGCTTTGAATGTCGAAACGCTGGCGGGCGGCGACCGCCTTGGCAATGGCGCGCTCGAAGAAGGCTGCCTCAATGCGCTCGGCTTCGTCAAAGCTCCAGATCCGGGCGCGGATTTTGGAGGTGGGGCTGAACGAGG
>JACCDW011885127.1_pt1 | contig 23878 bp, 22 predicted proteins | sample 7449781 | NCBI WGS metagenome assembly JACCDW01 (sample SAMN15323449, study PRJNA562643) | freshwater metagenome | isolation source: river surface water | place: USA:Blue River Watershed | collected 2017-08-18
AAGTTACCATGACCTACTTCACGACGACCTACACCACGCATCATTTTCACTTCACCTGTTGAGAATGGAGGGAAATTATAGTGTAAGAAGAATTTTTGATATTCAGCGCTTTGAGCAGTCTCTTGCATTAACTCATCCAACTTAGTACCTAATGTTACAGTAGTTAAAGATTGAGTTTCGCCTCTTGTAAATAAAGAAGATCCGTGAGGAGTTGGTAATGGAGAAGTTTCCATAGCCAAAGGACGTACTTGATCTAACTGACGACCGTCTAAACGAATACGACTGTCCACAATCATGTTACGCACCACTTCCCATTTCAAGTCCTCGTAGTACTTACCTGCTAATTTCTTTTGCAAGTCCGTAATCTCGGTACCTAAATGCTCCATGATTTCTTTTTTCAATGCACTGAATGCATCGCTACGCTCATGCTTAGCAGAACCTAATCTTGCGATAGCATCTACTTTAGCAGTTGCGAAATCGTATACTTTTTTCTTGATCTCTTCGTCTTGTTCTGGCTTTTTGTAATCACGTACTTCAGTGATGCCAACAATTTTTCTTAACTCCGCTTGCGCTTTAATTTGTTTTTTGATGGCTTCGTGGGCTAACTCCAAACATTCTACTAATTCTTCTTCAGAACATTCTTTCGCTTCTCCTTCCACCATCATCAAATTCTTTTCAGTTGCAGCAATGATGAATTCTAATTCACATTTTGCTAATTCTGCTTTCGAAGGATTGATCACGAACTTACCGTCGATTTTTGCAATTCTTACTTCAGAAATAATTTCTTTAATAGGAATATTGGATACTGCTAATGCGGCAGATGCTGCTAAACATGCTAATGAATCAGGCATTACATTCTCATCGCTAGATACTAATGAAATTAATACTTGCACATCGCATAAATAATCTTCAGGGAATAAAGGTCTTAACGCACGGTCAATTAAACGGCTTGTTAAAATTTCGTAGTCATTTAAACGCGCTTCTCTTTTGAAGAAAGAACCTGGGATACGGCCTGCTGATGCAAACTTCTCTTGATAGTCCACGCTTAATGGGAAAAAGTCTTGTCCGTCTTTAGGATCTTTGTTGGCAACAACGGTTGCTAACAAAATACAATTTCCTTGTCTAACAGTAACTGCTCCGTCCGCTTGACGTGCTAGTTTACCTGTTTCGATAAATATTTCTTGTCCAGGATTAACCTCGAACTTTACTGATTTGGGTTGTGATAACATTTTAATTTTTTTTGGTGGTGAACAATGAATCAAACATCCATTGTGTTAACTACTGTTTCCTTGATGTTTATTTCAAAAAACACGCGAAAATAAATTGACCTATATAAACAACTAATCCCAACCGTGTTGTACAGTTGGGACAGCTATTATAAGTAGTTCTTGAATTATTTTCTTAAGCCTAATTTTTCAATTAGTGCGCGGTAACCAGTAAGGTTATGTTTTTGTAAATAAACCAATAAACGCTTACGCTGACCCACAAGTTGCATTAAACCTCTTTGAGTAGAGTGGTCTTTGTGGTTGGCTTTCAAGTGACCTGAAATGTGCGCAATACGTTGTGTTAACAAAGCAATTTGTCCTTCGATTGAACCTGTGTTAGTTGCTTTTCCACCAAATTCAGCAAAAATGCTTGCTTTCTTTTCTTTTGTTAATATAGACATTGTAATCTTCTTTTTTGTGACCAACTATTGGTCACGGTTTTTTTCTTTTATTTCGGCTGCAAAGATAAGGGGAAAAGGGCTTAACCTAATCAAAAATTTCTACGTTTTTTGGGTATTTTGCCCTATTGAACTGGAAAAGCTTGTCCGCCAAGGGAGTAGCATAGTTGATGGAGACCACTTTTACATCGGTAATATTGTTGCTTTTGTCCAAAATAGTGGCATTGGCAAGGGCTGCTTTCGCCTTATCCACCACCAAAGTGACCTTTTGGAAGTTTTTGCGCTTATCTAAAGGAGATAATTCTATAGTCGCTTTAAGGGCATCTTGACTTAACAGCTTGAAATTGAAGTCTTTATCGTAGTTCCCCGACAATAATTTTTGAGGACTTAGAGTTTGATCCGACTCGGCTACACTCGATTTAGAGATGGAATTGGCCCCATCATAATTATAGATCGTTGCTCCATCACAAACAATTTCCATAGCACCCTGCTTTAAGAGGTATTTATCCCCTTTCATCTGTAGACTGATGGTTTTTGTGCCTAAAGCCTTCCCTTTATTGTTCTTTGAGATTAATTGAAGACTTACTAAAATACCTTTAGCTCCCCTCACTTTTGAGCCCACTTGGTCTAAAATGGCTTTTGCTGCAGGGTCCTTTTGGGCATGAACAGACGTTACATAACCTATCAAACTTGCTAAAAAGAATACATATTTCATTATCTATAGGGGTATTAGATGTGATTTAAACTTGGACAAAAATAAGCAATCCAAGTTTAATGGGTTGCTTTAAACTTGGATTGAGGTTCTGAAATCAGTCAAATTAATATAGAATTAACATTCTAAGCTGCGCATTACATGTTTTGAAGGAAATCATATAATTCAGCATCTGTTTTGTATAATACTTCTCTAGGCTTGCTCCCTTGACTTGGCCCTACAATACCAGCAGATTCCAATTGATCCATTAAACGACCTGCTCGATTGTATCCCAATTTCATTCTTCTTTGAATGAGTGAGGTAGATCCCTGTTGAGCACTTACAATTAATTTTGCAGCGTCTTCAAATAATGGATCTCTTTCATTGGGATCAAATCCGCCCCCTGCTTCCATATCTTTCTCATCCATATATTCTGGCAATAAGAAAGCTTGTGGATAGCCTTTTTGTTCAGAGATGAAAGAACAAACACGATCTACTTCTGGTGTATCTACAAACGCACATTGTAAACGCGTAATTTCTCCATTATAACTCACCAACATATCTCCTTTTCCAATTAATTGCTCGGCACCTCCTGCATCTAAAATGGTACGGCTATCAATTTTACTTGACACTTTAAAAGCAATACGAGCTGGGAAATTTGCTTTGATGGTACCTGTAATAATATTTACAGAAGGTCTTTGTGTAGCAATAATTAAGTGAATTCCCACAGCACGTGCTAACTGCGCTAAACGAGCAATTGGCATTTCTACTTCCTTACCCGCTGTCATAATTAAATCTGCAAACTCATCCACTACCAATACAATGAATGGTAAGTATTGATGACCTTTTTCAGGATTTAATTTTCTAGCTGTGAACTTTTCATTGTACTCTTTGATATTTCTACAACCCGCTTCTTTTAATAAATCATAACGATTATCCATTTCAATACACAATGCATTTAAGGTATTGATTACTTTTTTAGTATCCGTGATAATCGCATCTTCCTCACCAGGCAATTTTGCTAAGAAATGTTTTTCAATCACACGATATAAACTCAACTCCACTTTTTTAGGGTCTACCAATACAAACTTAAGTTGAGATGGATGTTTCTTATATAAAAGAGAAACAAGTATTGCATTCAATCCCACCGACTTACCTTGTCCAGTTGCACCCGCCATTAATAAGTGTGGCATACTTGCTAAGTCAACAATGAAATTTTCATTATCAATTTTCTTACCTATGGCAATGGGCAATGAGTAAGTACTGGTTTGGAATTTCTCACTCGCCAATAATGTTTTCATACTCACCACTGACTTGCGAATATTGGGAACTTCTATACCAATAGTTCCTTTACCAGGAATGGGGGCAATAATACGAATACCTAATGCAGCTAAGCTTAAGGCAATATCATCTTCCAAGTTTTTAATTCTACTAATACGTACGCCAGGAGCAGGAACAATCTCATATAAAGTAACGGTAGGTCCTACTGTTGCAGCAATACGTTGAATCGCAATATCGTAATTTTTTAGGGTCGCAATAATTTGATTTTTATGCGTCTCTAACTCCTCTGGATCCTGCACAATTTTTTCAGAGCCATGTGTCTCTAATAAATTAATAGAAGGATACTTGTAATTTTTTAAATCTAATGTAGCGTCATATTGGGTAGCCAAGCTTCCAATGGCTGCAGCCGTTACCACTGCTTCCTTTACCCCTTCATTAACTTCTAAATCCAGGTCTTCTAACAATTCATCATCAAGGTCTGTAAAATCTTCCTCCTCTTCAGATCCATCCTCCTCTGAATCTTCTTCACTAGCTAGTTGCGCGTTTGCGTCCTCTTCCTCCTCTACAAGCTGTGGGGCCATTTCATCATTTGACATCAATTCTTCCGTTAAAGCCAACTCATCTATAAACAATTTTCCACCATCCTCTGGGTCTTCCGTTTCTGGCATGATGACAGCTATTCCATTTTCAGTCGCTGTAGGGTTCTTTAATCTATTTCCTGTGGGCGCTTCTGCCGGAACTTCTGCAGGTTGAGGATTGTTTAAGTCCCACTCCTGTTTAATGGCTTGTTCGTCGTCCTCACTTACAAATGGAACTTCTTTTTGTTTAGGCACTAAGAAATCAAAACTAGGCACATTGAATTGAGGATTGAATCTCCAAATCACATAGCTAAATCCCGCAATTAATAATATTGCCCCAGTCCCAAAACTTCCAATCCATTTAATTAACCAACTACTACTGTATTCTCCCAAGGCTCCGCCCCATGAAAATGCAGCTCCCCTTGTTACAAAAGCAAAACAAGTACTTAATAGCAATAAACCCAACAATACATATCTAACATTTCTCCAAATGCTAAATATTGGTTTGGTAAAAAATAAGTTTACACCAATAACAAATGTAAATGCACAAAACAAATAGGCAGCTAATCCAAAACCATTAAACATAATTTGATAGGCTACAAAGGCTCCTATAAATCCCAATTGATTATTTACTTTCACATCGCTGGTAGAAAATAAATGGGTGCGCCAAAGTTGAACCTTATCTTGATCCTCCTGCCAAGTAAATAAATACGAAGTAAAGGCAACGAATAAAAATAACGTCAACAACAACAGAATTAATCCTGCAATTTTAGACGTACGTTCATCCTTAACCACTTCGGTAACATTTACCGGAGCTTCTTTATCCGGATTTAAATTCTCTTCGCTAACCTTAGCTTCTTTTTTGCTTTTAAGCGTATTTGCCATAGAGACAAATATAAGCGATCCCGATAGGATCAAAAAGGTTTTTTGAGCAATGTGTAAAATTGAAAAAGAAACAGGCTACTTATCCACTTTGGGTAGCCATACCAAACGGATCCAAGTCCCCCATCCTATCATAAAAAATAAACCACCAAGGGGTGTTATGGGACCCACAAAACGGGCATAAGAGAAACTACAAAGGGGCTGAAAAGTGAGCAAATATAAGGAGCCGCTAAAAAACAAGATGCCAAATAGAAAAAAACGCGATACCCATTGTAAAGGATTATTGAGGCCCCCACTGTTGTGAGATTGCTGACTATAAAGGGCCAATAATATTAAAGCCAATGCATGCATAAATTGATAGCGTACACCCGTTTCAAAAATATCAATCTTATCGACAGGAACCCATTGTTTTAATGCATGTGCCCCGAATGCACCTAGGACTACCGATAAAAGGGATAATATCAATCCCCATAATAGGACTTTACGCGCCATGATTTTGTATAATTTTTTTTAAACCGGCTTCTGTTATTTGGTCTGCACTTAAACGATAATCTGCTTGTGTATAAAAAGGAGTACGTTCTAGTAATTTTGATTGAATGAAAGCTGAAATAGCATCCTCATTCATATCTGCAATTAGAGGCCGATGGGCTTTCTCATTGACAAGTCTAGATACGATTACATCTATAGATTCGTCTAGCCATATCACCATCCCCTCTTTTTTCATCCAATTCATATTGTCTTGATTACAGGGTGTTCCGCCTCCTGTTGCCAATACATATTTTTTCTTTTCTTTAAACCATTTTAAAATCTTGGATTCGGTTTTTCTAAAATGCTCCTCTCCGTCCTCATTGAATATTTCTGAAATGGTCTTCTCTTCATTCATTTCAATTAAATCATCCAAGTCATACCCAGCTGATTTTATCCACTTAGCTATTTTTTTAGTCCAATAGGACTTGCCTGAGCCCATCATCCCGATTAAAAATATTTTCTCTGCTGCCATAACATCCTCTATAATTCAAACTAATAAAATCGCCTATTTAAATGCATTCAATCCTGTCACGTCCATCCCTGTAATTAATAAGTGAATATCATGTGTCCCTTCATAAGTAATTACACTTTCCAAATTCATCATATGACGCATTATAGAGTACTCTCCTGTAATACCCATCCCACCCAACATTTGACGTGCATCTCTTGCAATTTGAGTCGCAATTTCACAACTATTTCTTTTTGCCATACTCACTTGACTTGGAGTGGCTCTGCCCTCATTCATTAAAACGCCTAAACGCCAAACTAATAATTGTGCCTTGGTAATTTCCGTTACCATTTCGGCTAATTTCTTTTGTTGCAATTGAAAACCTCCAATGGGTTTACCAAACTGTATACGCTCTTTGCTATATCTCAAAGCTGTATCATAGCAATCCATGGCCGCACCTAGTGCGCCCCAGGCAATCCCATATCTTGCTTTACTTAAACAACTCAATGGCCCTTTTAAACCAAGTATATTGGGCAGTATATTTTCCTTAGGCACTTTCACATTGTCAAACACCAACTCTCCTGTAGCACTCGCTCTCAAACTCCATTTATTATGGGTTGTTGGCGTACTAAATCCCTCCATACCTCTTTCTACAATTAAACCCACAATTTTACCTTCTTCATTTTTTGCCCATACCACTGCTACTTGCGCGAAAGGTGCATTGCTAATCCACATTTTAGCACCATTCAATATTACATGGTCACCAGCATCTTTAATATTGGTTAACATTCCTGCAGGGTCTGATCCATGATTTGGTTCCGTTAATCCAAAACAACCTAACCATTCACCACTTGCAAGTTTGGGTAAATATTTTTTCTTTTGTGCTTCGCTTCCATATGCATGAATTGGAAACATTACCAAAGACCCTTGTACACTAGCCGTACTTCTTACGCCACTGTCCCCGCGTTCTAATTCCTGCATCATTATACCATAGCTAATATAGTCCAATCCTCCGCCTCCATATTCAACAGGTACCGTTGGACCAAAACATCCTAAATCACCTAATTGCTTTACAATTTGTTCTGGAAACGCTGCCTTTTGAGCATAGTCCTCTATGATAGGAGAAATAGAAGTTTTCACATAATCACGCACGGCGGATCTTACCATTAAATGTTCTTCGTTGAATAATTCATCTAACTGATAATAATCCGGAGATTCAAACAAATCCATTCTTACTGCCATAACATAAATTTTAGGTAAACAATCCATTTCAAAGATAGTTATAAGTACCTAAAAAAAGTATATTTACCTTACAAACCACCAATGAAAAAAGTCATCACCCATTTAAGCTTTTATGTCCTATTGGCTATTCTAGCTGGAATATTTTTAGGCATCTATGCCCCTGCAAAAGCGATACAATTAGAGCCCATTGCTAAATGGTTCATCACCATCATTAAAGGATTTACCTTCCCGATCATTTTTTTAACCGTAAGCTTGGGGATTGCAAGTATGGGTGACTTAAAAAAAGTAGGGAGAATTGGCGTTCGATCTCTTTTGTATTTTGAAATAGTAAGCACCCTATCATTAGCAATTGGGGTGTTAGTCGCTATTTGGATCCAGCCAGGCAATATTAGTAAATCAGGTTTGCCAATTCAAGACCCGTCCAAATATACCAAGGCTACCCAATTTGATTTATTTTCAATTATTGCTCAAAACACCAATTTGCAAATTTTATTGCTGGCTATTTTGGTGGGCTTTGCTTTAAATTATTTTCCCAAAAGAACCGTTTATGTTCACCGATTAGGCCAACTTACCCACTATGTATTTACGGGCTTGAAATATGTGATGTACTTGGCACCGATTGCTGCATTTGGAGGCATGGCTTTTGCCATTGGCAAGTACGGATTAAAAACGATCATCCCTTTAGGAAAATTAATGGGTACCATGTATGTAACGATGGCCTTATTTATTTTTGTGGTACTAGGACTGATTTTAAAATATTACCAACTCTCCATCTTCAAATTATTGTCGCATATTAAAGAAGAATTACTGATTGTATTTGGCACTTCTTCCTCAGAGCCTGCTATGCCCTCTCTTATGAATAAATTGGAAAAGATGGGCTGCTCCAAATCGGTGGTGGGATTGGTAGTTCCTACTGGGTATTCCTTTAATTTGGATGGAACCTCCATTTACCTTTCTATGGCGGTAATTTTTATTGCGCAGTTATACAATGTGCAATTAAGCGCTGCAGAACTCATCACGATGATTTTAATTTTAATGCTTACCTCCAAAGGGGCTGCCGGAGTAACGGGAAGTGGATTTATTGTATTGGCATCCACCCTAGCCTCTATGCAAAAAATTCCTGTGGAAGGATTGGCCTTTTTATTAGGGATAGATAAATTTATGAGTGAGGCAAGGGCCATTACCAATATTATTGGCAATAGTGTTGCCACGGTTGTCATTGCAAAAATGGAAGGAGAATCCATCCATCAATAAATGGAAAGTAAGCTTTTCATTTCTGTAGCATATTCCTTAGCTGCAATGGCCGCTTTTTCTGCAAAGTCAACTCCACCGCTTGCAAAAATTACAGCCCTACTTGCATTCACCAATAAACCAACCGACTCACTCTTTCCATACTTGGTCACCTCACTTAAACTTCCTCCTTGTGCCCCAACACCTGGCACCAATAAAAAGTGATTTGGGATGATTTTTCTGATGCTCTTAAAATCCTCCGCTTTTGTGGCTCCCACTACAAACATTAATTGTTCTTCAGTTCCCCAAGATGCTACTTGTTCTAAAACTGATTCATATAAAAATTGACCGTTAGCTAATTTTTGTTGCTCGAAATTTTGACTTCCTGTATTAGATGTTAATCCTAGTACAATCGTCCATTTATTGGTATAGGCCAAAAAAGGATCGACACTATCCTTGCCCATATAAGGAGCCACGGTGATGGCATCAAAAGGCAGTACTTCAAAAAAGGTTTTCGCATACTGTGCGGAAGTATTTCCTATATCTCCCCGCTTCGCATCTGCTATGGTAAAATGGGTACTAGGAATATGTGCAAGGGTTGCTTCCATAGCCTCCCAGCCTTTCAAACCTTGTGATTCATAAAAAGCGGTATTTAATTTATAACTCACGCAGTAAGGTGAAGTAGCCTCAATAATGGCTTTGTTAAATGCAATGACCCCTTCCTTTGTTTTTGGTAAGTGTGCTGGCAATTTTTCAATATCTGTATCCAAACCAACACATAAATAAGATTGCTTTGTTGCAATTTGTTCAACCAATTTATTTTTTGTCATACTATTCATTTGAAGTCATTAGCAATACATCACAAGGCCAGGATGATTTACATCGCTAGCGCTGATAATTATTTTGCTCCGTAAACAAATACTTTATACCCCCATGCTGGTAATTGTAAAGCTTGAATATCTTTTACATTTTGATTGGAAAAAATTTCATGATACGCTTTTGCTTTTGGCAAATTAGCGTCCAGCTGAACCTCTTGTGCTTGGCCCGATAAATTCAAAACGACCACCACCAAATCATTCCCATTTTTTCGAGTATAGGCCATCACTTTTGTAGGTGCATTTACTTTAATACGCTCAAAGATGGCATTTTCTTTAAACGCTGAATTAGCCGTTCTTAAATGTAATAAGGTAGTATAGAAAGGAGCTCTTTCATATTTATTAAATCCCATAGAATCCTTTTCAAAGAAAGACACTGCTCTTAAAACAGGTTCTTCTTGACCACTATAAATTAATGGCATGGTTCTATCATAAGTTTGCGTAAATACCGCAAAAGGAGCATGCACCTTTCCAGGCATAGTTTCGAAATCCGCTTTGTTCCAAGAGTTCTCATCATGATTACTGGTAAAATATAATCGCCAAGCGCCTTTCATAAATCCGGTATCAATGTTGTGTAATACCGTATCCAATGACAATACATTTTTCTTACCCGCTGCAATATCATTCATCACATGAAACTCTTTCCAACTATACGTGGCATCAAAACCCGTTTCGTGCAACTTAGGATCATCCGCCTCTGCAAGGAAAAATAAATTACGTTCTTTTTTCAAAGCTGGAATGCATTTATTCCAAAAGCGATAAGGTACGCCCCACGCTACGTCTACTCTAAAACCATCAATGGCCGTATTTTTAACCCAATACTTCATTGCATTAATCATACTGTCTTCCATCACTGGATTGTCAAAATTTAATTCACGGGTATCCGACCAGTCTGCTGTATAAATCGCTTTGCCCGTGCTGTCTCTTTCATAAAAATCCAAATGTGTTTTCAACCAGGGGTGATCTGCACCACTGTGATTAGGTACCCAATCAATTAACACTTTCATTCCTAACGCATGCGCTTTATTGACAATTTTATTGAAATCATTTAAGGTGCCAAATTCAGGATTTACTTCTGTATAACTTGCCACTGCATAATAAGAACCTAGGGTTCCTTTTCTTCCTTCTTTAGAAATGGGTTGCAATGGCATAAACCAAATGGTTTTAACGCCCATCTTTTGTAAACGAGGTAAGTGCTTTGCAAAAGCATTTAAGGTACCCTCTTTAGTATATTGACGCACATTTACTTCATAAATATTCCCCTGCTCCATAAAACTAGGGTGCTTTTGTTGAGCATTTACAGTCAGTGCCGCAAAAAGGGCTAATAACATGATTCCTTTTCTCATATAATTTATGTTTGGACCCTCAAATTTAACATTAATAATTGGCTTAACTTTGGCTATGCTAAAAAAACTAATCCTCCTTTCTAGCCTATACATGGCTTTACTGAGTTGTCAGACAAAAAATCAAATGGAAACAGCCGACAATCCCTTGGACGGAGGTCGTTATTTCTTGGAACATTACTTACAAGGAGATATGCTTAAAGCAAAGCAGTATTTATTAGTGGACGTAAAGAACCAAGCCTATTTTGACCAATATACCCAGGATTATTTTGCCTTGGATAAAGAGGGGCGTTCTCAACTTAGACAGTCATCCATACAGATAAACGAAGTGAAGAGCATCGACTCAAATACTTCTGTAATTTATTACCAGTTTTCGGCCGATACCCTTTCTCGCTGGATAAAAGTGGTGAATTCCCCAAAGGGTTGGAAAGTGGATCTTAAATATAGTTATGGTCCTAAATTATAGGCCAAAAAGATAAAATTTGTATATTTGCCGAGTCTAAAAACAAAAAAATTAATACCCAATACAATGGAAGCACAAAAAAACACTAAAAAATACTGGATCTACTGTTTTACATGGTTAGCCATTATGGTTGCCTTAATGTTTGTTTACAGAGAGTTTTTCTGGCTAGCCCTTCCAGGTGCTGTAACTTATTTTGCAAAAGCAATGGATATATTTTAGTAGTCACCTACTACCTAAAAAAGGAGCTTCCCATAAGAAGCTCCTTTTTTTATTTCTTAAGTATCCCTTTATTTTAAAAGGGTAAGCGCAGCAGCTACATAACTGAAATTCTCTGGCTGTGCGTGATGAATGAACTTAGTTACTTTAGACTCCCCTAGTCTTACCACTACCGCATTCTTGTCTTTAATGATGTACACATACTGACCAAACAATCCGTTTTGTGCAATTACGCGGTGACCTTGTTCATGGAATATCCAATATTGGTATCCATAAAAATCAACCGGATTGCCATTCTCTGTTGGATCTTTTAAATAACTCGCAGCTGTAGTTGCTTCTTGAATATATTTTTGAGAAACAATTTGTTGATTGCCCCATTTGCCATCTTGTAAAACCAATTGTCCAAATCTTGCATAGTCTCTAGCGACCCCATTGAAACAACAAAAAGCCTTTTCATGTTTTTTATCTCCATCGGTAAGCCACTTAGCGTCAGCTTCGGCACCCATAGGGATCATGAACTTTTCTGAAACGACTGCAGAAATGGATTTGCCAAAAACACTTTCCACTATTAAACCAAGCACTTGCGTGTCTGCACTTCGATACTCCCAATTGACACCCGCTGGCTCTTTGGGAACCAACTTCTCGATTAAATATTCTTCATTGTCTCCGTAATAAGCCGAAGCATTTAAACTAAAATAACTGCCGTCGGATTCTTTGTAATTGGAACCAGAACTCATGGTCAACAAATCTTTAATACGTAACTTTTCCCATCCATCTTTTTTGAATCGAGGAAGGTAATCTCCAACAAGATCCTCGACTGATTTAATTTTACCTTCGTCAATCGCGACTCCAATTAATAAAGAGATGATACTTTTTGCGGCAGAAAAGGAACCGCTTAAAGTAGTGGGCGTATACCCATCAAAATACTTTTCATACAATAATTTTCCATCTTGAAAAACTAAGAATGCATGGGTGTCATTTGAATCAATGATGGCCATTAAAGAATCTGGGATGGCCTTTTTGTTGAAATCCTCATCCAAGGGCCAGTATTGTGGCTGAGGAGATTTTGCTACAATATTATAAGGATGTGTTTTATAATCATGAATGCTATGTTTACCCCATTTGGCAAAGTTGCGTAAATGAGAGAATTGGGGGGTAAACGACAAGCCAGTAGCCATTACGATGATTGCCAATAGGCCGTAGAATAACTTTTTAAGCATGGAATGATTGTTTAGTTTATTTTGCAGTCTCTGCGAACAAAATAACAATAAATAGGTTGTTATGTTTAAAGATCGGTATCTAAATTAACTATTTTAATGAAATAATAAGAATGAGCAACTATTTTGATGAGATTATTGAAAAAAGAAGATCCAACCGAAAATTTGACGAAGCAGTCGAAGTCCCCAATGAAGTGATTCAAAGAAGTTTGGAACGCGCTATTTTGTCTCCTAACAGCAGCAATATGCAATTGTGGGAATTTTATTGGATTCAAGACCCAGCAGAAAAAGAAAAGTATACCGCTTTATGTCTAGGTCAATCTGCTGCAAAAACTGCTAAACAATTGGTGGTATTTGTGACTCGAGGAGATCTTTGGAAAAGACGTGCACAATGGAATTATGACCGTGTAAGAGAAAGTATTGAAGGAGAACCCAATAAGTTACAAAAAAGAGGACTGGATTATTATACAAAACTCATGCCCCTTGCCTACCGATCTGATTTTTTTGGTTTCTTCACCCTATTAAGAAAAACCATTAGCTTTTTTATGGGCCTCACTAAACCTTTCTATCGATTAGGCGGGAAGGCAAATCAACGCATTACGGTTCATAAGTCCTGTGCATTGGCTGCACAAACTTTTATGTTGTCCATAGCTGCAGAGGGATTTGAATCCTGCCCAATGGAAGGATTTGATGAGCAACGTGTGAAAAAAGCATTGAACTTGCCTGCTGGTGCCGAAATAAATATGATTATCGCGGTAGGTAAAGGAACAACGGAAGGTATTTGGGGAAAACGACATAGAGTTCCCTACAATGAAGTTGTATTTGTAAAATAAAAAAATAAACTTTTCGTAAAAGGAAAAGCATTCACAAAAAAGGGCCACTCCATGGAGTGGCCCTTTGTAATAGAGTATCTCTATTCAATTAATTTACTGCCGGTGTCAATACAATATTTCTAAATTCAATAGGCCCGTGATCTCCTTGCATCATGATTGGACCGGGTTCTCCTTCTTTACTATCTAAAGCGCCGCCGGTAACACCCGGAATTTCTTGCTTGTAAATTATGGTCGTGCCATTGGCTTTTACGGTCACCATTCTACCAACTAATTCCACGTCATAGGATTGCCATTCTCCAGCTTCCTTAGCCATGTTTAACCATGGATCAATGAAGCCATAAATACCACCAAGGTATAAGCTCATGGGTTCTTTGCCCTTATTATCTTCAATTTGAATTTCATAACGACCTCTTAGATAAACACCACTATTGCTCCCCTTTGGATATTTAAATTCAATATGTAATTTGAAATCAGTAAATGTTTTTAAAGTTCTAATGTTAGCACCCGATTTAGGACTTTTCAACACCCCATTTTCTACAATCCATTGATTCGTTTTACCCAATGCTTCCCATCCTGTCAAATCCTTACCATTAAATAAGGTGATGGGGGTACCCCATTTAGGTGCCTTCTCTCTCCATAATTTTGGAGCAGGTTCTCCCACCCAAGTATAGGTTTTGCCATAAGTAGTAATCATGGTGCCCGATAATTTTCCATCGGCTAAGGTGCCTTCTACGATCAATTCTTTATCGGTTCTTTCCCATTGTGCAGGAATATGAAAAGACAATTTGCCATCTTTAAATTCTACTTTTGAAATAGGACGCGCACTTCCACCGTCGGCCACAAAACGACCAAAGTATCCATTTACACCTGTATGTCTTACTTCCAACCAAGAAGGGGCCATACGCCCATCCATATTTACCGTTAAATCCCAACGTCCTTCTATAGGATCTTTTGTTCCTGTCTCACTTGCTTTTAACACACTAATGGGGAATACAAAAAGGGCAATGAGTAATAACTTAAAATAGTTTTTCATATGCATCGTATATTTCTTTAATTGAATAATGAATTTACAAATTAATTGACAATAAAAAAGAAATATTACAAGAACAACCTATTCCAACAGTGCTTATTTGAATATACTCATTTTTTCGTCGTAGATAGGACTCTGAACGTTTAATAAGTTTAAGACACTATGGAAAACATGATGCTGAGACAAAAGGGCATTCTCTTTAAATTGCTTAGGATTGTTCGAAGATAGCCAAACCAAAAAAGGAATCTCATACTGTTCCTTGGGTGCAATACTCATGGGCAATCCATGCATGTATAAATTATTTTCCCCTAATGATTCTCCATGGTCTGAAACAAAAATCATGGATTTTTTATAGTCCTTTAATTGATCCAAGTCTTTAATCAAATTGGCTAAGATATAATCCGTATATACAATGGTATTATCATAAGCATTGTCCACTTCTGCCTGTGCACATTTCGCCAATTCAACACTATTACAAACGGGCTTGAATACTTCAAATTTAGCAGGATACTTTTTGCTATAGGAAGGACCGTGACTAGTACTGGTGTGTAATACTACCAATATTTTATTTTTAGTACTTGCGGCAATTTGTTCTTTTAAACCAGAAAGCAACACTTCGTCAAATTCACAAGCTTCCCCTTTACAGTTTTGCTGCAAGGCTTCTCTGTTAAAGTAATTTTTTATGTGCAAAGGAGATTCTCCCCAGTTGGTGGTTCTCCATATTACCTCCACATTATTGCGATATAAATAGTTAGGTAGGATTTCATACAAGTCGCTGGTATTTTCGTGCTCTAAAATACATTTTACGCCTGCACTTGTATAGGTTGCGCCAGCATTGGCATTGAAATGATATAAATTAGGTATTTGAGATAGTAAGGGATTGGTATTTTTTGAATAGCCGTACAATGAATAATTTTTTTTCCTAGAAGACTCCCCAATCACCAATACCACCACAGACTTTTCATTGTCCTTAATGGTTGCGTCTGGCAGTAAAATTTCTTTTTTATTCTTTTGATAGGCTTCTACATAATGAAGTGTAAAATTGGCCGTATAGGACCAAGGCATAACCAATCCGCCTAATTTCCCGGAATTCTTATCAATCCAAGTCCAATTTTTAGCATTGGCAAAGGCTAAAACTAAAATAAGGGTAAAGGTAAGTGCAGTAACCGCTGAGAATTTTCTGAAAGTGACATTAATGATCTTAGACTTGACAATAAAGATACTGGGAAGAATACCAAATACAATAATGTAAATAATAAGTTGGAAAGAGAAAAAGCTAGAAGCCTCTTCATATCTCGTATTTAGTAAATTACTAATCATGACCCCATCTACAATAATGCTATAGGTATTAATAAAGTATAAGGCAGTTGCATTAATTAAAAAAAACAGGGTGATAAGGACTTTTCCCGTTTTGCCAGAAATGTAAAAAATAATAAAAAAGATAAAAAAATTAAGGGCGACCACCACAATGGCTAAACTAAGAATGGTAGCAAGTCCGCTTATACTTTTATAATCTAAATTTTGGAATACAAATTGAAAAAAAGGATAATGATATAGTAAAAAATTAAGCACGCTAATCAACAACACGAATCGAGTTAATTTTAAATCTCTTATTTTAAACATAGCTTATCGGTAATAGGTACTTATAAAATTACTAAATAATTCATAATTGGGCTGATCATTGAAAAACACTGGGCGATCCTTAAAGAAAAGAGAGATTTATTCAATCCAGTTGGCAATGGCTTGTGCCGATTTTTCATAATCTTCATCAAGCATGAGGTCATGTGACCCAGCTTCAATGATGGCAAGTTGGGCATGATAGTACTTTGCGGTGCTTTCAAATTCTCGAACAGTGATGAGTCCATCTTTGGCACCTCCAACTACTAAGATGGGAATAGATGATTTTAGGACTATTGGAATAAACAAACCTAAATAAGCGTAAAAGGATTCTGCACACAATCTATGCAGGTATTGTTTAGTAAGGACCGCCTTATTCCACATCAAATGAGGGTACTTTTTAAAAGCACCCAAAAGATTTCTCTGGATCAAAAAGGGAATCACACCAGGATAACGTAAAAGTATACGAAGGCTTGCGGCTAAAACTCCAGAAGGCGGGACGGATGACATGAATATGGCCTTTTTACAGGACCCCGTCTTTAGAAAATGTTGTACAATCATGCCTCCCATGGAATGTCCAATAATGATTGGAGGCTCCTTTAATTTTTCTACTTCACTTCTCAGTGCTTGTACATAATCTTTTAGGGAGTAAGATATTGGTTTTGCACTTCCTTCGGTTTCGTGACCGGGCAAATTGAATGCAATACAGTGATATCCTAGTTTCTCAAAATAAGGAATAAATCGCTCCTCCCAACACCATGCGCCGTGACACATGCCATGAACAAAAACAATTGTTTCTTTCATTACAATGGGATTTTGCTGACGTAGTTAGATGGAAGATGTTTCTTTAATTGCTTTACAAATAAATGAAAGTCCACTGTAATCGTATGTCGAGGTGTTTTTATTTGTTGCAAATGAGGATGGGTAACTTCTCTTTGGCACAATGCTGCAATGTTTTTGGGTCTTTGCCAAAGTCCCTTAATAGCCCTCGCCGCAATCTTGCTTTGCAATTCAGCTCCAGGCCAAATACAACCCAGCGGCTGGAACATGCCCACAAAAAATAAATTTTCATATTTTTCATGCAGCATTTTTAAATAAAGTGGCACATCCCCTTCGCTATAATTTAAGAAGTCCTTTCGAAAAAAGGGATGTTCTAAAATATAGCCAGTGCAAGCAATGATGGTATCAAATTCTTCCACTGTCCCATCCTTAAAATGAACCTGCTTCCCATCATAGTGTTCAATATCTACTTTAGGAAAAACTTTGCCGTGTCTTACTTTATATAAAAGTTCCTCGTTGATGGTGGGATGCGTTCCCGTGATTGCATGTTCAGGCTCTTGAAGTCCGTAATGATTATTTTTTCCGGAAATAATTTTAACTGATAATTCAGATAGAAAAAATTTCAACTTAGTAGGCAGAAAAGCTAATTTAGAAGCGACTACATCACTTGGTTTGCCAAACAAAAATTTGGGTACAATTCGATATCCTCTTCTCCAGCTAATACTTGTCTTTTTACTCACGCGACTTGTTTCCACCGCCACATCACAGGCAGAATTCCCTCCCCCAATAACAAGTATACGTTGATCTCTGAAGGGTTCTGCTTTTTTAAATTCATGTGAATGCATCAATTTACCTGTGAAGGTTCCTGGATAATGAGGCATTCTTGGTAGCCAGTGATGCCCATTACAAACAACCAAATGCGTAAAATATGCGGTTTTTTCAATACCATCCTGTTCTATGGTTACCACCCAGTTATTAGCTTCATCTAATTCGCATGATTTCACCAAAGTTTGAAACTGAATGTGCGGATATAATTTAAAGTGTTCGGCATAACCTTGAAAATAACGTCTTAATTGATCATGGGAAGGATAATCAGGCATTCCTTTTTCAAAATCATCAAAGGTAAAGTCTTCATATTGCGAAAGCGTTTTGGAACTGATAATATGAGTCGTTTCAAAAACACTCGAGTGTCCAGTGTGCTCATTGTAAATCCAGTTTCCACCTACTTGCGTATTTATTTCATAACAGACCGTATCTAATCCTTGATCTATCAAGTTTTTTAATGCTGTTATGCCCGAAGGGCCTGCACCAATTACGCACACTTTTTTCATAGGAATACCATTTAGTCAAATATAAATAAAATAGTCTTTTATTGATACTAGATAAAAAAGGCCCGGTGTTAAACCGGGCCGAATGCCTACCTCTTTGGGAAAGAGGAAACCCTTGTGGAGTCGAGGGGAGTCGAACCCCTGTCCAAACAATGTTACCATTGGTCTTCTACATGCTTATTGTTTTATTATTTGTCGGCGGTAGACAGGAAGAACACAAACCAATCTACTACTTAGCTGAATGGTACTTAAATAGGAGGCACAGCCTACTCCTATCGCATCCCTTTTTGTTTTGATTAAGCTAAGGAGCGGGTAAAGGGCCTACCTGCTCGCTCGGCCATAATGGAAGTTAATTCACTGAATTAAGCAGCCATGGCGTAGTTTGTTTCGCCGTTTGATTGTTTGATATTCAGATTTAAGTGCTAATTATCCAACGCACTGCATGCTTACCCCAACCGCTACGCTTGCTGTCAAAACCATACGACCCCAATGCTTTTAAGTCGGGTAAAACTTATTAAGAACCTGTAAAATTACGCTTTATTTGAGCAATTGCCAAACCTCAATATAAATGAACTCTATTTAAACAATCTCCATACATCCAAGCCCAATGCATAAAACATCAAGCCAAACATAAGGATCATGCCTGCTACCTGTGCATATTCCATAAACTTGTCACTTGGCTTACGACCAGTGATCATTTCAAACAGAATAAATAAGGCATGCCCACCATCCAAAGCCGGGATAGGCAATACGTTCATGAACGCCAAAATAATAGAGAAAACAGCAGTTAAGGTCCAAAACTTATACCAGTCCCACTCTGCTGAAAATGTGTTGCCAATACTTATTAAACTTCCCAAAGAATCATTAGGATTTACTTTACCTGTAAAAATTTGCTTGATGCCTTGTACATAATTGTCCAAAGTTGTGAAGCATCTTTTAGTGCCTATACCAATGGATTCTGTAAAGCTAAAATTGGTGTGAACAGTTGTGAAAATAGAATAAGGCAATTTTAAGAATAAGCCCAATTGTCCGGATCCACTAACCAACGCTTTTACTTTTACCGTATCCATTCCTCTTTTTGCAGTTACTACTACAATAGAATCGGCTAATTTTTTCTTAAGGTCCTCAAACTCGTATCGATATTGTACGGATTGATTATTAATCATTAATAAGGTATCTCCTTTTTGAAACTGTGTACCATCCATGGTAACCGCTGACTTTCCAATAGAATCTACAATTACTGGGAATCTTGGCACCACAAAAGGAACTGTTTTTTTAATTTTTGCTAAAGATCCAGCTAAAGAAGTAGGTATCGATAAACTTACCACACTATCCCCTCTTTTTACTTCTAAGGATTTAGCATTGTCTAATACTAATTTAGCTTCTAAGGTTTCAAAGTTTTTTAATTCTTTCTGATCAACGGAAAGAATAATATCTCCATCCTGCACGCCAACCGATTTAGCCAATTCACTTGCATGCACTCCATAGGTAACATTTTTAGCTGGTAAATATTCTTCCCCCCAATACCAAGTAATTCCAATAAAAATCACAATGGCTAAAATAACATTCACAATTACCCCTCCCAACATCACAATTAATCTTTGATAGGCTGGCTTAGCTCTTAACTCCCAAGACTCCGGTGCTTTGTTTAATTGATCCGTGTCCATACTTTCATCAATCATCCCAGCTATTTTTACATAACCGCCAAATGGGATCCATCCAATACCATACTCAGTTTCTCCAATTTTCTTTTTCCAAAGACTAAAGCCTGGATTAAAGAATAAATAGAACTTCTCTACTCTTGTTTTAAACAATCTTGCCGGAATAAAATGCCCCAATTCATGCAACACCACCAGTATAGAAAAAGATAAAATAAATTGTCCTGTCTTCACCCCCACGGATGCAATGTCAATTGCTAAAGTATACATAGTTTATAGTTGTATTAAGGAAGCTGCAAAACTGCGTGCTTCTCCATCTGTTTCAAAATAATCGTTTAAAGTTGGATTGGCGATAAATTCTATTTTTTCTAAAGTTCGCTCAATCAATTCAGTCATATCTAAAAAGCCAATTCTATTTTTCAAAAATGCATAGACTGCAATTTCATTAGCTGCATTTAATACACATGGAGTGTTACCTCCTTTATGCATTGCTTCAGTTGCTAGTAATAAATTTCTAAATGTTTTGGTATCTGGCTCGTCAAAGGTTAAGGTATTGGGTTTGTCAAAATGATACCTTGGAAAATCGTTTTGCAAACGTTGTGGAAATGCCATTGCATATTGAATGGGCAATTTCATATCCGGCAGTCCCATTTGTGCTTTGATACTTCCATCTTGGAATTGTACCATACTGTGTATAATACTTTGAGGATGCACTACTACTTTAATTTGGTGCGGGGCTAAATCAAATAACCACTTTGCCTCAATCATCTCTAACCCTTTATTCATAAGGGTTGCGGAGTCTATAGAAATTTTTGCACCCATCGCCCAATTGGGATGTTGCAATGCATGATCGCGTTTTACATTCGCTAAGAAATTAGATTTCTTTCCTAGGAATGGGCCTCCACTTGCGGTTAAAATTATTTTTTCGATGGGGTTATTATTTTCTCCCACCAAACATTGAAATATGGCGGAGTGCTCACTATCCACCGGCACAATCATCGATCCTTTTTCACGAGCTGTGCGCATTACAATATCACCAGCAACCACTAAAGTTTCTTTATTCGCTAAACCTATCGCCTTCCCTTTTTCAACCGCGGTAAGTGTGGGAGTTAAACCAGCGAATCCTACAATACCTGCCATCATAAAATCATAACAATCCATGGCAGCTACTTGCTCCAATGCTTCCTCTCCAGCAAAAACTTTAATGGGTTTCCCTTCTAATGCTTTTTTTACAATTGCATATTTTCCAATATCTCCAATCACCACAATATTGGGTACAAATTGTAAAGCCTGTTCAATTAATAATGATTCATTATTATGGGCAGTCAAAATTTCGGCTACAAACAAGTCGGGATGTGCCGCTATGACTTCAAGGGTTTGCTTCCCTATTGAACCTGTTGAACCAAATATGGCAATTCTTTTTTGTTGCATCCAGTATCTGTATTGTGACCTTTATCTTAAATTAAATGTGGTTAAAATTACATTATTATTTGTTAATATAAGGAGTTAAGGCCTCGGCAATCTTTCGGTCATTACTTAATCGAGGGACTTTGTTCTGCCCTCCTAATTTCCCCTCGGTGCGCATATAATTAATAAAAGCATTCTTTTGTAAAGGAGTAACATGTAAGGGTTCCAAAATATTCCCCACAATCAGGTCTTGATAGTAGACGTTTTTTTGACACATGTACTCATTGAGCTTTTTGCTAAATTGTTCCATGCTAGCGGGTGCTTTTTCAAATTCAATAAACCATTCATGGTAACTTTTACCGGCACCTTGTTGGATATAAGGGGCCACTGTAAATTCAACCACCGATACATTCATAGCTTCCGCTGCTTGTAATAAAGCCTGCTCCACTTCTTCTCCAATTACATGTTCTCCAAAGGCAGATATAAAATGTTTTACCCTTCCTGAAACAATAATTCGGTAAGGATCTATACTTACAAATTTCACCGTATCGCCAATGCTATAGCCCCATAAACCCGCGTTACTATTAATTATGAGCGCATATTGCTCTCCTAATTGAACTTCCCCTAAACTTAAACGTCTAGGATTTTCATTATGTACTTCGGCAAGCGGAATAAATTCATAAAAAATGCCACTATTGGTATTTAATAAAAGCCCCTGCTCATTACGTCTGTCTTGAAAAGCAAAAAATCCTTCACTAGCTGGAAACAATTCAATGGTGTCAATTTCCTTTCCAATGGTCTCAAATAATTTAGATTGATAAGGCGCAAAGTTCACCCCTCCCTGAACCAAGACTTGTAAGTTGGGAAACAGGTCTTTTACCGGTTTACCAGTTCTTGCCACCAAGCTATCAAAATACATTTGCATCCAAGGGGGTATTCCTCCTATTAAGGTCATGTCCTTCCCTAGGGTCTCCTCCACTACTTTTTCCAATTTCTCCTCCCACTCTTCAATGCAATTGGTTTCAAAACTCGGTAATTGGTTCTTTCTTAAATAGGCAGGGATATGGTGATTCACAATGCCACTTAAACGACCCGTTGGAATGCCACCCACCCTTTCTAATACCGGGGACCCACTTAAAAAGATCATCCTCCCATTCGCAAACTGCGTATTTCCCGTAGTAGCCATATAGGTGAGTATCGCATTTCTAGCTCCATTAATGTGATTACCAATCGAATCCTTGGTGATGGGTATGTATTTTACCCCGCTGGTCGTGCCACTTGTTTTAGCAAAATAGATTGGCTTCCCTTTCCAAAGTACATTGGCTTCTCCATTTTTCACCAATTCTACATAGGATTTCAGTCCTTCATAATCTCTAATAGGTACCGCTTTTTTAAAACTTTCGTAATCTTTTACTTGGTCCAAACCATGGTCTTTACCGAATCGAGTCCCTTTTCCAGTCTTAACTAATTGATTTAGAATAGATTGCTGATCAGCAACCGCCCTTTTGGCCTCCTTTTGTAAGCGGTGGTATACCATTTTGGCAAATGGATTGGCAAGCAATGACTTAATATTAAACATGGGCGGACAAAATTGGATGGCGTCGCAACAAATTTAGGTAGTATTTCATTGATCTTCAAAAGCCTTTGGCCCAAAAGAGGCTATTTTAGTAGTATTATTATATTTTTTGAGAATTACTTGCAAATTGGTAGAATAATAATTACCTTTGCCGTCCTAATTTTGGACAATTATGTTAGCAGTAGTAAAAATCGCAGGACAACAATTTAAAGTACAAGCAGGAGATAGCTTGTATGTACCTCACCTGCAAGGTAAAACCGGAGACAAAGTTGAATTCAGCGATGTATTATTCGTTGATAATAATGGAAGCATTTCTTTCGCTACAAAGGCGGTAGTTAAGGCTGAAATTACAAATGACTTAGTTCAAGGTGATAAAGTGATCGCTTTTAAAATGAAACGCAGAAAGGGTTTCCGCAAAAAGCATGGCCACAGAACGCATTACACTCAAATCAAAATCGAGAACATCGCTTAATTCATTTTAAGAGAAGTTTTAGTTAATAACAGTATAGTAAAAAAAACGCACTATGGCACATAAGAAAGGTGAAGGATCCGTAAAAAACGGCCGTGATTCACAAAGCAAACGTTTAGGTGTTAAGATATATGGTGGTCAACCAGCCTTATCGGGCAATATCCTTATTCGTCAAAGAGGTACCCAGTACCACCCTGGAAAGAATGTAGGTGTAGGTACTGACTTCACTTTATTCGCTTTATCTAACGGTGTAGTTGAGTTCAAAAAGGGCAAAAACAACAAAACTACGGTTTCTGTTTTGCCAGTTGAAGTGGTTGCTTAAAAAAAAAGTTTTGTAGATATCAAAAAAGTTTTTACTTTTAGTGCATATTTACTAACCATTAAATCTAAAAAACATGGCAACTGCAAAAAAAGCGGCTAAAAAAGCTGCTCCAAAAAAAGCTGCAAAGAAAGTAGTTAAGAAGGCTGCTCCTAAAAAAGCTGCTAAGAAAGCTGCTCCTAAGAAGGCTGCTAAAAAAGCTGC
>JACCDW010365195.1_pt1 | contig 23871 bp, 28 predicted proteins | sample 7449781 | NCBI WGS metagenome assembly JACCDW01 (sample SAMN15323449, study PRJNA562643) | freshwater metagenome | isolation source: river surface water | place: USA:Blue River Watershed | collected 2017-08-18
CCTAAATATACCAAGGGAGTAGTGATTGCTCCAGGTATGCACGCAACTGTAACTTTGGGTTTTAATGGATCTGCTGTTGGAAACTTTTCTAAAAATGCTACTTTATTCTTTAGTGGTAATTTGGTGAAGCAGGTGAGTTTTTATGGAGTAGGTGCACAATAATAATTTAATATGCTAACAACTCTTCTTATATTTCTATTTTTTATTGGTTATTTTTTTATTACCATTGAACATTATATTAAAATCAATAAAGCAGCAATTGCTTTATTGATTTCTGCTTTATCTTGGGTTTTATTAATCATATTCTCAAATAATTTTCAAGAAGTAAATTCTGATTTAAGTCATCATTTAATCGGAGTTAGTGAAATTGTATTTTTCCTCCTTGGAGCTATGACTATCGTAGAAATAATTGATGCTCATGATGGATTTTCTATAATATCTCAAAAAATTAAAACAAATAACAAAAATCAATTTATTTGGTTAATTGCTTTGGTTACTTTTTTTCTTTCAGCTATTTTGGATAACCTTACTACTACAATTGTTATGGTGACAATTTTGAATAAATTAGTAGCTGATAGAAAAACCAAATGGTTATTATTAGGATTGGTGATTATTTCTTCGAATGCTGGAGGTGCATTTAGTCCTATTGGAGATGTTACTACTACAATGTTGTGGATTGGTGGACAAATTACTCCTTTGAATATTATTAAAGAAACTTTTTTAGCGAGTGCGGTAGCTATGATAGTTCCAACTATTATAATTTCTGTTTTAATTAAAGGTAGAATTACTTTATTAGATCAAAATAGTGATAGTGATGCATTCAAAGCTAATTCGTCTCAAAGAGTTTTCATTTTAATGATTGGAATTTCTTCTTTGATTTTTGTGCCTATTTTTAAAGTGATGACCCACTTGCCACCTTATATGGGTATGTTTTTTAGTTTAGGAATAATGTGGGTTGTTACTGAGCTAATGCATAAGGGAAGTGTTAACAAAAATTACTTTACTGTTTCTAAAGCCTTAGAGAAAATTGACACACCTAGTATTTTGTTTTTCTTTGGTATTTTAATGAGTATTGGTGCTTTAGAATCTGCTCATATTTTACCAGGAATGGCAAATCATTTAAATCAATTATTTAAAGGAGATATCAATTTAATTGCCATATGTATTGGATTATTATCTTCCTTATTTGACAATGTTCCTCTTGTTGCAGCTCTACAAAGTATGTATAGTTTAGAGGTTTATCATACTGATCATTATTTTTGGGAACTATTAGCCTTTACTGCTGGAACAGGGGGTTCTTGTTTAATTATAGGGTCTGCTGCTGGAGTAGCTGTAATGGGGATGGAAAAAATTGATTTTATTTGGTACCTTAAAAATATTAGCTGGATTGCTTTGATTGGATTTTCGGCAGGAGCATTGATATTAATTTTTGAAGCTAATTTGTTGCATTGGTTTTAAGAAGGTGGTTTCAATTTGAATGGTGACCTTTGGTCACATCCTATTCGCATTTGCCTTACTCAAAGCCCTTAAAAACAGTTGCTTCGCAGCTGTTTTTGGTTTTTCGCTTCAAGTCTGTTTACGAAAGTAAACTTTCGACACATCCTTTAAACGAAAAACCCGCACTGTTCGTGCGGGCTTTGTGACCCCGTCAGCAGGTTTCTTGCTGCATTTATATTCGCCTGTATTCCTTTACTTGCTTGGTTTTCATAGATTTACATGTATGAGAATATGAATATCCACGTACCCTTACGCATACAAACACACCAGATGTTTGAACTATGTTTTACCTCATTTTTTAATATTAGTTTCGCCGTTATGATACCAACAATTAGTTTATTTGCCTTCAAAAACAGAAGGAACAAAAGGGGAGAAGTGAAGATTTATATTCGCTTTACACAGGATAGAAAATCTAGTTACAAATGCACCAATATTGCATTACCCAGCAACATGTGGGATTTTGCTAAAGGGAAAGTAAAAAGTAGTTACAAGTTATGTAATGCAGTAAATATGCTTCTAGAGAAGCAGTTATCTGATATTAGGCAGGATTTAATGGTTACGGCTATGAAAACTAAGCATATATCTAGTACACAGGCAAAGAAGCTGGTTTTTAATAAGCTTAACCTGTCATTTTTTAAGTTGGCGGAAGAAGTCATGGATAACTTTGAAAAAGATGGTAAAATTGGAATGCGTGATAGGATGAAGACTGTGTTTACTAAGTTTCAAGAATTTTTAGGTAGCAAGAACGCTACATTCTACGATATAGATGAAAAGATCCTATTAGATTTTCAAAATCATCTTAGGACCAAATATGAAAATAAAGTTAACACCATTCAAAGCAACATGAAGTTAATTCGTAGGATCTTTAGCATTGCTATTGAAAGAAGTATAATTACTTCAAACGATGATCCTTTTAAAAACGTAAAAATTAGACAAGAGAAGACGATACGTGCCTTTCTTACTGAAGAGGAAGTAATAAGTTTGACTAAGCTTGATTTAGTGGAAGGTAGCTATTTAGAAAGAGTAAGGGACGTATTTATCTGGACCATCTTTAGTGGTGGATTAAGAATAGGGGATGTATTATTATTGCGTAAATCAAATTTTGAAGCAAACGTTCTCACTTTAATAATTCAAAAGACAAAGACACCCCATAGGGTTACTTTGCCTGAGAATGCGTATAAAATAGCTATGAAGTATTTAGACCAAATAAGGGGTTCAGACGGTTTCGCTTTTGGGTTATTAGAAGAAAGGTTCAATGGAGTAAGTGCTATTGAATTAGATAAAGCAGTAACAGGTGCTACCCAAAAGTATAATAAAGCATTAAAGGTGTTATCCGAGATGTCAGGTATTAATAAGACCATTGGAAGCCATCAGGCACGTATAAGCTTTGTTACTATTGCCGCACAAAATGGTGTTCCATTGACTACAATCCAAGGTATTGTCAAGCACAGTAAGATTGATATGACTGCTCATTACAGCAAATTCGTTGATAATCAAGGAGATACAGCCTTAATGGATCTAGAACAAAAAATTATTGGAAAAAAAGATCAAAATATTTTGATTACGTCACATAATGAGTGATATTTGCGTATTAATTAAATAATGAAACTATGAGTTATAGATTGGATTACATAGAAATGTTGGAGGGTAGGTATATAAATAACCAGTTATTCAATGACCTATCTGATATAGCAGTAAAAGATGCAGTACGCTTTTTAACTGAAGATCTTGGTTACGAAAGTAAGATGAACCGACCCAATTTAGAAAGAATTTTTGCGATTATGAGTGAGTTGCAATTTTATAAACTTGCACTTAAAGCGATAATCAATACATCAATTACAGAAAGCGAGGAAGGGACAAAATATATAAATGCTAGAGCTTCAATTACATTGAAAGCTAGGGGCAATGAGAAGTCAAAACGCATTTGGGCAACTCATTACTTAGGATTCTATTCAGATTTTGTATCTAATAATGGTAAAGTGGATATGGTTCGTATAAAGAATTTAGGTAGGGGACCGGTTGTTTTAAAATTAGTAGAGAAACTTAAAACAGAAACATTGATGTAATTTTTTTTGTATTAAAATTACGTCACAATAATAGTGTAATTTAAAATTTGATATATGGTAAAGAAAAATGGGTTCTACAGCAAGTTAGAACTAGCAATGGAATTTGGAATCTGTGTTCGCACTTTAGAAAAATTGATGAGTGAGGGGCAAATTAGCTACTTAAAGGTTAAAGGTCGCGTGATTTTTTCCCAAGCAGATTTAGACGCATTTTGTAATCGATCTCGACGTCCAGCTTTTGGAGTAGATGAAGAGTCGTTAAAACAGTATTTGAATAATCCCAATTAGCTAAATGGGGAGACAGCATAAATCTTTGCTGTACTCAAAAAAATGATGGTGGTATGCTAACCGGATATGCATTCCCCAATACCTAAAAGGAAATGACATAGGGTAGGCGTTAATCGAAATCAGTTTTCTTTTCCTCTGATGTTCGATAATTTTTAAAAAAATAAAACAATTAATATGGCAATTTTTAAAGACCACAACAAGTTGGTTGAAATTATAGAAGGCATTAATGGTAAAACGACAAACATAAATACGTATGCCTTTATTAAGCAATTACTCGATAATGATTGCACTCATATCTGCTTGGTAGCAGAGGATGATTATAGTGAAGTCAAAGTAGATTATTACAACTTAGTATCTTGGGGATTAACTCCCGTCTCAGAGGAGAAGCATTTTATTCCAGTTGACTCAAATGCTGGATATAAGATAATAGACAGATTTCTGCACAGAGAAACTGTACAGCTAATTCCAGTCATTTGGTATGGAAAAGATTTTTAATTAAAAAAATATAACATCATGGAAAAATACAAGCAAATAAGAAGCCAGCAAATCGTGACTTGGAAAATTACTCCACAGCAATATGTTGCAGAAATTAAAAAACAAGGGTATATAGCATTTTATTCAACTTGTACAACCCCAACAGAAGGAGAGCTTCCCACCTATACGCTCGTAGTTAAAAGAAAAGAGAAGCGACCAAAAGGGTTTTATCGTGAATATATCCCAATTGATTCAATAAACGGGGATAGAATAATTCACAAATTCTTATACGAAGGAAGTGTTATGATCTTCCCTGAATATTTTTTAAAACGTAAATTATTTAAAAATGATAAATAGAGAGAGGACTTTTTCAGTTGGTCAAACTTCAAAACTGATACAATTTCCTGGTGGTGAAAAATTATTTTTCGAGTGGCTAAGAAAAAATGGTTACTTATACCATGACAATGAACCATATCAAATTTATATTGACAAAGGTTGGTTTGTTGTTGTATTGACAAATGCTCACAGCTTTAATCCTCACTTTCCTAAAATGGTAACTAGAGTTACATTTAAGGGGGTTGTTGGCTTGAAAAAAGCAGTGAAAAAACATTTTCCAATCTGTAAACCATGCGACGATGCAAGAAGTTAATATTAACAATATTGAAGTGCCCAATTGTATTGGGCCTTCAATTAATCTCAGTTGCATGATAGATCGTGTAAATGAAATGCCTCCACAGAACTACCTTTTTAGAGGAATCAAAATCCCGAGCATTGGCTCAATTTTTGGAGTGCCCAAGGGTGGTAAGACAATCGTTGTTGAATCGTTAGCATATTCTCTTGCTGCAGGACTCCCGCAGTTTATAGGTGAAAATATATACACTGGCAACAATCGTGTATTACTAATAAGTTTAGAGGAGTACTTTCAGAGTCGTACTGAAAGAAATCAAAAGCAAATTAGATATTTTACGGAAAAGTACGATTTGGACCCCAATTGGATAAATAATGTATTTGTGGTGGATGAAAATTTCCCCAAACATCTACTTACAGATGCTGACTGGAAAATGCTTGACGATGAAATTGGACGTATTAACCCAACCATGGTTATGATAGACTCTTTGACTAGGCTAACAATTGAACCAATAGAGGATAGCACTGTTGCAACAAAACTTATGAAAAAGCTTCGAGAGATAACATATAAGCACAATATTGCAATGGTATTAATTCATCATACACATAAGATGGAAAATAGACCTATTACACTTGCAACATTAGCTGGATCTAGGGTAATTGGGCAGGAGCTTGATTTTATGATTGGTATAAATAGAACAAGTGATAATGATCGTTACATAAAAGATGTTGCTTATAGATACGCCTCTGATGATTCAGAGTTTGTTACCAAGTTTATTATTAATGAACATTTAGTTATTGAATCATTAGGTCCTGCTAGAGAACACAAACTTTTAGAAGGAACAGTTTCGCCTGATGATCAGAATCCAAATGATCTTAAATTACAGCAATATTTTTTAGATTATAAACAAGATGATATTTCTGTAATTATTGAAACAAAAACATTAAAAGAGCAATTTGTAGACACTGGAATTATGTCAGGTCCTACATTACATGCATCATTGAAAAGATTAATAAATAATAATACAATTTTGCAACCAGAAAAGGGCAAATATGCTTTGAAAGAATCAAGTTAAGGGGGGGTAGTGCTTCCCTTAACAACTTAACTTACTTAACTGCCTTAACTTGTTTAACTAAATTGTATCAGTTTGGGTTAAGGTAGTTAAGCTAGTTAACCTAGTTAAGTAGTTTATGGTGATGATCTAAGCTTAACTTAAAGCTTAGATTCTAAAATGGAGGTGTAGTAGTGTCTAAAAAGACTTGCTTCTCCGTATCAATATCTTGAGGAAGGACACATTTAGCTTCGCGGCACTCAATTAGATCCTTAACAATTCCGTTTTCAAATTTAAAGATCAAGTGAAGGTAGCTGCTATCTTTAGTACCTTTGAAGAAATACTGCTTCATGTTACAGTTACTACATTCTACGATCTCTGTATATAGCTGTTTATTCCCTCTATCCTGAAGCTCTTGGAAGGCATTACCCAAAGTGTAGAAGAAATCAACCAGGTCCAAACCCATATAGTATTCTTCTGTAAGATAGTGACCAATCATGTAAGAGTTCATCTGTTCAAAAAAGTAAACAATTGCTTCTTCGTGTGATTTATGATCTAGTATATGGTATTCAAAATTTAGTTTATGATACAAGCTGTGAAATCTAGCTATGTTTTCATATCTAATACCTTCGAAATTACAATTTGCTATTGCAGGTAAATTGCCTGGCTGGATGTTAAATTTGTCATATAGCCCTTTGTACTTGTTCAACCATGCCTTTGGGTCAATCAATCTTTCTTCCTCTTCTTGATTTATGCTGATGCATAGTAGGTCAGTTATTTCATAGTCTTTCTTTTCCATTCAGGGATATTAAAATTTGAACTTAAATGCATGAATTCTTACATGCTTATCATATATTGGTTGCTTTCTGTCGTCGTAACTCATCTTAACACACTCGTACAGATCTATGATTTTATTGGAGTAAGGATCCACTTCAATAAGTACGTCTAAATGGCTTCCATCTTGATCACCGATAAAGCAATAAGATTTATGCCCAGGTTTACAACCTTGACATTTGCCAGTATAAGCTATAAGATGATTATTCTTACGCAGCTGCATTTCTTCAAAAGCAGCATTAAGGTAAATCATGTATTGGCTCTTTTTAATGTCTTGATAGGTTAGATTGTCGTCTAATAGGCGATCAATATTGTATATGTCCATTTTTTCAAAGAAGTAAACAATTGCTTGCTCATGTGACATGTGATCTAAGATATTTAACTCAAATAAAAAGTGTTTGTACAAGTCATGAAAGCGACCAATGTTTAAATAAAATTTATCCTCAAATAGAACATTTGCAACAACATTGGTTTTGCTATAAATGATGCTGACGCTTTCGTATAATGCTTTATGCTCTTGAAGCCACTTGTTTGTATCTAATGTGCTTTTGAGCTCTTCAGCAGCTTCTTTACAGATATTGTCTGCAATTTCGAAATCCGTATTATTCACTATTTTATTAAATTGAAAATGACATATGCAATTAAAATAATCCCAATTACAACAAAAATTGGTACAATACTTTCCTCCCAATCATCATCGTATACGGGGTGATCATATCCATTTTCCTCTATATTTTTTAGGTATTCATAAACATCTTTATTTTTCAATACTGTTTCATTGATTAAAATAAACAACTCCTCGGTTTTACTTGGCTTCAATAAGACAATAATATCCTTATTAAAAAAAAGATTTTCTAGTTGCAATGTTGAAACTGTGCTTTCAAGTAAGATTTTATTAGAAGCTAATAATTCCCATTTACCTTTTACGGCATCACCATTTGTTGAAACAATTAATTCTCCATTTTTTTTGAAAGTAAATTGAATAACATCTCCTTTGTCATTAATCAATAGCCAACTTTTGTTTAGGAAGTACTCTTTTTGGCTTAGTAATTTCCCATATTGCTTGATATTTGGAATAATATTTTTGATGTAGTGTTCCATTTATTGATGTTCTGGATTTTAAATTATCTTAATATTGTTTCTGGTATAATATATGTGGGGCTGTTAGTTTCTTTATATCCCTTATAAAACAAAATAGTACCGTCTTTTAATTTACTTTTAAATGTGAATTCAGTTCTGTAGTCAGTCTTTTTCTCATTCAGTTTAAAAATGATAGATCCTTTAATCTTGTCGTAGCTGTTTCTAAAAGTCCATTTATAGGTTTTTTGGACAGAACTATCTAATTTAATAGTATCAGATATCAAGTAAATTGGTCCGGTAGAGTATGACACTGAATTAAAGCTGGCGTTAGTTAAGTTTAGATTATTAAACTTGTCGTAATGTAAAATTAAGTATCCTTGTCTATTCTGGTCAAATTTTGATAGATTATCATTCCCATAAATAGATTCTAGGATTTTATATTTTGCGATAATTCTTACTGTGTCTTGTGCATATAAACTAAAACTAAATATCAGATTTATAATTAGTATAGTTGAATATTTAATCATGAAACCTATTTTAATTCTAATCTGACCAACGTATTACAGTCTTTCTCACTTCCTCAATTTGTGAACGTAAGCTTGCATTTGTAAGTCTGAGTTGGGTGCTTAAATAGTCAACTTCTGATTTTATTTCCTTCTGACTTTTGATCTGATATAAAATACTTGTGAGTATGAATATTTGTAACACAATGATTATGATGTGAGAAGATTTAATATTTTTCATTTTATTCATCGATTTTTATTTTTAAATTACCATCTGCATTGTCGTATTCTTGCAATCGTCCATTATAAAAAGTGACGCTGTTTCTGCCATAATAAAATGTTTTATATGGGCCAGCCACAGAAACCCTGGATGGCTGACCTTCAACTTTAATTACAACTGAAGTTTTTGCACCAATTTTGTAGAACCTTGGTCCAAAAAATTCTTCATAAACTTTTTCTTGTTTTCTCTTTTCTTCTTCTGTAGGTTCGTGATAATAATTTTTTGCTGAGTCAACTTTTATAACTTCTTCCTCAGGATTTTTTTCTAATACAGGGGTAGTATCAACGCTGACCGTATAGGATGTGTCTACATAAATGGATTCAGCGTTATTATTTGAACTTGAATCATTGCATGATGTTAAGATTAATAAACTTAACATGGATATAAATTGTTTCATTTTATTTATTTTATAAGCAAACTATATTTAACAGATGAATTAAATATGATCCTATCTCTGCCAAAGGTGATTGCATTATTAGCTCTCATAATGCTAATAGTGTTATTGTCTATATTTATTCCCCAGGTTCCATTGTTATATTTCATTGGATATGGCAAATTTGATTGTATTAAATCAATAATTGAATTAGGTACTCCAATGTCACCAGGTAGAGGAATCAAGTTGTACACTGTAGATGCTACATGTCCATCTTTTACTCCAACTATTATATCTCCAATCTCTCTTTCAAACATTTTAACATAAATAGGCTTGGTATATCTATAATTTGCTACGCCAGTTTTTGAAGAAATCCCAACTAGTTTGAATTCACTTGATTTGATCGAAATTTCTTCTCCTAAATAATATTTTTGAGCTTTTGAATTTATAGACAGTAAGATTAGTGTAACAATAACAAAGTTTTTTATTTTAACAATCATAGATGTATTTGTAATTTGAAATTATTTTTTATCCTCATCAGCTCCAGAAATCGCATAAACAAATGCAAATAATGTAAATGGAACACCAATTATTATGTACATGAATACATTATCTTTCCCAAAAATTTTTTGAGAGATACCATTAACAATCCCCCAAACAATAATTATAATAATAAAACGAACAAATACTTTCATTTAAAATTATTTATATTAAAAGTACTTCATATTTGTGGATTTAGGCATGTATGCCTATAGATTATTTTCTTAATTGTGCCACTTTGGTGGTAATGAATAATCTTAGAGATCAGGAGTTATTAATTGAGTTTGGGAATAAGTTGAAAGACCTTCGTACTTTGAAAGGTTTGACACTCCAACAACTCGCTTTTGAAGCAGAGATGGAGATTAGTCAAGTGCATAGGGTAGAAAAAGGTAAGATTAACCCAACATTAACTACACTAAATGCACTTGCTAAGGGTCTAGGCATCACATTAACAGAACTGATTGGCTAATAATTGATTTTGATTTCGAAGTTCGTAAAGCCGTATATATTCCCACCAATTTTATATAGCAGTAGATCATCTGGGTCTTTAAACACCTCATCTACATATACAAAGCTATTTACTTGAATATCGTCAATGCTGTTGACACATTTGACCATAAATGGGGTATAAAGTCGTCTTAATTTCCCACTTGGGTTAATTACTGCTATGCTAAAGCTGTCATAATAGTATACAATCCTGTTGTATTTTTTCATTGTTTTTGTTTTGGTGAATTACAAACCTTCATCCGCGAAGCTTAAATACTTGTTTTCATCACCTACAATTATGTGGTCAAGTAGTTTAATGTCTAGCATATCTCCAGCATCACGTATTTTCTGGGTAATTTCTTTATCTCTTTGAGATGCTTTTAGGTTGCCACTAGGATGATTATGTGAGATGATAATTCCAGATGCAGCTGATTTGAGCGCAGTTCCAAATATTAGTCTTACATCAGCTACTGTTCCTGTGATTCCGCCAGAGGAGAGGTGTAAAACACCAAGCACACGGTTGAACCTGTTTAAATAAGCCACTAAGAAGTGCTCTTGAAGATATAGCGTTTCTATTGGGTAAAACGGGATAAGTGCATAGTAGGCATCTAAGGAAGACGTTATAATAGGTTTGTTTGCAATAGCTGGTTTATAGACAAGTTCTATTTCAGCGATGTTCTCAAGTAGGGTCATGTTGTTTGAATTAAAAAGCCCAGCGATTTGCTAGGCTTGTGGTTATAAATATTGTATCAGGTAGGGAAGGCAGGATGTTTTACACAACTAAATTTTCTTGCTTATGCATTAGAATTTCTCTTTTACGCTTTTCAAACTCTGGTTTAAGCACTTCTTTAAACTGTGCATGCTGATTGTATAGTTCCAACAGTTCATCTATTGTATTGCAAGAATTTATGGTGTCGGATATGTCGTTTGGCGTATAATCAACTCCTGCATTACACCAGTTGTAAATATTCCTGCCAGTTTCTATGCTAAGTTTCTGTTCTGGCTTACCAAAGAACAACCCAGTTCTATCCTTTGAGGCATTTGCGTTGTTTTTCATGTTTAGATCAAATACAAGTGTAAACTCATAATCTAGTCCTTCTCTTTGAACAGCTTTTAGTCCCACTTTTTCAGGAACCATTTTGCCATTGCGCTCATTTAGAACATAATCTTGCTTAGTCCTAGTTGTGGCTATTATGTGTGCTTTAGAGCCAAGTATAGCTTGAATAAAAGCTTTGTGTCTTATCCCAATCTTTTGCCAGTTGGTGAAACTGTTGCCTGGTAATGAGGCATGCGCCTCAAGGATGTATTCCCATTCATGAGAAATACTGTCTATGATAATTACTTCCATGCCTGCCTGCCCACATGCCTCAATTGCTTGGACATACTTTTCTGGTGTGTAAGGTGCTGAAAGTTGAAGAACATTGTAGTCTCCTAGATGGGAGTATAGCTCAGAGCTATGGTTTTCACTATCTATTAAGGCTATTTTGGACCAATCATTGGTTAGACCATAAGCTATTAGTAATGAAGAATAAGTTTTGCCAGATCCACTAGGACCTTGGAGAGACATCTTAATTGATGCCTTTTTACGTGATGCTTTTTGTAGTTGCATATATTAGATTTTAAATGTATATTTGTATTACCCCAAAGGCTAATTAAATTTTTTTATTATGAAAAGAATAGTCTTTGCTATTGTCACACTTTTAGTTTTTTCATGTACAAAATCAACTGAAACCACTCAAGACAATCCACCTGCTCCAATTATTCCTCCTGTAGTAGTCAATCCTCCTGCTCCAAAATACACCCTTAATAATAGCATAGTTGCAGGATTTTCAATCCCTGATATTTCAAATTCTCAAATTCAAACAGGAGTTAATGGAAGTATATCCGGAACTATTGTGTATTCGAAAGACAATGTTATCAATATGGTCATTCCTGCAACATTATTTTTCAATTACCCGTTAATACCTGCTATACATTTGATAAAATCAAATGGCATTTGGCAATTTGAGAATAGCTATCAAGACGGTGCGATGGGGGCGGGTAGAAATTACGAATGTATAGACACAATAAATCAAACTTGGGTATATGCAGATCATGGGTTAGAGTTAACGTCAGGAACTTGGCCTAATGGTTATATGATATTAATGAAAACCATAGGAAATAAATTATCATTTAGCAACATATCACTATCGAAAAGCTTTTATCATTCTATTTCTACTGGTGATCTAAATAAAGATGGCTTAAAAGACGTTGTTGGTTTAAACATGGGTACGAAAGGTGATTGGTATGAAAATCTTCATACATATTTACAAAATTCAAATGGTAGTTTTACTGAAAACAGAACCATATTACAAAGTAATTTAAATGCCAGAGGTGCAGGCGCAGTTTTAATTAAAGATCTAGATGGTGACAACAGGCCAGAAGTTATCAGAGCAGATTATGGATTTAATTCAACCTATCAAAAACAATCTGATAGATACAGTATAATGGTGTTTTCTTTTAATGAGGCAACTAAAAAATATGAATTGACAAAAGACCCTGGCCCATTAGGTGTTTTTGCAAATAATGATCGCGGAGCTACTAGTATAAAGGCAGCCGACTTTAACAAAGATGGTTTTGTTGATTTGGCAATAGCAACTGAAGGAAATAATTTCAATGGAATTGAAATCTGGATGAATGATGGTAAAGGAAATTACACGCCAAGTAACCAAAAATTAGAATATACTTTTTCTCAACTTCAATTTAGAGAGTTTGAGGTAATTGATTATGACAAAGATGGATATCCTGACATATTCCTGAACCCATGGGCTGGTCAATTATTTCGTGATATGAATAATGTATATATGGATAATTTATTATGGAAAAATTCTGGGGGACTTTTTACAACACTAAATAAAGGCATTACAATTCCAAATATTAATCCGTCATTCATGAAAGTATTTGTCATTAACAATCAACTTACTTATTTTGGATTAAAAGGGAATAGTGATGGAAGCATAAGTATAAATGAAATTATTCCAAATTATTAGTATGTTTCACGCAGATAGCTACACCAGAATCTAGAATTAGCTTAAAGTTGTATAATAATTTAAATATTCTAATGTGGTTCTTATTGTAGTTGCATGTGAATTTGATTTGTGATTGTATGAGTATATATTTTCCTTGTAAGAATTTCCCTTTTTTATTTAAATTCTCTTAAAATGAAGCTATCAGATATTTGGAAAGAGTGGAATGCCTTAAGTGCTTTTGCAACATCAATTGCAGCATTGGGAGGTGTTGTGTATACATACTTTACATTAAGGATTTTAATCCAAAGTAAAAGAGCAATTCAAGGTGATATGTATTTAAAACTGAAAGACACCATGACTAATGAAGCACTAATTTTAACTTCTACTTATTCTTATGCTGATACAATAAAAATTGTTGACGACAATTCAATAAACTCCTCTTCTGGTTTTCTTATTACAGAAAACATTTTAATGATTAATAAAAACTGTTTCATGAAAAACGTGTTAGGTAATCTTGAAGACTTGGCTTTATTGAACGAACAAAATATTCTTTCTTTAGATTTCATAGATGCAGGGTATGGGTATCAAATACTTCAAATAGGAAACAACACTGAAGTTAAAAGAGTGATAAATGACTTAAGGAGGAATTATCCAGGAACTTATGAAGGGATTAATGCTCTGTATAGTTCAATTTGGTTAAAACTAAAAAGTCATCATCGATCAGACTATTCAAAAAGTATATTCTAAAAAAAAAGGACCAGCTTGCATAAAGCGAAACTGGCCCCATTTACTAACCACTAAAGACATTGATCCAACTAGATACTTTCGTAGCGATTAGTTGTTATTTGACCTACTATTGGTTCTGTCAGAACAATGCTCTTTGTGTTTTCTTCTAAGCTATCTGTAAACTTTCAACCTTGCTTGATCCAATCAATTCAGTTGATCCTTCTGGAGAATAAGCGTAGCTATGCTGCAGCTTAATTATCTCCCCAGTTTTAGGGTTTACAAAATCATAGGCATCTACTTGCACCCTTACAACATCACCCTTCATTTGAGTTCCTACTAGCCCTTTAGCTATAGTTTCGTCAAATGTGCAAGGAATAGTTGTCCTGCGTGCTGTTGCATAGAATTTACCTGTCTCTTGAGATTGTACAAGTTCAACACCGCCTGTTAATTCAAGCACATGGAATGTTGTTCCGTCTTTTCTTTGTCTACTTGTGTAGTTTGTTACCGTTACCATTGTTTTAATTTTTTAATTGTGGTTAAATGAAAAAGCACTTCCTGATATCCGAGCCTAGGAGGATACCCCATCGTGCCCAGATGTAGGTGGGGGGTGAGTGGGGAGTGGTCCCTACTCACGTATATAAATAACTTTTTTAGTTATAGGCTGGTTTAGTAATAATCATCCAGATTAGAGCATAGGGGGGTGTCTAACTAAATTAATTAGAGGTGGGGGTTGGTGAAAATGAACTTATTTTTGAAAAAAAATTACTTTAATGCTATATATATAGTTATTGAAACAATAAAAGTAAAATTGTATAAAATGTGTCCAATTACTTCTAAAAACTATACGACATCTCTCTTGTTCACATAAAAATTCTGCTTTATATAGACTATTTTCAGTTAATTAACATTGACTAGAGTCGAATAACTTAGATTTGTAATATGATTTGGGGTTCAATACTATTACCCTTGAACATAGAAAATATTCTAATTGATAATGAATAATAGACTCTATTCTTTTTTATTCTTCATCTTATTTGTTTCTTGTACAAAGGATACAACCAAAATTAATGCTCATAGTTCAGTAGTTGGTTCTACATCATTAATGCCAACCACAAATAGAGGTTATTTAATTCAACACACTTATTTCACTCTATCATATAGTGAAGCAAATAGACAAGCTGAATGGGTCGCTTATACATTAACACCTGCTTCTATCAATGGACCTCAAGCGAGAACAGATGACTTTAGAATAGATCCTAAGGTGAAGAATAATCCAGTAGGAAGTGGTGATTATTCTGGTAGTGGTTATGATAGGGGGCATCTCTGTCCTGCAGGGGATATGAAACTCAATTTAACCTCAATGAGTGAGACATTCTACATGTCAAATATGTCACCTCAAGAACCATCATTTAACAGGGGTATTTGGGAGTCCTTAGAGAGTAGGGTAAGGACATGGGCATTAGAAAAGAATGGGGTATATGTGGTTACTGGTCCTATTTTAAAGAACATCTGTGGATCTATTAAGAATGGAATGATTTCTGTCCCTTGCTCTTACTATAAGATTGTATTTAAAGATTATGGAAATGAGAAGATCGCCATTTCATTAATCCTGAATAATCAAGGAAGTAGTTCGTCACTTAAGTCGTTTGTAACAAGTATTGATAACATTGAGGCACTTACCGGTATCGACTTTTTTAGTAGCTTATCGGATGATATAGAAAATAAAATGGAATCTAGTACCAGCACTTCAAGTTGGAGTTGGTAGTTAATTTGTCCCAAAAAAATCTTATTTATCTATTTTAATTGTTATTAAAAGTTAAAATATACCCTTAACTTTAAGTTCCAATATTAAATGTGTTTTATGTCAATTGAGCTTAGAATTAATGAAGTAATCAAAGAAAAGAAAGTAATGCAAAAGGAACTCGCAGCAAAACTTGGAGTTTCTAAAATTACAGTTAATTATTGGTGTAATAACCAAACTAATCCAAGTTTGGAAACACTGGGAGATATTGCAAAAATTTTAAAAGTGAAGGTTGCTGAATTAATCAAAGAACAATAACAGCGACCTCAAATTATGTGGTCTGATTTTATACAAAAAGACTTTAATTCAAACATTATTAAGTGAATACAGAAATTGACATATTAGAAAATGAGCTTTTTGAAAATTATCACGATCTGCTAGAGATTCTTTTAATTGATCAAACTACAAAGAAGAATATTTTTTGGGCTACTGATAATTATAAACACTTAGGTAATTCATATAATTTCAATTCTGAGATTTTTCCAGAGTTAATTACTGGCGATAATGGCAACGTAATAATGCCTAGAGTTTATAAGGATAAAATCTTGCAATTATCACGATCTAAAGAAATGGCAGAAGTTTTCACCCCTTCTTGGATCTGTAATGCACAAAATAATTTAGTAGATAATTCTTGGTTCAGAAAAGAAGGGGTTTTCAATAACGAGATCTTGTTAAAAAATGGAGCAAAATCATGGGTAACAATAAAAGAAAAAATAATATTCCCAAAAGGCAAGAGTTGGCAAGATTATGTTCGTGATACTAGACTAGAAATTTCTTGTGGCGAAGCACCTTATCTTGTTAGTAGATACGATACAACAACAGGTGAGTTTATTAAAATTGAAAACAGAATCGGAATTTTAGATAGAAAATTAAGAATAGTAAACGAGAATTTAGACTCAATAAATGAATGGTTAGAAGCGGTAGAAGATGCATATAAAAGCACCTACGGATTTGAATGGCAAGGAGATAGTTTGCTTTTAGCTCGTGAGGCGTTATTAATTACATTCATCGAGAACTTTATCCATAAATTTGAAACAGAACCAACTCTTGATAATATTCAAAATATTGCAAGAATCATTTCCTGGAATATTTGGCAAATGGACGGTCTGAAAGGTGTTATTCCGAATAGTTGTAAAGATGAAAAAATAGAAATTCAAGATTTTTTTGAAAATAGAACAGAAATAAAGAAATGTAAAGGTTGTGAAACTCAAAATATAAAGTTACACAATGGAATTTATTGCAATATTATGGATTGGGATATAGGTAAGCCACTAACATTTATATCTCTTATAGAAAAGTAAACTATGCCAGAAACAAATAATATAAATGTTGATATACTTGATAGTTTAATTATTGGAAGAGTTGAACCTCAAATCTATGCTTTTACAACTGAAACAATACCTAATTATCTTAAAGTTGGCGATACTTATAGACCAATTGAAATGAGACTAAATGAATGGCGTAAATACTTCCCTAACCTTGAAAAAAAGTTTGAAAATATTGCTAAAGTTGACGACGAAACATTTTTTAGAGATTATGCAGTTCATTTTTTTCTTGAACACGAATTAAAAAGAAGTCGATTAAAACCTAACACTTTAGAAGGAATTCCATATTACTCTAATGAGTTTTTTGAAAACGCAACTGCGGAAGACTTGCAAGAAGCATTAGAAGATATAAAAAGTGGTCATCAAAAAAACGAATCAAAATATCAATATTATCGTTTTAACGAAAGTCATATTCCTATTACTCATACTTACACAAGAACTGAAAAATATCCTTTACGACCTAATCAACAAAAGACAGTAGACAATTTTCTAAAAGCCATTAAAAAGGGTAGATCAAATTTGTTAATGTATGCAGTTATGCGTTTTGGCAAATCATTTACCTCGATGTGTTGTGCTGCTGAAATGGGGGCTAAACTGGTGGTTGTAGTTTCTGCAAAAGCTGATGTTAAAGAAGAATGGAAAAAAACGGTTGAAAGTCACATTAAATTTGATGACTATTGTTTTTTAGATAGCACCTCTTTACTTACAAGCGAGACGATTATTGAGGAAAAGCAAAAAGCTAATATAAAAATTGTTTTGTTTATAACATTACAAGACCTTCAAGGAGATGAAATTAAATCAAAACATAGGGAGGTTTTTGCAAATCAAATTGACTTATTACTTATTGATGAATCGCATTTTGGAGCAAGAGCAACAGAGTATGGAAAAGTTCTAAAAGAGGAAAATTTAAGTACCAAGGAAATTAAAAATGAATTAAAACTTATTGATAATACATTAGACGATTTAGATATTTCTAGTAAAGTTTTTAATTCAAAAATTCGTATTCATCTTTCTGGTACACCTTATCGTATTTTGATGAATAGTGAGTTCACAAATGATGATATTATTGCTTTTTATCAGTTTACTAATATTGCAGATGATCAACAACAATGGGATTTAGAAAATTTGAATAAAGACGAAATTAAAGAGTGGGATAATCCTTATTATGGTTTTCCTAAAATGATTCGTTTTGCATTTAATCCCAATGAATCTGCTCGAAAAAAAATGGAAGAGTTGAAAAAGAAAGGTGTAACCTATGCTTTTTCAGAACTTTTTAGACCAAAATCAATAACAATAGATAAGGAGAGTGAGTTACATAAAAAATTCAAATATGAACAAGAAATTATTGACTTGCTGAAAGTAATTGATGGTTCTGAAGAAGATGTCAATTTATTAAGTTTCCTTGACTATGATAAAATTAAAGAAGGAAAAATGTGTCGTCATATTGTTTGTGTTTTGCCTTATCGTGCTTCTTGTGATGCATTTGAGGAATTAATCAAAAACAATAATTTTAAACATCTTAGTACTTACGAAATCATAAATATCTCTGGAGTTGAGAACGAAAAAAACTTTAAAGATACACAATCAGTACAAGCTAAAATCAAAAAATGTGAAAGTGATAAAATAAAAACAATAACATTAACTGTAAACAGAATGCTTACTGGTAGCACTGTTCCAGAATGGGATACTATGCTTTATCTAAAAGATACTGCTTCTCCACAAGAATACGACCAAGCAATTTTTCGTTTACAAAATCAATTTTTAAAAGTTTACAAAGATCCGAATGGTGATGTTGTCAAATTGAATATGAAACCACAAACATTATTGGTTGATTTTAATCCAAACAGATTGTTCCAAATGCAGGAACATAAATCACAGATTTACAATGTAAATACTGATAAAAATGGTAACAGTTTATTAGAAGATAGAATCAGAAAAGAACTTGAAATATCGCCAATTGTAGTTTTAAACAACAATAAAATTGTGCAAATACAACCTGCTGATATTCTGGATGCTGTTCGCAAATATTCGAATAGTAGAAGTGTATTTGATGAAGCTACATCTATTTCAATTGATTTTTCTTTGTTAGATATTGAAGCCATCAAAGCTGAAATTGAAAGACAAGGAAAAATTGGTTCTCGTAAAGGATTAGAAATCCTCCCAGCAAAAGGCGAGGGAGACGAAATTGAAATAAATTATAATTCCGATAATGATAAAATTGAAAATGAAGAAAATGCAAAATCCAAAACAAAAGATGATGAAGTAGTAAATGATTATAAAGGTCAGTTTGCTATGTATTATGCAAGGGTTTTATTTTTTGCATTTTTGACAGATTCACCAGTTAAATCTTTACAGGATATAATTAACCAGATAAAAGGAAATATTGATAATTTACGAATAGCTTCAAATTTGAGCCTTGAAATCACGATACTTGATTTGCTTCAAATGCACATCAATCCATTTATTCTAAGCGAACTAGATTATAAAATTCACAACATTAATTCATTAGCCAATGATCCCTCAATTTCTCCAATAGAAAGAGCGAGTAATGCAATGAAAAAATTTAGTCGCTTATCTGATTCAGAAATTATAACCCCCGAATTTGTTACCGACAAAATTATAAACGCTTTGCCAGCCAAAGCTATTGACAAGAATACATTGCTTTTAGATATTGCTTCCAAACAAGGCGAGTTTGTATATGCCTTATATAAAATATTTGGTAAAGAAGTAGCCAACAAATTCTACTCCATACCAACATCAAAAATTGCGTATGAGTTTACCAGAAAAGTGTACAAGTTGCTTGAATTAGATGTAAAACTAATTGAAACAAACTACACATCTTACGATTTAATCAGTGAAAACAAATTCATTGAATTAGAAAACATCAAAATAAATAACAAGAAAATGAAATTCAATGTAATTGTTGGCAATCCTCCTTATCAACAAAGTGATGGTGGTGCTCAAGCTAGTGCCAAACCGATTTACAATCTTTTTGTAGATATTGCAAAGCAGTTAAGTCCTAATAATATTGCTATGATTATGCCTACAAGATGGTTTGCAGGTGGTAGAGGCTTAAATGAGTTTAGAGACCAGATGATTAATGATATTCATATTTCAGAACTGCACGACTTTCTGAAACCTGATTTGATTTTTCAAAATATTAATTTAAGAGGGGGGATTTGCTATTTCCTTTGGGATAGAGCTTATGACAATTCGACTGATTTAACCAAAGTTTTTACCTACAAGGATAACTTAACACCTAAAGTGATTAAACGAAGTTTAAAAACAGAAGATTCTGATATTCTAATTCGTCACAGTATAGGTATTGAAATGATTAATAAAATCAATTCTTATAAAGATTTTGAATCTTTTGAGTCACATATTTCATCTTTAAGACCTTTTGGCTTTAGAGGTTATTTTACAAAAGATGATAAATTTCGTGAATCTAAAAATGGATTAATAAATCCTGTTATTTGTTATGGAAAGGGTAAGCAAATTGGATTTCTAGAAAGGGAAGAAATTGCTAAAAATACTGAATGGATAGACAGATTCAAGGTTTATACTCCAAGAGCTAATAATATCGGTACAGAATTAAATGATGACAACCTTAATTCATTTGTTGGAAATCCAAATACAATCTGTACTGAATCCTATTTAGTAATTGGTATTGACTTGAATTTAAATCAATCTTCTGCATCAAATCTTTGCAAATACTTAACTACAAAATTTGCAAGATTTCAACACAGTCTAGGAAAAGCAAGTCAAGATGCGACTTCTAAAACCTTCCGTTTTGTACCTACTCAAAACTTCACTGATAATTCAGATATTGACTGGAGTAAATCGACTGTTGAAATTGACAAACAATTGTACTCAAAGTATAAATTAACAAAGGAGGAAATTGAGTTTATCGAAAGTATGATAAAATCAATGGCAGAATAATCAAAGTAATATTTAAAGTATGGACTTTCAAAACTTAGATGAATATTACGAATATCTTGAAAATGATACTATTTTCCAGTATTTAGATTTAAATACACATAAATTTATCATGGCTCTACGAGATAAGTCAGATGACGAAACTACTCAAAAACTTTGCTCGTATGAGTTGTTTTTTGCTGACTTTTCCATCGAAGAAGGTAAACATATTCCAAAATTTCAAAGTGGTGCAAACGCTTATCCGACATTAGAATTATTTGACGATAATTTTGAGTATATTAAAACAAGAGGAAACATAGTTCAAAATCCAAAACATAAAGCAAAATACAATCATTTACTTTGGTTAAGTCCACAAAAACACATTGATTTTGCCAAAAATGCAATTGAAAGTTATTTGTTGCTATTGCAAAATTCTTCGTTTTCAGTTGATGATAATTTGCAATGCTATTCTTTTGGAGTGTATTACAAAAACCTCTTTACACTAAGCCAAATAGTAAACTTCAAAAAAGATGAAATTATCACGTATTTTGTTTCGCTATTAGAAAGTGAAAAGCTAAATGATTTAACCAAATATTCCTTAATGGAATTTATAGTTCAAAACGGAAATAATGTCGATTTTTCAATTAAACAAAAATTCTTCGATTATTCAAAAAACAGGATTGAACATTTGTCAGATAGAGAATTGGAAAGTTATCTAAATTTACTTGTTCTTCTTTGCCAAAAGCTTAACATTTCATCAAGTGTATTTAACGAAAAGTTAGGTGATTTTCATATTTCCCAACTTGAGAATGAAAATAATAAGGGTTTTATTGCTCATCATTATTATATAAATGCACTTGAAGAATACAAAAAGGCTAATAAAAAAGAAAAAATTGAACAGACTTCAATTTTACTAGAGAAAGCAAAAAAGACAATTGATTTAAAAAGAATTACAGTTAGTTCTGAAGATGATGATGAATTACAAAAACATATTAATCAATGGTGGGATAGTATCAAAACTAATGTAAACGAAATTGTCGAAAAATATGATTCTAAAGTTATTTATCAATATTTAATTAAAAATGATATTTTTCCAAAGGCAGATAAACTTAATGAAGTATTTAGTAGTCCTTTTCGTGACTTGATTCCAACAATGTCTTTTGACATTAATTATAACGTTATCAAGAAAAAAGAAACTGGCATAAATTCTTATTATTTTCACGTAAATAATTTTTCTATAAAGCATATCTGGCTGATATTTTTAGAAGGAATAAGAAACAATAAAGTTTCTTTTGAAAGTTTAATCAGATATTTAGAACACAATTCTTGGTATGGACAAGATTTTACTTATTTAGATGTTAATAAAGAGTCTAAAGGTTTTAATTGGATTGAATTGCTTTCTCCAGCCTTACAAAGTTTTTTTATCCAAACAGAAATTGATATAAAAACAAAGAAAGATACTGCACAAGGATATATATTAGCAATAGACAGTTTAGTCTTGAAGTTTGAAGGTCTTTTGCGTGAGTTATCAAGAATGATTGGCGCACAGACAATTGATATTAAAGATAGAGGTACAGAAGAAAGGATTAAAATCGATAAATTATTGGATAATGAAAAACTAAAATCTTTGATCCCTGAAGATGATATTGCCTATTTTAAATTTTTATTTACTCAACAAGGATTAAATTTGAGAAATAATATTGCGCATAGTTTTTACAGAACAAGTAATTACACATCTGCTATAATGCTTTTGTTGATTGTAGCTTTATTGAAGCTTGGTAATTACAAATTAGAATAAACAACAATAATTAATATCGAGTCAATAACTTACTAAATGTTTTAACTATGTTTGACCAAAACGAAAAAAGTCGCTGCAAATTATTCATTTACAACGACTTATCTTCTTTTTCTGTGACCCCGTCAGGATTCAAACCTGAAACCTTTTGATCCGTAGTCAAATACTCTATTCAGTTGAGCTACGGGGCCATTCCACTTACTAACCCAGTCAATAAGGGGTGCAAATATACCTCAAAAAGCCATTCTTCCAAAGGATTTTGGCTAAATAATTGAGTTTTAATAGCTTAAATACTAGTAATGCCAGCGTACAAAGGCCTCAATTGCCGCGTATTTGGTAAGCCCTAGCTTAGCATAGAGTTCTGCGGTATTGGCGTTGCGAATCTCGGCTCTTTGCCAGAATTCCCTTGCATCTGTACCTTGGAAAGGAACACTGTCTTTTTGAGACTGATGTATAAATATGCCAAATCGCTTTTTCATTACCTGGTCTGGGCTCATTGGAACTGCCATTTCAATTTCTGAAATATCCCATTCCTGCCATGCACCTTTATACAACCACACCCAACAATCTTTCACCCAATCTTCTCCAGAAGCTTTTAATCTACGCATGCTTTCAAAAATCACTTCTAAACAAACTTTATGTGTACCATGTGGGTCGGCTAAATCACCTGCACAATATACTTGGTGTGGTTTTACTTTTCTTAATAAGTCCATGGTGATTTGAATGTCTTCTTCACCCATTGGTTTTTTATCAATAGCACCTGTTTCATAAAAAGGCAGGTTCATGAAATGATAGTTTTGTTCTGCAATACCTACATATCTACAAGTTGCTTTTGCTTCACATCTTCTAATCAATCCTTTAATGGATCTAATTTCTGCAGTATCCAATTCTCCAGGTTTCTTGCCAGATAGGAATTGTCTTGCTTCACTTAATATTTCATTGGATTTTTTATTGTCAATACCAAACATATCTTCAAAGCCTACTGCGAAATCTAAGAATCGAGTAACAAATTCATCAGTTACAGCAATATTACCGCTGGTTTGATAGGCTACATGTACATCGTGACCTTGATCGTGTAAACGCATGAATGTTCCGCCCATACTAATGATATCATCGTCAGGGTGAGGGGAGAAGATCATTACTCTTTTTGGATGTGGTGCACTTCTTTCTGGATGTGCTGGAATGACTGCATTGGGTTTTCCAC
>JACCDW011373818.1_pt1 | contig 23867 bp, 28 predicted proteins | sample 7449781 | NCBI WGS metagenome assembly JACCDW01 (sample SAMN15323449, study PRJNA562643) | freshwater metagenome | isolation source: river surface water | place: USA:Blue River Watershed | collected 2017-08-18
ACACATGCAAAACGTTGCATAGCATCTCCAAGATCTGTAAAGAATGAAACCTTAAAGTCATCAACCTTACGAGTTGGATTAACAACCCAGGTTGGTCTCTTTAGTGCAAAGACTCCAGGTATCTTATAAGAAATAATTGAATCTTCGTCCCAGGAAATCTCTAAAGAGTTACCGTCTGCATCTTCAGGGAGGTCTGGGTTCATAATAAACTTGTGTGTCTTTGTTACAACATCTTTTTCTGCAATAACATCATCATATCTTTGTGAGATAAAGTCTCCAGGATAACGTGGGAAAGAAAGCAGTGCAACCTTTCCAAGGTCAGGGAAACGAGAGTCAACGGATGCACGGAACGCTTTATAGATGTTATCAGCAGTCTTACCTTGATCATTACCAGTTCCTACCTCTTGTGCAAAACCAGAAATCTCATCAAGTACTGCAACTAGAAGGTTCAAACCCTCATGTGACTCTCTTTCTGAGTGACCAGAATAAACAGTAATAGCATGATCAAACTCAATGCTTTCAGCCTTTGGATTAAACTTTCCTGCAAACCAAGGAGACTTCTCAATCTTAGTTTTAAAACCTTTAAAGAAAACATTCTTAGCCTGTTGAGCGTTAATAGCAACGTTAATAATATCAATGGCATCTCCAGATGGCTTACCGTAGTATCTTGCTGGGTCTTTTAGGCATAGCAGTTTATATACAATATATGCACATGCTACTGTAGATGTGAAGTCTTTTCCAGACCCCTTACCAAGTTGCAGAATGATTTCGTTCTTAGTATATTTTTTATAATAACGAGTACCCTCTTCCTCACCCATTATATTTATTAAATCTTCTAGTCTATAAATTTGACTCATTGCTTCAACAATGTCGTACTGAATTGGAGATAGTGGAGGCTGATTTAGATAGTCTTCACCCTCAACAAATGTTTTTGCATCTACTGGCTTTTCAGCAAAACTATTGTCTTGTAGAGCCTCTAAGAAATCATCAAACATCGTGGACAACTGTAATCACTTCATCTTTTTTTGCAATAGAAGAAAGTCTTCTCATAATCTCATCACGAACCTGTGGATACTCTGATGCAATGTCCTTAAGGATAGACATTAATACCTGCTGTCTATTTTCAATTTCCATCATCTCTTCTGCAAGTTCTTTGTTCTCAAGTAGACCTGCTTTTTGTAACATGTCAATACGCTTTGACTCAATATCCATAACAAGTTTAATAGCAGCAGTCTTTGCGCTAAGATTATTTGTCATAGATGCTTCATCAATAACCTCGTAAGACTTAGAGATAAGTTTGCTGTAGTGTGTGTCTGCTGCTGCAAGTGCTTCCTTAGCACGAGCACGGATTGCATCGTTAGCAGATGCCATCACCTTCCACTCATTAATAAGAGTAACTACTCTTTGGCGTGGAATAGATAACTGCTTAGAAATTACCGTCGGATCATTTCCCTTTAGGTATTCCTCTACAACTAGATTTACTTGGTCTAGGTGCTTAACTAAATCATCTTCAGTTGACATACTTTCCCTCTAGTCTATTAATTTCATCTTTAATATAAAAGATTGCCTTCTCTAAATCTTGAATAGTCTTTGATTCATCTTTTAGTCCTGCTCTCCATAGATACTTAAAAGCATTGCCAATATTAAAATTGCGATGACGTGTAATCTGAATACATTCAACGCCAGATGGATCTGAAGTATAGTGGGTTGGATGATTTACTTGATCAACTGTAATATTTAAATTAGTGCTCATCTTCTTCCTCCCAATCAAATGTATCTGGTAATCCTCTTAATGTATATAGAGCATAACTAACTCCAACTGCACCAATAATAGTTGCAATTGCTAAAGCCTTTTGTATCTTATTCATCGTTTTGACTTCCTTAATCCAAACTTAGCAAGGTAAACATAAATAGTCTCTACACTAACAGAACACTCTGCTGCAATCTCTTGCGGAGTTTTTCTGTCCATTGTGTATCTCTTTTTAAGCCATAGTTCATTAGTATATAACTTTGCAGCCATTTAAAACAACCTCCTCATATACTTATTCTCCAGTTCATAGTCTTTGGCCCCATGTCAATCAGTTCAAACATATAATCATCATATTGCTTTTTAAGTTGATTATATAGTTTAGGATTGACCTCCTCCAACTTATCTGTAATAGAGTATAGCATTTCTCCAGTGTATTCGTCAATACCAGATATCTCTAATGCATTTTGTAGCAATAGGTGCTCTATCATTGCCTCTGTCTTAGGATCTGCCACCTGATACCGCCTTTTCCCAATTATTCATTGCCCAGTGGCCAATTCCACAAGCATCTGCTACATCGTTATCTGTAATATCTCTGTCATACTGAACATTAATAAACTTAATAGTTCTTTGTTTACGAAGATCTCTTTCGTAGGATTTCAACCAAGACTCTGACTTCCCTGGATTTTGTGACTTAATATATAGTTTTTCATCTTTAGATATTTTCTTGTTACCAATAAAGTTTTGCCAAGTAATAGGAGCAACCTTACCAATTACTTTTGTTCCAGACTGTCCTGCTGCTCCAAGAATAGCCCCTTGAACTAATGCAAGATCTGCAGCAGTCTTAGGGCTATTCATGAACACAGTGTGCTCAATTACTATTGCCTCAAACCCACCATAGTAATCAAGAAAAGCCTTTACTTTTTGTCCAGCATCCATAACCTTTTCGTAAATGTCATTTCCTTTAAAGTTAATTTTTCCAACAGTTCCCAACGCTTTTTGTTGGGTATCAAATAAAGCAAAGGCAAGACTATTAGTACTAGCATCAATAGAACAGATGGTTGTTGGCATTACCTCAAAACCCCACTTATTTTTTACCATTACCTTTTCCTTTTATTTCTTTTAATGCTCTTTCTACACTTGTTGGATTTATATTACAAGAAGAACACAAAGGATCATCATTATATATTGATAAAGGAGAGTTACACTGTTTACACATTCTAACTTTTCCTTTTCTTTTTTGACGCCTTGTAACTATATATCTTTGTGCAATCTTTTGCTTTGTTGCTTCTTCCCTGCATACTGGTGAGCAATAAATCTGATAACTAATATCAGTAGTAAATTCGGTATCGCACCAACTACAATGCTTCATCTTCTAGCAACTCCAGAGGTTTAATCTTTATTACCCCTGTCTCTGCTTCGGCACATGCTTTTTGTAATGGACAAACCTTGCATATCTTAGAATTAGATCTATAGGTTTTTTGAGGAAGAGTTTGGTCTTCCCATGCTTTGCGAACATTTCGCATCCAATCAAATGCCTGGTCTACCCACCGACGGTAATGATCGTTTACTTCTACAGGAAGAATAAGTAGTTCGTGATTATTTTTATTTTCATAAATAAGAGCACCCTTATCCTTCTTAAGAATCTTCATATACATAATCAATTGCATTAGGTGACCAGTCTTTGGCTCCCTCTTTGCTTTTCTATATTCAAACCCTTCGTTCATCATTGTCTTGATTTCACCAAGGATTGTGTTTCCATTGTAGTTAAGCATAACGTCACCATATCCAGAGATTGGTGGATCGTCGTGCTTGATTCTAAACTCTAGCGCTGGATGGATTTGCTTCTTATATTTGCTTGGCTCTGGATCAAATTCCATACCCTCTTGCAACAAACCAGCCTTCATGACTGCATCTTGAATTCTATCGTGGCTTAATGTTCCACTTGTTCTATTTGCTACACCAAAGGCATCAGCATCGTCATGAAATATACCACCCTCAAATGCTAGATACCAATATCGTGCACACTCTCCTGCGCCGTATGTCAAAGTAGATGGAGCAAAAGTTGTTTTCTTTTGAAACCTAGGCTTAAGACCAATCGTATAGCCCGTCTTAATTGCTTCGTCTAATCCGTCTACAAAACTTGAAGTTTGTTTATCAGCCTTACTTTCCGTACGAATCATCACTTGCTTTAATAAATTCTTTGTCATTCTTTATAAACTCTTTTCTGTTCTATTAAGTATAGCAGATACTAGCGTGTTATGTATTTAAGTGCTGAAACTAGGTTATTAATAGATTCGGCTGCTGTGTAGTATATATTTTTCTTGCCACGATTAGATTTATCGACATTCGCCATCCAGGTAGCCTTAAAAGCCATCTTTGCAGCGATTGCCTGAAGCCTTACAATTTCTACTGTAGCAACGTTAATTGGAACATCTGGTTTAACAATTAACTTTGCAATAAATGTTAGCGCTACGGTTAAGTCTTCATCATCCATGAACTCTGCAATTTCTGATAAATCATTTAACATTTCTATTGTTGTCATTTCCTACCTCTTCATCATATTGTTTTTTTACTTCACTTAATCCTTTATTATACATTATCATTTGCTCTAAGTCTTCTTTGCTATATGAAGCACCAACTTCATCAATTGTTTTATCTTTTATTTCTATTTCTGGATCGTAGAATAAAAAGTAAACCATTGTTAAAAATTCTCCATCAGCAAATTTTCTTGGATTTCTCCAGTGCAGATTATTATAAACATCTGCCATAAGCGCTTGATTATTTTTTAATGAGAATTCTTGCCCCTCTATAATAATTGGCCAATCGATATTTCCGTCTAAACAATAGTCTAAAATAAATACAGAACCAGCATTATCTTTGTGTGGAACTAACTTTGGCATTCCAAACTTTTTTGAGTATGTTGTAGAGTATATATTATGAATTTTGACATCTTTACCATATTCTCGTTTTGCTAAGTTAGTTATACTATCTAAAATATTAGTTGGAACAACATTATAGTTTAATGCAGAATGATTTAAATCAATCCGTGATCTACCATTAGAGTTATCTGTAACAAAACGACTCTGCTGTTTGTTTATCTCATTAGTTTTTATATCATAACTATTAATTAATTTTAATAATTGAGATACTTCGTCTATAGAAAAAACATTATCAAGCGTTTTTGTTTTGATCTGGCTTATCGACAACGCCGTCACGTTCCCCTTCAGCAAGGTACTGCTGATAATACTTAGCCATTAAAGGATGCGAACCAATATGTCTAGAGTATACCCAACGATATTCTGGGAAAATATCTGGATCGATTGGGTTAGGTTGATTTTGCCATCTATAAGATGTTGGTGGACACCAGTCAAAACTTATAATCTTAACAAACTCACCCTCTTTAAAGTTTCGCTTTGGTCTCCAGTGAATCTGGTTTACCGCAGAAAATACAAGCATGTCGTTTGGCTTTAAGTGATATGCAACACCATCTACATAAACTGGCCAGTCAATATTTGCATCTAGGCAGTAGTTAAGCGTAACAAGGTTCTCATCTGCGTCAATATGTGGTCTTAGTTCTGGATCCACTTTACCTTCTGAATACTTTAGATCATAATCTAGATAGTTCCAGTGAGTTAAAGTCATAGCATCTTTGTGAATAGGATGAGCAACTTTATCAAGTTTTTCCTGTATTGGTTCTGGAATATCAAACTCTAGAATAAGTCTTGACATATATGTTGATAGTTTTGGTCTGTATCTGTCAAAGACACCTTCTTCACTAACTTCACCATGATATTGCTTTACTGGCTTATTCTCTAGTCCCTTATTAATAGGCTGCATTAGTAGTGCAAGTTCTTCTTCTGAGAAGAAGTTTTCAATTATAAATGGAAGTTTTGCATTATATCTATCAAATCCAGTTAAAAATTTGTGCATGTTTGGAATATCACCAATCTTAAGTTTGGTGTCGCTAAAATCAATCTTTCCACCGCTCTTCTTTAGTAAACTACCGTCTACATTGTTTACTTCTGCGGGTACTACGTTCTCTGGCATTTCATTCATTTGCTCATCTCCTTTACTCAATTATACCATTATTCTCAGTTAGGTCCTCTAGAATCCCTAACTCTATTACTGCAAGTCTAACCTTTTGATTTCCTTCACCAAGGACAATGAATATTGCTGGATCATTGTTATTTTTTATAGCATCTGTTGTGGCCTTAGCCCAAACATCTTTATTTATTGTAAATGACTTTGAACACTCTTTAAAGTCTACTGTAAAGTTCTTCCATGTAGCATCACCCTTTTTGGTATTTCTACCAGAGTTTTTGTGCTGTTTAGCGCCTATGCGCTTAGACTCACTCTGTTCGCTCATAGTCACTCTTTTTCCTTTTACCAAACCCAACTGTTGTTAGGTGTTTTTCTTTACACATCCATGTGGCTGTTTTTGTTTCAGCATACAGTCTAAGTGTTTTAACCTCTGTCTTGCAAGTCTTACATATAAAAGATCCGTGATAAACAGTATAACTAGACACTGAGTTGCTTTCTTAGAGACTCTTGAAGATCGAGGTCTTCCTTTACACGGTTAACAAATCCTTCTCTACCCTGGACCTTTGTACCATCTTCTAGTTGATACCAGGCACCAGTTCGATTTACCAGACCTGCTAGTTCTGCTGTATCAACCAAATCCCCAATTGAATCAATTCCAAGATCATTACCTCTAAAGTAAAAGTCGTACTCACCAGACTGGAAACCAGGAGAGGTCTTGGAGAACTGTAGTTCCCAACGAACCTTTCTGCCAATCTTTTCTTCAATCAACTTGTCACCTATCTGAATCTTTCCCTTAATCGCTTGGTTATCGGACTCAGAGGAAAATAACTTAATAACAGTTGAGGAATAAAACTTAGTAGCCTGACCACCAGTAGGCTGCTGACTAGTATACATAGCACTAATATTGTTACGAGACTGAGAAATAAGAACAAGCAAAGTTGGCTTAACCTTATTGTTTGCATAGTTAAGCATTTTCCACGCATTACTAAAGTCTCTAGACTCGGCACCGATTTGTTTGGTGTTTTCAAGTTGCTTAAGTTCATCTGAATCCTTTTCAAAATAAATAGCAGGTAGCAAAGATGTAATGGAGTCTACGACTATCATGTCTACACCAGCCTCCATTAATTGTACACCTACATCTACCATCTCATTAATAGTTCTTGCCTGAGACACAATAAGTTTTGATGTATCAACACCAAGACTTTCTGCCCAGCGCTTATCATATGACATCTCAGCATCAATCCAGGCACAGACCTTACCCTCTTTCTGTGCTAGTCCTATCATCTGTAGGCATAAAGAAGACTTAGCGGATGACTTAGAGCCCCAGATCAATATCTGACGACCATATGGCAGTCCACCATTAAGTGCACGATTTAAACCAAAACTTGGCGTTTGTGCATATTCTGTTTCTGCAACAGAGTCACCAACCATTACACTCTTCCGTAACTTTGGGTTTAGTTGTGCCAATACTTCTTCTACTGTAACTGTCATTAAAATTTTACTCCATGTTTCTCTGGTCTAGTTTTATTAAATTCGACTTTCTCATTAAGTATAGCATCAAGAGATAGTCTGGTATACCCAGCCTCTACCATTCCAGCATAAAGATCCAAGGTTCTGATTATAATATCTGCAAATTCTTTTGATATCTCTTCTTCACCTTTATCTTTTCTAACTGCTTCCATTGTTTCAACAACCTCTGATACAATCATCATTAATTGTTTAGCAATAAAAATATCATCTACATCTTCTGCCTCTGGCCAAAAACCTTTTATCACTGCATTTTTATGTAGTTCAATTGCCATGTCATCAAGCATTTACATCCTCCAATATAACTGTTCCGTCTTTTGTTTTTCCAAGGCTAAACTTGTAAGCATTTCCTTCTTCAATTTTCATATATGCCTTGGCAAAAGATGTTGGGAAAACTGTGATGGAGTGAAGGTCTCTTGCTGTATCTGCAACAGTAAGAGACGCCATCTTCTTTCCAGTCTTTGTAATTCTTGGCTTAAAAGAAACAACAAACATTTCTTCATCTTTATATGGCAACTGCTTATAATTTAAGAACCTTACTAACGCATTATCAGATCCTTTTATTTGATCGACAGGGATAGCAGAAAGAATCCTATTGTCATTAGCAAGAACGATATACGATACACCTGCTTCGATAGTCGTGTTTTCATCATCAAAAATACCTACGCTTCCTGTTTTATCTAATAGTTCTACTCTTGACCAACCCTTGGCTCTCTTAATACCCTTGATCATTCCCATAAGAATAAATGAACCCTTTTCTTCATAATCTTCCGTTGGAGTTATCCAAGCATGATAATGAGATGGAACAGATATGTTAAACTCAGGGAGATTCAAATACTCGTATAAGTTTTCTTTGATTTCCTGTTCATTTCTTGGATTATCTGTAAACGTTGCTGCACCAATGATGCGTAATGCTTGAAGAGCACGGCTGTTAACTCCGTTTCCTTTAGTAAAAGTAAACTCCTCAAGTTGAGCATACGAATCGAAAGGTCTTGCTGAAATGTATCTCTCAGCAATCTTATCGGAAATATACTTGATACCAGAAAGACCAAAGCGAATACCCTTACCCTCAATCTTAAAATCAATATCTGAGTCATTGATGTGAGGTAGTTTAATGCTAATGCCCATTCTTTTTGCTTCAATAAGATATTCAGTTCTCGCATCTTTGTCCTTTTCATTTTTTAGTAGTGAGTACATAAACTCTAGAGGATAGTGATACTTTAACCATGCTGTCCAGTATGATAAAGTGGAGTAGGCAACGGCGTGGGATTTATTAAAAGAGTATCCTGCATGCGCTTCAAAGTCATGCCACAAATCACGAGCATGATTAGGAGCAATAAAACGAGAAGCACCTTCAACGAACTTATCTTTAAAGATATCAAACTCTTTAGCATCTTTCTTCTTTCCAATGATCTTTCTAACCTTGTCTGCTTCCGACATGGACATACCGCCAAGCGATACGCATGCTTGCATAACTTGTTCCTGGTAAAGAATACAACCATATGTGTCCTCCGTAAACTCTTTTAGTACTTGGTGAGTATATCCGATATTTTGACGACCATGCTTACGCTCAATATAATCCTTACCAATTGTATTCATTGCACCTGGGCGAACCAAAGCATTTGATGCTGCAAGTTCTGATAGGTTTTTTACACCCATTTTAATTAGTAAGTTTGTATATGGTGCTGCTTCACACTGAAACACACCCTTTGTGTATCCATCTGAAAGCATTTGATAAACATTCTTGTCATCCATATCTATCTTAAGAAGGTCAATCTTTTTACCATCTCGCTCTTCAATAATATCTAATGTATCTTTTAAAACTGATAAAGTCTTAAGACCCAATGCATCAATCTTAATTAGACCAATCTTTTCAGCCTCTTCCATATCGACTGCAACAACAGGAATACGGTCATCGCTACCAGTAGAAGAACGTGTCTCCATTGGTGCGAACCTAAAAATAGGATCTTTACTAGTGACAACACCAGCAGCGTGAATGCCAGTACCTCTAATACGACCACGAAGTTGCTCTCCATAAATTTCTACCTCTGGATATTTCTCACGGAATTCCCGTGTTGTCTTTGATGTACAAAACTCATCCCATGTATCTACAAGTTTAAGAACCTTGTTTACATCTGTGAGTGGAATATTTAATACACGTGATACATCTCGCACAACACCCTTATCTTTAAATGAAAGGAATGTAGCAATAGATGCAACATGTCGATATTGTCTAACTAGATAATCTTTAACTTCTTCACGACGAGAGTCTTGAATATCTGTATCAATATCTGGGAAGTCATTACGCTCTGGATTGATAAAGCGGAAGAACAAAAGCCCATGCTTGATTGGATCAATATCTGTAATGCCAAGTGCATAGCAAAGTAATGAACCAGCAGCAGAACCACGTCCTGGCCCCACCATAATTCCTTCCTTCTTAGCCCATGTAATCATATTACGAACTACAAGGAAGTATGGAGCAAACTTCTTATCTTTAATTACCAACAACTCTTCATCTAGTCTGTCTAGATATTCTTGTGATTCCAAGCCTCGTTCTTGCAAACCAGCAAGTGCTAGTTCCTTTAACTCTTTATCTGGATTCTTGTATTGAACTGGCAGTAGGTTTAGACCTTCTTGAATTCCATAGTCTTCAACCTTGTCTGCAATTTTAAGTGTATTCTCATAGATATCTGGTCTATCTATACCCTGCTTTTCCATTGCAGACTTCATCTCTTCATACGAGAGCAAATGGATATCAAACTTATTAAATGTAATCTGACGGTCTTCTCCATACAGATAGTCAAGACGCTTCATCATGTCTGGTTGCTTCTTAGACTTTTCAAATGTGTGCTCTTTGTCAATCTTCACATGTGTGTTGAGCAACAACTTGAATTCTTGAATTTCTTTTTGATCTACTGAACTATGGTGGCAGTCAGGCGTAACTACAATCTGAACACCAAACTCATCAGCCAATTGAATTAACTGCTTGTTGATTTCTGCCTCATTATGTGGCATAACCTCAATATAGTAGTCATCATTAAATACTCGTTTAAACCATTCAATGTGCTTTTTGGCAATAGCAAACTCGTTATTCTCAAGTGCCTTTACGAGTACGCTACTTGGACAAGCAGAGGTAACAATAATACCTTCTGAATACTTTTCAAGAATCTCAAAGTCAAATCGTGGCTTCTTGAAGTACCCTTCTGTCCAAGCAATCTCATTAATCTTATTAAGGTTTTCTAAACCAATTTGGTTCTTGGCGAGAAGGACTATATGGTTATAGACTAGATCTAGATCTCCGTCTCTTTCAGACTTGTCTCTAATATCAAATCTATCCTGACACATATAGCCTTCTACACCAAGTATAGGCTTAATACCCTTCGCTTTTGCAATACGGTGCAGTTCCCTATGCCCAGATAAAGTACCGTGGTCAGTAATGGCAATTGCTGTCATTCCTAACTCAACTGCACGGTCAATGTATTCTTCTGGAGTAGCGATTCCGTCAAAGAGGGAATAGTGGGTGTGTACGTGTAAGCCTACGTAACTCATTTATTACCAGTCGATATTCGTGCTGGTAACTGATGGAGTATCAAACCCAAAGTAGAATGCTTCCTGCTCTGGGTAAGGAACTTCACGGACAACCTTTTCTAGGTTGAAGTATTCAAAACCATCCCAATTGAATGGTTCTGCATCTGGCTTTGATGGTAGAAGTGTGTAGTTGGTTTCAGTTCCCTGACCATTACGCTTTAACTTCCACTCAAGATTTGAAATGCTACCTGTATCAAGTGCATATTCACGAATGTTGTTGAATGCTGATTGCTTAGAAATTCCTTGTGACCAAACAGCAATATATGGATCTTCAAGTCCGTCATTCATAAGTACGTTGCAGTAAAAACGAAGACGTGCTCTCCATCCTGACTTTGGTTCCTTACGAGCCATCTCACAGCCGAAGCAGCGACCTTCTGACTCCATGGTGCATGCAGCCTTACGCTTATAATCCTTTGGATTTGTGTGTTCTGATACTACAACAGAAAGTCCACGACTCTCGTTATAGTTTGCTGAGTCAGCATCTAGTTCTTCTACAAAACGAACCTTTGCTGATTGTCCGTCGGCTAACTTAACCCAACGAACCTTTTGTCCTGTACCTTCATACTTTGGCTTTTCGAGCAGGGCGTTGATATCTTTTAATCCCTTAATTACGCTCATATGTTTCTCCTTTTGTGTTGTTTATATTAGTTTAGCATAGACATGATTGATTTGTCAAACTGGAAGTCCAACTTCTTTATATCCTCATCATTCATATCGCCTATATCTTTATATTGTTTATCTAGTTGTATAACGGATACACGAGAACCAAGTTTTTCAACTATCTTAGTTTTCATATTTCCTCCCGCTTCATCATTATCTGCAACAACAATAATGTTATTGAAATACTTTTGAAGCAATTCTATTTGTGCATTTGATACATTAGCACCAAGTGTTGCAACTGCAGGAAACCCAACCTGGTCTAAACGAATAGCATCGAAAGACGATTCTACCACATAAACTTTATCTGCAGTTTTAATTCTATTTAAATTAAAAAGTGTTTTTGCTTTTGGCAATCCTGGTGTGTTTTTAAATTCTTTACCCTCAATGGATCTTCCAACAAAGCCTACTGGCATTCCGTCTGGACTGTGAACAGGAACAGTAACCATATCCTGTTTCTCTGAATACCCCAAACCAAATTTTGCCCATGAAACACTTTCAATCTTACGATACTTAAAATAATCTTTTGCTCTATCTGAAGAAAGAAGGTTATTGTTTAGCCTCTTAATGATTAACTCGTCAAACGGAACAAACTCTGGTTTTACATAAAGCGCTTTATTGATATCTTGTTCAAGATTTCCCTCTTGCTCTTTGCTTTTAATAAATCTAATTGACTCAAAGTACGTTCTAGCACTTGTATGCATAATTAGTTCAATAAGATCACAGACATGCTGACAAGAAAAACAGAAAAACTTTCCAGATGATTTATCTACTTCTCCTGCTGGTGTTCTTGTGTTGGAATGGAATGGACAAAAGATGATATAGTCTGAGTCAACCTCTGACTCAACTGTTATACCTGCTCCTGAGAGAACTCGTTTGATCTGGTCTTTTGTGTATATATTGGTTTGATTCCGTCTATTCCTGCTATCCATTCGCTTTGCTTTCTTCCTATGTATATTCCGTGTACTGTTAATGCAAATTCAAAACTTCTTTTTCTTTCATTATAGTCTATCGTAAAATCTGGCTCTATGTCAAACCTTGGCACATACCCAGATAGTTTCATTTCAGATATTAATAATCTAACATACTCTATCTTTAATCTGCCAATGGCGGACTCATCATGAATTACTCCATCTAAATAGAACTTCTTTATGGGCTTGTGATGATAATTTGCCATAGAACATATTATAACTAGTTATCTTTATTCTCATAGTCCTTATATCTGTAGTATCCCTTATCAAAATCGCACTGTACTAAGAAGTCTCCCATAAAACCATTACGATTCTTTCTAAAAGCGCACTCGATAATATCGCTATTCTGACCACGACCCAAAGCAATAACCCAGTCAGCATCGTAGGCAATCTGTCTAGACCATGCTGTTTGGCCCAGTGTAGGGACCGTAGAGAGGTCATTTACATCATCTGGTGTAGCAGATGAGATAGCGATAATAGGAACCTCTTCACCAATAGCCATCAGTTTAAGTTCTCGTGAAAGGTTCTTCATTCGTACCGTCTCATTATCTGACTTCTGATTAGGAGCCATCAACTGAAGGTAGTCTACGATAACAAAGTCTGGCTTGTACTGATCGATCTTTCCACGAAGGACGGAAGGATTAATCTCACCACCCTGATCATTGGAGATGATGTGGAACTCAGGCTTACCTTGTAGGTGCTTTGCATGCCACATCTTTAAGGTTTCCATTTCAACCTCTCCATTAGAGAGTTTTCTATGTGACCACAGCCCCTCGCCCATAATTGTAAATACACGATTACGAACTTCTGTTTCTGACATTTCAAGCGAAATGATTAGTGGAGACTTGCCCTGCTTCCATGCCTGTACTGCAAAGTATAGCGCCATCCATGACTTACCAATACCTGGATATGCAAGGAATACACCAAGTTGTCCTGGCATAATTCCAGAAGGAAGATAATTATCAAATCCTGGAAGGTTGGTCTTAATTCCAACACGACCCTGTGCCTGTTGTATCTTTAGGTTCTCAAAGTATGCGACTGCTGATTCTAAATCAGTTACATCGATGTCACGAATAGCGGATGTATTCTTTTTTAATTCTGATGTCTTTGTAATTAAAGACTCTAGTGCTTCTTTTCCTTTTCCACCCTGCACATCTGTTGCTGCAGACCTAAGCATATCTTTTAGACTGTCTGTCAAATATTCAGACTGTAACTCTTCTAGGTGATGCTTAGTAGCACCTACACCATCTACTGGACTAAAGTCTCTAAACTTATCAACAACAAGATTTACTGGTGGTACAGAGCCGTTATGCTCAAAGTAGTTTCTTATGAAAGCCCAAATATCTGCATGTGTTCTTAGAAGTCCATCTACGTTTGCTTGAAGAAGAACGTGTGCTTGTTTGTCTTGAAGAACTGCTGAGATTAGTTTTGCCTCTGTATTATTCACTTAACCACTCCTTTGCCATTCTTCTTCTTTCTTCTCTTTCTCTTTGATCTTGCTCTTTATCTAGTTTTGCTTGTAATATTTTTTCTGTATTGTACGAAAAGTAGTTCCAAGAAGGAGACTGAGCAACACTAAAGTAATACTCAAGAATATCATAACACTTTCCTATTCCGTAAGATTCAATAAGTGCATCTGCAGCCCATTGTTCTACATTTAGATTTAGCGATGGCTTTTGCTCATACTTTGCAGTATGGAACTTGCTATAGCGTGAAAGCAAAGCCATTCGGTCTTTGCGTTCTGCCATTACTGTTCGTCTAACTCAGACTTTGCTTCTGCAATTTTTTCTGTTAGTTTATCTTCGACAAACTTATACACACGCTCAAAAGCGTCGTTTGTATTTTCTCCATCACGCTTAGAATCAATAACATTTAAATCAATTCTCAATGACTGAAAGTTTCCAAGATTAAGCGTATAACCTAGAGTTACACCAACCTTAGTATTGTCGTTACTAACTACATTTTCTACTTCTGACATTTCATACCCTTCGTTAAATAGATTCATTCCACACTGGAACAAATCGCCCATCTTCAGTTCTTGTATATGTAAGTATACCGTCTCCCATCCTGCGTGTCAACTCTTGTACGGATGGAGTAATATCATTTGTTATTAAATTATCTTTTCTTGGCCTACCAATATGGTATGTAGCAAGTATATCACGAATCTCTCTGACTTGCGATTCTGAGTAGTATGACCTTACTTGAAAGCCTCTAGCCCCACCTTTTTGAGATCCCGTTGGAAATGGAATAATTCCTCGTTTCATTAATGATGGCATATATTTTTTATGACGATTAACTAAATCAGCAGTCTGCCCAACAGTATAGGCTCGTTCTCTTTTATTTTTAAAATCATTAATTAAACAACTTTCAATTCTGTCTTGTGTAATATTATAAACAGACATTATTCCATTAGAACGATTTAAATGGTGAACCCTAACTAAATCTCCATTAAGAAACCATACCTTCTTGTTTCCAGGAATTACAGGGGCGAGATTGTAGCCTTCGCTCTCAATTGTTCCTTTTTTAAGAGCCACTGACCCTCCAATGATTGTGATGGTGGATTAAAGAATCTTCTTGATCCACAGTACATGCAGTAAACTTCAAGATGATCAATTTTACTATATTGCCTATCTACAAACATTCTTTTTTCGCACTTGTGGCATTTGATCATTATTAGTTTGGTATTCCAATGATTACAAGGTTGATGTCTACTGACATGTCACCAGTTGTTCCGAATCTAACAATACCCTCAACCTTTGATGTTGTAACTGTTTTTAATACAACTGAAACATTTTTACCAGCGTCAGTTCCTCCAACGTTAATTGGTGTTGCTGTGGCGATTGGTGCATACTTAAAGTCAGTTGGAAAATCATATGAGAATGTTGCCTCTGTTCCAGCCGTTCTTGTAGAACTATTAACAACGTTAATGTAGCCACCAATGATTCTGGCTTCAGAAGCCTTTACACTTTGCTTTCCTACCCCAGGGGTATCAACGGTTACATATTTATATACTGCTGGTGATACTTGCGATGCAAGGTCATTAATTGCGGTTGCTAGTTGATAAATGTAAGAAACATCTAAAGGTTGGCCTCGCTCTGGTAGTGGTAATTTTGCCATAATATCTATTATACCATTAAACGTTCTGCTGTGCTGACTCAAATAGAGTTGAACCAGCAAATCTTTCTTTTGGAAATGTCGGAACCTGTACAGCAATCTGTACATGAGTTGCGCCAGTTTTAATAATAGTAGAGTATGTTGTTGTAAAAACAGTAGAAACAAATTGCCATGCTTCATTATCCCATTTAACATAAACATCAAATTCAGACTTGGTTCCAGCCTCTGGAACCCATACTGCCATAACCATATCATGTGATTGATCTACGGCAACTCTATAATCTATACCTGTAACACTTGGCACTGACAGCCTATATTTTGTTGACCAATGGGAAGATCTATTCTTATCTTCAGAAACAATTCTGAATCTTAGGGAATAGTTTTGATTTGCGCCAGATATTTCTGGCAAAGAAGATTTTTGAATAACTACCTTTTTAATTCCAGAATCTGGCATTTCCATTATTGAACATCCAAAGCAAATCTAAATTCTATATAGTTTGTTGTGTTTGCTAATTTAATAATTGGTTGAGCATCTGTATTTTTAATAACAGAGTATCCACTCATTCCATATAGTGGATTAGCAGTACTATTGTTTTCTAGTCTTATAGCATCAAGACATACATAGAAGTCATCTGACACTAATCCGCCATCTGTAACACATGCGAAGATCTTCACAACATCTACTTGGCTCCAAGTAAACCCAGTGCTCTTGTATAGTTCCTGCAACTGCTTTGTTGCTACAACATATCTATTAGTAGAAAAATCTTGCTGACCTGCTCCAGTTCCATTATCAACATTTACTTGGAACCTTGCCCATTCGCCAGTCCCATGAACATCTGAAGAAGCAAACTCTACAAGAATTCTAACATTATCTGGAACAGCATTAGACTCTCCATCTTTATTAATAACAGTAAAGGCTAGTTTAATTTCGTCTGTTGGTGAGTTTCTGTTAAAGTCTAGATTTGCACCAGTTAAGTGAAGATGCTCTGATCCAGAATTTACTACGATATTTCCACCGCTTACAGAAAGATCTGAAACATCTCCTCTAACTACAACGATGTTATTAAAGAATCTACATCTTTCATATCTAGAGTAGCGCTCCTGGTTTGTAAAAATACGGTTATCAGCATTTGTTTGGAAAACTTTTTCTGTTCTGTTAATTACGTTATTTTGTAAATCACCATCTAGTGGCTCATAAATAACTGGTATTTCTACTGCCTCTGTTGCTGTATGGTATTCCCAATTCTCATCTTGAGTAAATGCATATATAGACTTACTATCATAGGCTCCTGCGGATGTATTTGATCCCGCAGAAAATATACCAACCTCTGTGATCTCATACCTTTCTTCTGATGGAAGTTCTGCTGTTAAAACAAGTTTAGTTATATTATCTTCAGATACATAACCACGAGAAATAATTGGAACACGAAACATCTCAAAGTTAAGTCTTTCTTTTGCAGAGTAGTCTCCAAATACCCCATCAGTGTTTAGTGGCTTTGCTCCACAGCCCAAAGCAATGTATGAGGCATATGCTGGTGCTTGCCCTAACAAGTATTTTGCTAAAATATTCTTTCCAGTATTAGTTATCATTATTCCACCTCATATATTGTATCATTAAACAGACTTCCATTGTTTAGTATTTGTACCTCTACTTGCTCATCTTCCTGAAGATTAACAATATTAATAATTATATTTCCAGTTGATTCCTCAATATATACCGTCTCATTATTTGGACCAGTGCCATATCTAGGTAATTTTTTGTCTAAAACAATAGGGAACTTCTTAAAGTATGTTTCAGAAGTATCCTGCAAAGAAATAATATTTTGTGGATTATATTGATAATTCAAACTTGTCAAATTTTTGATTGGCTGATAGATAACATTTTGCCCATTGACAATATCAGATCGTGATATATTAATAATTTCTTGACCACCTATATCTTCAAAAACAAGGTCTGTCATTATTTCAATAGGCATTGCCTCATCTGTAGTTATAAATATATCTTTAGATGCTGCAAGAACTCCATCACTAGCAGATGATGCTTGTGGAGTTGGAAGGTTTGGTGTTGCTTCTGCCATTTTATATTTCACTCAGATAAACAGTCATATCTGGCCCCTCTGAAGTTTTTGCATACTCTATATTATATACTACGAACCTACTTGTATCACTTGAGATTTGGTCTACACTATTGTTGTCTTTATAGTCAACTGTAACAATATCTCCTAATTGAAGTGTAGGTATTGCAAAAATCTTTACTCCAACAGAACGTCTTGGCTTAACAACCTTATTAACAATCCAGTCCATTAGATTATTAGCGTCATCCTGAGTTTGTATGTATGGTGTTTGTAATGAGAAATCTCTCTTACCATATGTCATTCTACTAACCTTAATATCTTTAAAATCATTGTCATATTTTACTGGTGACTTAATTACTGTAGAGCCAGATATTTCAGGATTTGAGAAGTCACTGTTCTTACTAAAATATTCATCCATTGTTAGTTCGTGCTGAGACTCTTGAGTAAAAGTCACTCCTTGGATTCTAAGATAGTTACCAGTAGTTTCGTCTAGGCTTAATGCAGTATCTGTTGCATTAAAAATTAAGAACTCTGCACCATAAGAACCTGCTCTAAACCCAGACACTGTGTATCCCTTAATCTTATTAAATGTAGGAGACAACTTTGCGTATAAGGCAGGATATGCTTTATCATAGCGAATATTAAAGTATGAAGCCTCTCTCATAATTGAACCAAACTCTTCAAAGTACATGCTGTACTGTGGTGGTTGTGAAGGGCTTATTCCAGAAAGATATGTAGACTGAACTACACCGCTCATAGCATACTTTCTAAATGATTCGTTAACATCTATCTCTTGATCATCTATAGCAGACATAATTGGTGTGTCTAATGCAAAGGTTGTATTTTGACTGTAGTTATTTGTTAGAGCATAGATATTTTCAAACATGCATCGTGCTGATCCTCTAACAAACATAGCCATATTATTGTATATTGGCAAAGGAGCCTTATCATCTACAGTAGAAACTAATCTATTATTTATATATAGGTAGAATCTTCTTATGTTTCCTAGGTCTTGGTATTCAACTGCTAAGTCATATACCGTTGGATTTTCTTCGCCAACCATTCTTGACTGACCAGTAAACTTTCCATCATCAACAATTATATTTGTAAGACCACCCCATAATTTTACAGGAATAGCCTTAGATGTTGCAGTATCTCTCATAACCTTGTAAAAAACAACATTGTCTAAATTTTCTGCAGAATTGCTATAACTGTTTACATTGTTTTCGGTAAGGGCAAGTATTTCAAAGTAGTATCCTACGTTTGTTGTTGGGTTTAGCATTACTGCCATGCCTCCAGAACCAGCACTAATATTAATATTTTGTTCTGGAGAGTTACCAGTTACAACAAAGTATGTATCACTACCAATAGGGGTTTGTCCACGATTTGCATTGTTTTCAATTTTTCCAACAATTCTCATCCTTGTACCAAAATGCTTATACTTATTATTTAGTTCTTTGTGGACATAAGAAACAAAGTCAATTCCGCTATCAGTTGTTGTGAACGATGGACCATTAAGAATAAATGCAGAAGACTGAATAGTTCCACTCTGCGTTGTCATAAGTCTATTTAGATCTGTTTCAGTTCCATAATATTGTGATAAAAAGTTTTTAATAATTCCAGTTCTAACAGATTTTTGTGCCAAAGTGTTGTCTACTCCAGCAGCCCCTGTGTCAAGAGTTAGGGAAACAACCTGTGCATCAATTGCTGATTGGTCAGCCAAACTAAACAATAGGTCTGACCTCATCCTACATCCACGCACTGAGTTATTTGATGTCCAGTATGGGTCTAACCCTGCACTATGGGATACTGGTGTAGTTCCAAACTGTCCTCTACCGTGCTTTGCAACTGGTCCATTCTTTAATTTTGTCACACCATCTATTGTCTGATAGTTAGGAACGGAATAAATTCTTACAAGACCAGTTGGATAAATTTTTCCATTATGACCAAGTTTAGAAAAATAATTCTGATATTCAAGGACATTATTTATCCATACATTGCCGTATCCTGTAATACTGTACTCTACTGCATCATACTTAATTACTTCCCCGTTTGAATAAAAATATCCATTGTATCTTGAAAGCCAGTATACGCCTTCTCCAAGATCCATCACATTATTAACAACTGAATTATTTACAACAGAAGGAACTGTTGATGACAAATTAGAGTTGAGTGGTATTGCGCCAAGCATATAACTTGATTGATTATTAGACTGATCATTTACAGACTTTGTATTCTGATCGCCAGTAACTTCCCAAAGAAGGACAGGCTTATATATCCAAGTCTTTTCTTTATCAATAAGACTTGCTTGCTTTAGGGAACCATATGTCTTTTGTATATATCTTGTCTTGTAATTAATACTTCCATCATTAAATATATCATTATTCTGAGAAGAAATAGAAATTATATTGGCAAGTTTATCTTTAGTAGTTTTATTTTGAATAATACCAACTTGATCAAAATCTTTAGAACCATAAAGTCCAAAGTCGGTCTCTCTTTCATCTTCTGATGGAAGAATGTAATTTTTACTCATCATAACAAAATTATTATATTCATCAAAGAACATTGCTGTTTGAGTAGAAACTGCAAGTTGATTTAAAATTTCAGCAATAGTTGAGTCTGGTGGAATAAAGAAGTAAGGAATTATTGGATCAGGCTCTCCGCTTACACGCTTAAATGTATAGTTAGAAAAGCCAATAGAGTCTAATAACATAGAAACGGCATAACTTAAAGATGCAGTAGTTGCCAGTGTTTGTGGTGCTGTAATTGATTCAAAGTAGAAGAACATATCTCTCATCTTTAACGATATGTATCTATTTTGATTATCTGATTCTGGAAAGCCTTCTGTATACATTGTTTTAATTGGAACAAAGTAATCATACCCGCCTACATTTACGACTATCTCATAAAGTTTAATTTGAATATTTTTTGTTATATAGTTTTTGATTATACTGTTTTCATTATTTACATTAAAGGCTTGGTCGTAGTCAAAAAGTTTTAATGTTCCATTTGATGCAAGCAATTGTCCAACAGGCAATCCAGATAAACCAAGATCTGATGCAGTTTTTGTTATTGAAAAATCTACAGTTTTATCTGAAAGGTCAACGACCAATCTTGGAGAAAGTTCAATTAAATCAAATGTTGAATCTGATCTAGTCATTGTTTCAACTACAACTCTTAGACCATCTACATACTCAAACTCCCTATAAGACTTTGATCCATCAGTTGAGTTAGAGTATTGGATTGGAGATGTAAGGTCTGTAACAAAATTAGTAAGTCTACTAACAGTCTCCTCAGCAATATCCCACCCATATACTGGAACAAAGGTTTCGTAGTCATCATTAAACCAGATATGATAAACACCACGGTCTAAATCATTTTCTTTAATTAAATAGGCATATCCGTTAGTGCTTGTTTCTGGCAAGAAGTTAACAGAAGAATACTCTTCTGCTTTAATAAAGGAATCACGGTACTTATCTGGAACAACTAGACCATAAGATAATTCAACATATCCGTCATTAGATATTAGCGGAGTGCCATCTCTTCTTGTTGTCGCTGCAGTAAATGACTTAAGGTCAACCCAATTATTATTTTTTAATGCTTGAATTCTCCATCTTACTGGAGTTCTTTTATTTGAGTTTCCATATAGCGGGTCTGAAAATGATCCACTAGAATTTGAAAATGGGCCAAGGTCTACAGAACCTATGTGTGTTTGCATCTTTACTACAACCCTGTTTGTTGGCACAGATTTTTCATAAACTATAAATGGTGCTGTGTCAGAAATATAGTGCTGACCATTAATTACCTTATTTGAGATTCCATACTCAACACCATTTTCTGTTCTGTATGATGACCAATATTTGAAGTAATCGTCCTTATCTGGCATATAATATCTTGGACGATCTGCCATGTTAGTGTTTGCATGGTGAACAAATCTATTTGCTATATAATTTGCTTTATTAATTCCAGATCTTGGTCTAAATCTGTAAAAACAACTCTCTAAAGAATAAAATAGTTTTGTCTTTTCTTTCTTTGGTGTTAATAGAATTGGTTGATTTAAATCATCTACCCCGCCATCAATTCTAATGTCTGCATCTGTAGCACCATAGTAAAATTTAACCTGTGTATCTTCATTCTCATTTGGGTCAAAACTATTAATTAAACTATTATATACAGAAGATGAATCAGTTGGTCTATATCTGTAGTTACCAATTTTCTTAATATTGTTTGGTATATTCATATTCCATTCAGCAATTACTGCTGATTGAGTTCTAACTACAGAAGATGTTTCAAGATGATTCTTTAGTTCTTCGTTTTGAAACATTTTACGCTTCTTCCAGTGTTACATCTATATTCCAAAAATCATAGTTAGAGTTTCCACGCTTTGTAATAGTATACTGGAATGAAGAAAAAAATACTTCTACAATCTGATTATACTGAGCAAGATGTCCATATGCAGAATCAGTTTTACCAAAATTATCATACTTATCGTATGCAAGATATACCCAGAATGATCCGTTATGGTTTTCATACCAGTCAAGCATTTCTACTCCACCTGCTCCGCCATCTGTTGTATATTGCATATCTGCACCTGTTGGCTTACCACTTAAACCATTGTATGCTGAAGACCCATCTGCAGAGTTAAACTCTGGAGACAAAGCATATGATCTTGAAGGAAGCATGCTCCAAGATGTTGATATCTTTAACTTATCAGCAACATGATATGATCTCATTCTGCCATTAATCATTCTTTCACGCTTTTCAATTCTTTGTGGCTCTATATTTATTTCGCCTCTATTGTCATCAGAAAGTATTAAGAACTGGTTTAAGGACGAGTCTTCTACCTGTGTTCCAGGAACTGCTCCAACCTCATAACCGTTTGGCAGATATAGACCATTTGATAGTGTGCCAGAGTTTTCTGACCATAGCATTGCCTGTGGTCTTCCATACTTCTTTCTACCAGCCATGTATGCAGCAGCATTTGGATTTGTAGCCATTATAGTTTATTACCTCTTAATCTCATAGAATCTACCTGCTTAATCTTAGCCATTACTGTATTTGCAATATCGCTTGGATTTGCATCTGACTTAACATTAACCACTAACTCATAATTATACACTGAAGAGGATGTGTCTGATCCAGAATTAATTGCCTTCATTCTGTCTACTCCATATGTATCTACAGCATACTTACTCATTACAAACTCTCCTGGTGTAAGCATTGCTGGTACTGTATCCGTTCCCCGTGCATATCCACCAACAGCAAAGTACCTAGGAACCATTCCACCACTAGAGAGTCCATAGAAACCAATTCTTGTTGCTTTATTTGCTGCTGCTTCTTTAGCCTTTAATAATGCAAGAGCGGCTGCTGCATCTGCTTCTGCTTTTCTCTTTGCAGTTTCTGCAAGAGCATTTGCTCTCATATTTGCTTCAGAAGCGGAGTCAGTCTTTCCACTATTTCCAGTAGAACCTGTTGAGCCTGTGGAACCAGTAGTTGAAGATGTAGAACTACTTGATGAACTTGAACTACTTGATGAACTTGAGCCTCCACCAGTTTCAATAGTTGTTATATATCGTGTAATGTTTTCTGTAATATTTCTAACTTCATCGATAATACTTTTAATAGTTATTGACTCTGGAAGTGCGTTAATCTTATCTACAATATTTGTCCAAGATCCAGAAGCACTTGCTGAGTCTGCCTCAATTGCCATCATTGCCTTAACAATATCTTCTTCTAGTGCTGTTGCCATTGACTCTGCCTTAAGAACCATATCCTCAAAGTCAGCCAGTGTTTTACCAGAAAGATCATCCATTGTTGTTAGGCTATCAAGAATCAAAAGAAGTTCTGCTTCTTGTGCAGCAAGTGCCATATCTTCTTTTTCTAGTTTATCTAAAATACTTGTTTGTGCTGTTAACGCTGCATTGAGGTTTGCAAGTTCTTTTTCATACTCAGCATTAATTATATTAATTGCATTTGATCTATCCTTTTCATACTGAGTAATTTTTGCTTGTGATTCTTCAATAGCAGCAACAATAGCAAGTCTTGCAGGGTTTGTTTCTAACTTGTAAATTTCTTGAGATATTTGATACTGACGCTCTGCAATCTGCTCCTTGGTCATTCCAGACTCTGCACCCTTTAGGCCCT
>JACCDW010328103.1_pt1 | contig 23866 bp, 17 predicted proteins | sample 7449781 | NCBI WGS metagenome assembly JACCDW01 (sample SAMN15323449, study PRJNA562643) | freshwater metagenome | isolation source: river surface water | place: USA:Blue River Watershed | collected 2017-08-18
GCCATAACCGTTTTGTTTATATATAAATATATTTTTTTTAAATAATTGAAATTTTTTTAGTTAATTTATCCCACTTTGAATAATCCCAATGGTTGTTATAAAACATTGGTTCAAACATAAATTCTGGATTATTAATATCAATTTTCCAATCAAATATTTCTATTGCTTTATACATTTTAAGATATTCTTCCCAATACGAATAAAGTTCTTTTACTTCAGATACTTCTTTCAATCTTTCCAATACGGTGGAATCCCACTTAAAATGATGTACTTGTACAAATCCCTCACCTCTACCAATAGGATATCGTTTAGGATGATTTAAATTTTCTTTACCCCACGAATTAGTACCATTTTCAAAATCTACATAATGTTGACCGGGAGTTACTTTAACCGAACCTTTCATCACACAAACTTTATTTGGACAAGCCCCACTCATAGGAAATCTAAAAAATCCAGCGAGTGGGAACTTACTCCAAACATCGGTTTGACTATCAACAAGAGGAAATGTCCCCATTTCTCCAATTCTATCTATAAAACCACCGGTTATAAATTCCCAACCATTTTCATCACATTCTGAAATCATTTCTCTAATATCTTTAGGATATATGTGAAACTCATCATCGTCTGAAACTATCCACCATTCGTTTGGTTTAGTTGATTTTACTTCGTTATAAAGTTCGGTTACTCTTTCCCAATTAAATTTTGGTTCGGTAACTACCTTATATGGTTTTATGCCTAAAGTTTCGATTTGATTTAATATATCATCATTTTCATGCTGACGATATACAACAACATATGTTTCATCCACTATGTTTTTATAGTGTTTTAACATATGTGGTAACATCGTAATGTTATGTCCTACAACCGTAACTAAATTTATTTTTGACATCTTCTAACTAATGTTAGGCCTGTTGAAGCTGGTTTATTCTTTACTATTCCAAAATTGAAAAGGTCAAATGTTTCCCAATTTGGATTTTGTTTAAGTTCTTTTGCAAATGTAATTGGTCCATGCCAGTCATCAAAATCACCTCTATCTTTTACTTCGTTTGTTATTAAATAACTATCTGCAAAATTAGGGTCGGTATCGTGAATCGAAATAATACCATTTGGTGAAAGTAATTGTGAATATAATTCAAAATCTTCTTTTACATTTTCATAGGTATGTCCTGCATCTATATGCAAAAAATCAATTTTAATATCGTTTAATACAAAATGGTTATGAAACGCATCTTCAGTAGTTGTATTTAGAATACGAGGATGGAATGTTCTTCTGAAGAATGATTCTTCTTTGAACCAATCCACATTACCACCAATACCATTCATTGCATCTACAACATATGTAGCACCGATATCACCCCAATTATAATCACCATCTCCTTCGAAGATTTTTTCTTCATGTAAATCAACTCTTGCCTGTGTCATTAATCTGGGAATAAATCCTCCACCACTTCCTAAACAAACACATACTTTTGCTCTCATATACTGAATGAGAGAATAAATAATTAAACCATCACCCAAATGAAAATCAGTCGCACCATGTGACCAACGATATGATACTGGTGAATAATCGTGTTCTTGATATTCATTGAATTCTAAATTGTTAGTTAAATTATTTTTGATGTATTGTAAATTATGTAAGGGCTCCATATGAATTAAGCTTATAAGCTTTATAATAAAATAATATTAATAAAATAGTATATATAGTAGTTTAGTAGCTTATTAGCTTACCCCCCCTACCCCCCATTTATATATAAATATATACAAATATACAAAACACGAATAAAATTGAAAAAATAAATATTTGGAATTATGATAAAATTGTTGTACGGACTTTATCAATCCAAGCCTCTTTATTATCAAATTTTTTCATATATTCTTTTAATTTTTGAAATTCTGAATTTCGAATTTCATATGAATCATTTACTATTTCTTTCACACATGAATCAAATTCATTTTTAGTTTCAACTCTATATTTGTAATCAACTTCTGGTGCCCAATCTTTATTTATTATTGGTAATTTTCCATAATCAACTGCCTGAAAAATTGAATATCCAAATGGTTCATTGAAATATGCACCGTGAAAAATTCCCCAATTTTTTAACATAAATTGATGATGGATATCAGGGTCCCATTGGTAAATATCTATATCATTCAAAGAATAAGATGTACTATCTCTTAAATTTTTTACATCAAATTGAGATGTCAAAGCATAACCCTTATGTCCATTTAACCAATGTAAACATTTTCTAGTTTCTGCACGAGATGCAAATCCAATCTTACCATTATCAATATGTGATGTAAGAGGTAAATTATGTTTGAACTCATAAAAATTTGGAATAGTATAAGTGTAATTTGGAAAATCATCTAATAAACTTGAATAATTATTACCAATCCAAACTCTCTTTTTAAAGGTAACTAAAAAATCTTCATAGAAATTTTCATCAATATTAGTTTGAACTTGCAATTGTTTTAGTTCTGGTATCTTATTCAAAACCTTTACAATATCTCTTGCATATGCATGAACAAAGACAGTTTTAAATTTATCTTCATAATGCCAAATATGAGGCCTTTTATGGTAATGCGGGTGTAACACATGAATTTCTTGTGCTTCGTTTAACCACTTTTCAGTAAGTGTAGGGTCATCAAAATGAAAATGATATTGTAATCCTTTTGGTAGTGAAGATGGATTAAAATTTAAAGGTCGTTTTGAATCTATTAATAATTTCCATGTCTTTTTAATAGGTAATGTAGGCCAAATATATTGTAAAAAATAATTAGTCCAAATATCAGAACCTCCCATTATCGTATTACCAGCACCAGTTGTATATAATAATCTATTGTATCCTTTTTGTAAACTTTCTTTTGAATACAATTTTTCAGTTTCATCTATGAATTCATTTAAAATTCCTGCTATGATATTTGTATCAATTTCTGATTGATTATCTTCGATATAATCATTCAATAATTCTACTAATTTTTGTAAATTATCACCTGTAACTTTTCCCATATATATAAATATATTATTTGAAAATTATTATAAACAAGCAGGACATGTAAGATAAGCTACACTTGCATCAATTGTACAAGTTGCAGGACTAGAAGAAGTTCCCGTTATCATACCAACTCCACAAGTTGTATAGAAGTATCTACCAACTCTTAATCCGGATGTATCTGATACAGCAGTTACGGTACTATCATATGAACATCCACCGAATTCACAAACATATAAATCCATTTCATAAAAGTATTCAGAAACTGCAGCTGCTTGTGATAATGAAACTGATGTTGAAGTTGATGAATATGGAGCATTTCCAGCTATACTTAATGTTCCAGTTCTAGCACCACCACCATTAGTAGTTGGTCTAACATAAACCGAATCGTTACCTGTTTTACCAACTGCAGATGTACTAAATGTAGAATTATCACCCGAAATTTCAAATCCAGTTCCACTTACGGTTGCAGTCCAAGCTATGTTTGATGTAACACTAACCGTTTGTGATGCAGGTGATGTTGCCGCAAATGAAAGTGAAGATGGACTTGCAGATAATGATGGATTCCATAATTGTGTTAGAGTTGCAGTTTGTTGAACCGAACCACCTGAATATGAAATCGTCATAGTTAGAGTAGTAGTATAATTTGCAGATGAATTATTTTGTTGTTGTGGTATTACATACACTTTATAAGTTGTATAACTTGTATAAGTTGCAGTACCCGTCCAAACACTACCATATGGATTTGAAACCACAATACCCCCATCGTCTGCTGCATTAGAAGAATAATCTACCAATTTAAAATATGAAGAGTTTAAACTAAATGATGCACCGGTATGTACTCCACTCACTATAAATGTTGCAACTTTATAATAAGAACTATTATTATATTCATAATATAAAAAATCAGAAGGAGTTGAATACGAATAAAAAGTTGGTGCAGGTGTATATGAATGTTGTATTACATAAGTTGTTGGACCACTAGTACCATTTAAATAAATACGATTTGCTCTATCAACTCCACTTGTGTTTTCACTAAAAGTTAGATAGCGTGTACCATCACCCGTACCTGTGCTTGAAGGTGCAAAACCAACACTTCCTAATTGTGCATAACCACCATATGTATCGGTTGTTAATGTCCAAGAGGTATCAGTATAATAAACATCATCAATTGTTAAAGTAACCGATGTATCTTGTCCAATAGTTTCATGTGTTGCATCAGTATCGGCAGTTAATGTTAAAGTACGAGGTGCAGCAGGTTGAGTAGCAGTTACATTAAATGCAGCTAATGTTGTACCGGCATTTGAATATCCAGTTGGAACCGTTACATTCGATACACTCACCGTTCTACTTGTAGCAGTAGTTACCGTACCAAATGAAGATGGTGAAACACCAACCGTTGTAGTTGAATTTCCATTAGTTGCAGAAACAGCACCCAAACTTGTAATGCTAACCGTACCATTCCAATCTGCAGAAGTAAACGCAGGTGCACCAGTTTGAGTTAAGGTTGCAGTTGCACTACCATTTCCGGTTGTATTACCAACTGTCACCGTAAGTGTAGTTGAATATGTACCTGCGGTGTAGTTATTCCCTACGGGTCTAGCATAAACTTTAAAAATCGTATATGGACTTGCATTTGAACTTGCACCTACCCAAACATTTCCATTTGGATTTGTAACTACTATTGCACCATCATCCGCGTTAGTTGATGAATAATCTACCAATTTAAAATATGCAGAGTTTAAACTAAAATTAAGACTGGTTGCAGGGTTACCATAAGTAGTTACCGTTGCAGTAAATAATACATTACCAGTATCAGTATATGTCCAATTGTTTGATGTTGGTGAAATTGCAACTGTTGGTGCTGGTGCAGAAGTTTGATTTAGGGTTAAATCAAAATTTAAATCTAAAAATGTTATTCTTGCAGTTGTAGTATATGTACCACCTGATGCATTAAATTCAGTTGGATAAAATTTATATGTTCTATATCCACCAACAACACCCTGGTCTTCTAATGAAAATTTAGTTGAATTCCCGCCTGTTATAGTAGGGGTAGCAGAATTTGCTGATTGATTAGTAGAAAATCTTACTGTCTTTGCATTTGCAATACCATATGCATCGTATGTGAAATTTAATGTAGTAATATTTTGATAATTACCACCACCGACATCTATTTGGTAAGTTAAATCTGGTTTTTTCAAAACAGTTGCAGTAGCAGTAACATTCGGGTCAGTAATATTTTGAGGGTCTACGGTAATTGTAGCAGTTGTATCAGTTGTTATCGAACTATTTGCAGAAGCAGAAATATAAATATTTGCATCACCAGTACCACTTAAAGTAGTTGCCGAAAACGCACCGCTTGAACCGATTCTATGACCAAACCCAGTATATGTACTTAATGTTGCATTCCAAGTAATTTGAGATTCGGGTGATGTATCAATTGAATAATATAAATTACTACCACCTCTATAATCATATGTTACACCACTTCCAATTGTAAGAGTTGCAGGATTTGCAGATTGTGTTACATAAATGTATTTACTTGTTGCAAGAGGTGATTGTAAAGTTATAGTACCTGTTCTTTGAACTGCATCTAAAGCTTGTGAATCATATACAACCGTAAATGTTAAATTAGTACCAGCAGAACCAGATTGAATACTTGGCGTTGCCCATGATGGATATGCAACAATTCCAAAAGCACCATCCGATGTATATGTGTAAGTTTTTGTTTCTCCTGCTGCAACTACGGTGGATTGGGTTGGAGATACTGACATTGTGTATGCATATCCGGTATATGATTTACCATAAAATTCATCCATACCCAATTGATTAGTTCCAAGTGTATTATATGATACTCCCAAATTATCAGCTGCATCACTCATTGAAAGTTGATTTGTTGTAGTTCTTAACAAAGCATCATTCAAATCATTAAATCCTATTTGACCAGATGAAGGTAATGGCATTATCTATTCCTTTTTAATTCTTCTATTTCTTTTTTTAATTCTTTAATTGATTCTACCAATAAAGGTACAACTTTATCATAGTCAACACTCAAATAATTTTCACCTGTTTTTGATGAACCATCTTTATCAGTATCAATTGGTGCAAGATGTATGATTTCAGGTAATACTTCTTCAACTTCTTGTGCAATTAAACCAACCTGCATTCTTTCGTTTGGCTCATATCCTAACTCAACTGCTTTATCAGATTGTGTATAATAAACTCCATTTAATTTTTCAATTTTATCCAATGGATTCGAAATATTACCAAAAATATTTTTTAATCTTTTATCAGAATAATATGCTACGATGTTTCCAGTAGCAGACATTTGACCTGTAATTTGTAATTGATATGTTGCTGATGAATCTCGTGGTATTACAACTTTTTTATTGTTAGCACTGATTACTTGTAAACCTCCACCATTAATTTCGGTAAATTCATTTGTATATGCAATTGCTATACCAGTTACATCTGGTGTAGTATAAGTTGTATTGATTCTTTGAACATATGTTCCACTATTTGAAGAACAAGTAGATGTACCACTTGATATACCGGTAGTATATGACCATACCCCATTTTCCATCGGAATCGCGATGGAAACTGTATCAGTACCGGTCAAATTCAATGTGTTTCCGGTTGATGCAGTTGATGTACTATTGTAATAATATTTTGTAGTAGAATATATAAGACCGGATGGTGAAGTTATTCTAAAGTAAACATTAACCGCAACCGAATGGTTTGCAGTACCGGTTACAAGTGTTATTGTTGATGAAACATATGATGTATCTGGAGATATTGTAAATGTTAAAGTAGCAGTTTCTCCTGCCCATGATGCTGCAGTAAACGAACCACTTGCACCTGTTTTTTCTTGATTTAATATAGCACCTAAATAGTTTGCAGCAGATGGTGTATAGTTTGTATCTATTACTCGAGTATAGTTTGTAGTTAATGAAGTAGCAGTTCCAGGTGTTCCAGCAACACCACCTGAACTTAACGATGCATCATTTGATATAGAAACTCTCGGTACTTTAACACTACCCGATAATTGAGTTAAAATAATATGAGGGTCAGTTGCACTTATATCCAAATATTCACCACTCAAACTACCAGATGATATAACAAATCCACCAATTCTTCCACTAGTTGAAACCAAGTTACCATTGAAACTACCTGAATTTGCAGTTAAACTTCCACTTGAATCAACGGTAAATACACCATTACCAATATTTAATTGTCCACCTCGTATAGTTGCACCATTAATACTACCACTACCGGCAGTTAAATTACCCGTTAGGTAAAGACTACCAGATTCAAAATACATATTATTAGTACCATCACCTGCTTTAAATGTTGCAACATTTGTTGTTGTATCATAATACCAATAATTGTTGGAATTTATGTAAATACCATTTTTACCGGTTGCAACACCAACTCCAAATTTAGAAGTTCCCGCACTAACAAATCCAGTAAATACACCATCGGATGCATTGACAGTCCCACTAAATGTACCACTACCTTTTATATCTAATGAACTACCATTCCATTTTAACCACGAGGTACTACCATTTACAAACGATGCCTTATAACTACCCGCATCATTACCAATCCATATTCCATTAAGACCATATCCTTGTGAACCGACAGTTCCACTTTGGCCGATTGAAATATATGGATAATCAGTTCCACCTCTTAATGTAATATTAGCAGATGAAACTCCACCATTATTGTTTGTACCTATGTTTAGTGTTTCTTGCACATATGATTCTTCAAATATACCAATTTTAGCTGCTACAAAGAAATCTTGAGTACCCAATGAAACCCACGGTCCAGAACCTGGTTTACCTGTTGATGCATTTGTATCGTTTGTAGATGTATGTGATGTAGTTGCAGCATAATAGGTATCATACGGTGCAGTACCGCTAGTACTCCATAATACCACATCTCTTCTACCACTACCATCAGTTAATCCATCAGAATATTGATAGGCTCTTCCTGCTTCCCAAATTCCAGTATGAACTACACCAGGACCAGTCACACCGTCCAATGTAACACTTACTGAATGTGATTGTGGTAATGCAGTTGATGTTACACCTGCTGATGTTTTATATGTAACTGCAAAGTTGGTTGTTAATCCGGCAGTACTTGCGGGAGTAGTTGGGGTAATCGTTGGTGCAGTAGTAAGTATTGAACCAGATGTACCATTTGAAATATTATTAAATGAAAATGTAGAATTAGTTAAAGAACCCGTAGTGTGTGTAAGAGGAGTTCCATTTTCAATAACTTGTACCGTAAATGGTACTGGACTAGCATATGTACCACTTGTTGAACGCTTTACAACTTGTGATGTTGGTGATAAACTTACTACAACACCATTTGCACCATTTGTACCACTTGTACCGTTTGAACCACTTGTACCTGCTAATGCTTTTGTAGCATTTACTATTAATGATTGTGAAGTATAAGTACTTTCACTATCAGTATAAAATACTTGTATACTTGCAGAAGCAGCATTTATACCACTTCCTATTGTACCCAATGTTAATGTTTGACCAGTAATACTCGCACCAGTAAAATTACTACTAAAAATTGAAGCAGATGTAAATACTGATGTTGTTCCTTCAATTGCAGATAAAGCAACAGTTTGTAATGTTCCTACTTGAACACTTTGTGATGTTGCAGAAATAACTTGTGATTGTGGTGTTGCAGATACTAAAACACTTGGTGTACCTCTTTTAGCCTTTGAATAAGTTATATCTTTTGATGAACTAATAATAGCACCACTACCATCTTTATATTTTACTAATAAAGTTAATGAACCACTATCTGCAGATAAAGCTGAAATTCCGTAAGTTGTTCCGTTAAATGTCGGAGTCAATCCACTATATGATGAAATACTTGCACTATATGTGTTAGTACTAAATCCAGATGAATACGAAATAGTTTCACTACCAATTTTTACATTTATTGAACCACTACTAGCAGTAAATCCACCAATTACCTCACCTGTTGATTTAGCAGGAAATGTTGTATTTTCATTTGTAACTGATACTGAAAACCCATCTAATATTTTTATAGGTGTTATCTTAATGGTATCTGTATATTCAATCCCATAATCATCCGAACCAGTAAAATAATAAGTTGCAGAACCACTTGAATAATCAAATATTGAACCTGCAAGTGTATAAGTAGAAACCCCAGTTGTAGGGTCAGTATTTACAAATGTTAAACCCGCAGCATTACCAACTTCACTCCCAGAATTTATAGTTACATTGGGATTTAATGTACCTAAATTTTTTCTCTTAACATCAAAGGTTATGGATTGACCGGATGGATTAATTGATAAATTTGTTGCCTTATATATAAATTGATTTGCAGTTGATGATACAAATATACCCGGTGCATTATCCCCATCTTCTAATCTATAAATTGTTTCATAATCTTCTAATCCATCTGCAGATGCAGTATAGGTAATAAACCCAACTCTTACTGAACTAGTTGATTCGGTATCTAACGAACCACTAAATTCATCTATTTGAACAATAAATCCAGCAGATGAAGATTCGTGTGGCCTACCGGGATATTCTAAAAGTGCCCCGTTTGATTGTGTGTAATGTGATGGAATTATATAACTACCGGTAATATCATATGCTGCCCAACTATAAGTTACATCACCTACAATATTTTGACGAGTAGTTGAAAATCCAATTTGTTGAAAATGTGGATTAGCATGAGAACCAGTTATAAATCTAAAAGCGTTTCTATCCGATTCTAAAGTAAGAATTTTTGTAGATGTTGGAAAATCGTTTCCACCATCGAATGGTGCGGAAGCAAATACATCAACCGGAATATAGTTGTTATTTATATCATAAAACTCAAATTTAAAATCAAATGTTTCAGTTGTAAGTTTACGAGGAATATCTTGTATTAATACAAACTCATCGGGTGAGAATGATGTTTCTTGTGCATTTTTTAACGATACATTTGAAATGTACCAATCCGAACCACTAATCTCAAATACCAATTTTGCGTTAGATGATGATATTGGACTGGCAATAATATTTTGAGAAACATTCTGACGAGTTTTGTAGATATCAGAACCACTTATTGTTAAAAATGTTTGTTGATAACCATCAGATGAACTAAAATATGCTTTGACATATTCAGAACCATTTAATGAACCACTAATTAATGTTTTGAATGTAAGAGTATATTCTACATCTTTTGATATACTAAAAGATTCTGATGTATATAATTTTTGGACACCACCTAATGCTAAATTATAATCAGTTTTAACTGATGATTGTAAAACATCTACATTTACTGAAATGGGATGATTAGCAGAAGATGATACCCAATAGTTAGTTAAATTTGTTTCAGTAAAATTACCATACGAAATTTGAGTATCATCCGATACGGTAATATCTCTTAATAATTCGGTAGATTCTAATTTTGATTCTTGTACAAATTGATAATCAGTTACTTCATTACGAGATTTTCTAAATACTTTTACTCTAGCAACATCACCCACAAATGTTTTAAGATTTGAAATGTTCATTTTAGCAAAAGAACCAGTTAAGGCAGAATCGGTAACCGTTTGACCCTCCGACCATTCAAATGATGTAGTATATGGTGTTGATGTGAAATTTTGAACAATATTGTTTACTGAATATGGTGTATCCACCAACACTTCTTTATTATTCAAAACTTCTCTAACCGTTGGATAATATCCCAACAATGGAACTTCAATAATATTCTCATCCACCGAACCTGTCCAATCATCACCAGCCGTAATCTTTAATTTATACAAAGTTCCCGCAGTCCAATTGGTAAGATTACTTCCAACCGATGGTTGAAGGGCAATACCCTCAATCGAACCACTTTTAGTAATGGATGGAATAGTCTTTGAAAATATGGGTTTTACCAATTCGGAGATAGAAACCGTAGGTCTTCTATAAAAACGAACAGAATCCTCATTAGAGAGGTTTCTGTTTATTTTAAAGGTTTTCTCCCACTTAACATTATAAACTCCCTTCCAATCCTCTGGAACGGGTACAAGCGTACCATTTTGATTAATATACTCCTTCAACTCACCCAAAATAGTGATTTTACCAATTCCTATGGGAGTATCTGGGTAAACATGAACTGATATAAGAGTTGAAAGACCTTCGTAATATTCCGGCGTACCACTACCTGGTTCGAAATATACAGGGTTACCCTCTACATCTAAAATTTCTATTTTAACTTCAGTAGTTTCTTTTAAAAAGGGAGAACCCTCAATTAGAAAGCCGTTTTTACCACCTGTAAATGTTTCCTTAAATTCAGTTATTCTAAAAAAATCTGAATTAGGATTTGTATCAACTATGAAAGTTTGATAATTTGAAAGATTTAAAAACGGTGAATATGATTTGATTATTGCCATTAAAACTCCTATATTGTTTATAAATATAAAAGTTTTTAATACTTATTTTTAAAATATATAGAAATATATAGAAATCTATGGAAAAACAAAAGTACACAACAATTCAAATAAAAAAAGAAACCCACGAACTCTTACAAGAATATTGTAAGGAACATGGGTTTAAATTGAGTGGTTTAATAGAATCAATGATTAAACAAAGAATTCAACAACCAAAACCTCAAAATGTATTAAAGGTTAGAACTTAACCTGTGAGAATCCATTTATTTTTTTAATCTCTAATAAATTATCCACAACATCTCTCATAGAGTCAATGTGAGAAATAATCATAACGAAATCAAATTGGGTCTTTAAGTAGGTAAATAACATAAATAGGGATTGTAAATTCTCACTATCTAATGTACCGAACCCTTCATCGATTACAAGGAAATTAGGACGAGGCAGATTACAAACATTGATTAGAGCAACTCTAATTGCAAGTCCTGATATAAATCTCTCCATACCACTACACATCTCCAAACTCCACTTTTGGTCACCATATACAAGGTATGCATTGATGTTTTTACCATCCATCTCTAATTGCATTCCAAACTCAACAATTTGTGCAAGGATGTTATTTACCTCACCCTCAATCATTGGAAGTGCCTTTTCAATCAATTCATAAGAAACACCATCTTTACCTAAAGAATTCAAATAATACTCATATAATTTGGATTGTTCTTCTAAATTCTTAACTTCTTCAATTCGTTTTTCAATTGTTTCTTTTTGATTTTGAAGTGCAGAAATCTTACCATTTAGATTTAATACCGAACGCTCTGCAGATTTCAACTCATCCTTTGTACTTGCTAAATTATTTCGTACTTCGGTGATTTGCTCTCTGATTTCTTTGTTTTTCTTAATTTGTTCTTCGTTCTTATAATACTCATCAATCAATTGCTCTTGTTGAGTAATTTGAGATTCTATTCTAACTTCTTCAGTTTCTTGTGTTGAAAGTTGATTATGTAGTTGTGAGATTTCTCTATCAACTTTATCTTCTTTTTCTTTGGCTTCTAATAAATTTTTCCAATCTGATTCATATAATGAGTATTGATTTATTTTCTCTTCTGCAATTTCATTTATACGAATTACATCACCCCATTCTTCTAAAAGTTCTGATAATTGTGTTTCTACATCTTTTTTAGAATCCAAAATAGTTTTGGAATTATCCATACAAATTTCACAATTTGGATTATATTTGTGAGATTCTAAATGGTCTTTCTTATCTCTTAATGAATTGATTTTAATATCTAATTTTTCTAATTCATGGTTAGATGTATTGAATTCCTTTCTACTAAATGTTAATACCTCAATTTTATCTTCTAATTCTTCTTCATCAAACCCATCGATAATTCCCTCTAAAGTAACCTGTAATTCTTCTCTTTGGGAGATTTTTTGTTGGATTAATGTTTTATTTTCCTTTATCTCTTCTAATTTACTTTTAAGAGTAGAAAGACGTTTTTCTAATTCATCAATCGAAACACCACTATCTGCATTTAATTTTACAATTTTTTCATTTAGTTTAGCAATTTGTTTGTTATACTCCTCTTCTTTATCTTTTAAAGTATTTTTCTCTATTTCTGCCAATTTGTATTCAGCCTTATCACTTTTTAAATTTGTTTCGATTTCGGCCAATTTTGTCGTAAAATCGTCAGATTTAAATTTTCTGATAAGTGTTGCGTTATCTCTATTCTCTTCTGATGCAAGATTATATAATTTATCAAAAATATCTACCCCAATGAATTGTGAAAGTATTTCCTTTCTTTCTGATTGGGATTTATCAATGAATAGGGCATTGTTACCTTGTAAAGATAAAGATGTTAAAACAAAATCTTCAAACTTACCTAAATACTTTTCAATATTCTTATTAGTATCTCTCCTTTGTTCACCATTTAGGGATGTAGTGATACCAGCATCCTCTTTCCAGAAGTTTACATTAACTGAAAGGTTAGTTCCCTTTCGAGTCCATCTAGCAGTTCTTTCAATGAAATAATCTACTCCATCAATTTCAAAATTAAATTTGCAATAGAAATTATCTTTTTGGTTATTTAAAATATTTTTTGAAGATGTAGTACGAGATGTCTTATCAAAGATACAAAATGCAAGTGCATCGAAAAGAGATGATTTACCACTTGCGTTTGGTGCAAAGACACCCATAATACCCTTTGCTCTATCAAAGCGTACTAAATTATCTTCACCATATGAAAACATATTGGAGAACTCTAATGTTTTAGGAGTCCATAAAATATTCTCTGCAAGGTCATCTGAATTGATTTTGGTATTAAGTTCCTTATTTATTTCTGAAATCTTATCTAACTCATCATCTGCCAACAAATATTGTCTTTCTAAATAATCTCTAATTAATGAGTTTTGGAAAGTTTCATCTTTAACATTACCAACTATATTTTTATTTAATTTGGTATTTGTTTTTAATTGACCAATTGTATCGGTACGAGTTACTGTTACCTCATCTACATTGAACATCTTCTTTAACTCCGTAATTTTGAGTTTCATATCCGATGGTTCGGTTGCAGTGAATCGTAATCTTAAACGTGGATACTTTGGTAATTTAGTATCAACTTCATCATAAACCCATTGAGGAATTACACCATTAACAACATCGATTGTTAGGAATCCATAATCGTTATGAATGTGATGTTCGGTAAAAGTACGAGTAGATACATCCCACAATAAGTAACCGTGGTCTTCCAACATCTCTCCGTGATTTTGTTGAACCATTGAACCTGCATATGCAACATGTTCATATCCTTTACCAAATGTTTGTCTTTTATGAATATCACCCATTAACACCATATCGAACCCATCGAACATATCTACGGTAAATGAATTGGATGATACTACATATCCAATATCAGTTACTGCTTTATTAACCGGCCCGTGGAAAAGACAGATTTTATTTTCACCAGTAATCGTTTCACCCTTCGGCCAGTTTTCCTTCTTATCCAAAATGGAATAAACAACAAAAGTAAGATTGTGTATGTTGTAAACACCAGTATCGCGAAGATAGTGTATACGAGGATTATTAAGATTATCGATAATAGGCGTGAGAACATCTAATCGGTGTTGGTTATTTAAATTACAATCGTGATTACCTGTGATTAATACAGTTTCTCTTAATTTTGCACATTCAGTTAAAAACCAAGAGATTTCTTGTATCAATTCAGGAGACATTTCAGTTTTAGCATGAGCAATATCTCCACCTATATAAATAATAGAATCTTCGATTTTGTCATCTTCGACTTGTCTTAAAAATTTTTCGAATATCAAACGATATTCTTTATGTCTTTGTAAGTTTCGGATATGTAAATCCGCTAAGTGGTATATTTTATTTATCACCATTATTTATAATTGTTTCGATTAAATACAAATTTTTGATTTCCCAATATGGTATGATTGCGTAACATTCTAGTTTTATTATTTAAAAAATAACCATAGATATCATCATAACTCATATTATTAATAATATCTAAATTAGATTTATATTGATTTACAATATCAACATAAGTTGATTGTTCCGATATATCAAATAGGTCTTCCGCCATCCAAAAACCTAAATTTCTTAAATAACTATTTATTTGTCTACTACCTAAAACTAAAGGTATGTTTAACGAAATAAATGGATTCCAAGATTTTTCACTTAAATGTATCTCATCCAATGAAACAGAGGTTTCACATATTGCACTTACATATGAATTTATTGTAAATGGAAATGGTGGATATTCAACATTAACTGCACCATTACAACTTTTTTCAAATGTAGTATCTAAAATTATAGGTAATTTTGAATCTCTGAATTTTTTCAAAGAATCTGATATTTTCATGTCATCGTATCCTTTTGAAAATCCACTATATCCAACATAAAAATCTTTATCAATACCGGTATCAAAAATATGTTTTAAAGATAATAATCTTTCTACCTTATCAACACCAACAATAAAATTACCTTTTTTCTGTCTGATAGTTTCTAAAAATGGTGTGAATAATTCCGGTATATGTTTAAAATATGATTGACCTCCCAGTCTATATCTAAAATAATTAAAATTTACATCAGAATATTTTGGGTCAAATCTATTAGAAAAGATAGTATAATATTCGGTATCAGTATATGAACGAAAATTATCACCATCAACTATAAAAATTTTAATTCCATATTTTATTGCTAAATCACATATAAATGATTCAAATATTTGGGGATTCCAATATGGAAAATATTGCATATCACAAAAAACAATATCTCCTTGTTTTGGATTTATGTTTTTTAAATGTATTTCTAAATGTGAAGGATATTCCTCAAATGGTAATAAAAATCGTTCATAAATTGAAGGGTCATCTACATTATAATATGACACTTCGTCTGATTCTTTGAAATGAATTAATTTATGCCATTTAATCCAAGAACCACCATTTAAATGATGTGGTATTATGTGAATCATAGGTTGAATAACTTTTGTTTTATAACATCAGTAAAATCAGTTTCTTTTGAATCTTTCAAAATTTCATTTACCTTTGTAAATCCCATCTCACTTGCATCCTTATCAGATGGAATTATATTTCTAACTTTTATACCTTGATTTCCCAACTGAACTACATAATGTAATGCCTGTTGTTGAGCATCTTTATCTAACAAAATGTTAATAGTTTTAACACCTTTATCATATATATTTTCCATTAACTTTTTTGGAATAAATTTACCTAAAATTGGAATGGAATTTCGTTTAACTGATAAAGCATCAAATACACCCTCCACTAATGTAATAGGTTCGTTCCAATTTATTTGGTTTTCAAACATAATAACATTTTTAGAAACCGGTGGATTCTTATATTTAAATTTTTCTTCCTCAAATACTGAGCGTGCAATGAAATAATTAAGTCTATTATCGTTAGTGTAAGAAGGAATAATAATACGACCGGAATACAAACCAGAATCACAATAACCGATATTATATCTAATAATATCTTCTTTAGTGATACCACGTGATTGTGCATAAAGTTTCACCTTTCTAAATGTAGGATTAATACCCGTTGGTTCTTTTAACAAAGATTTGAATTCGGGTGGTAACCTTAATTCTATCGTTTCCTCTTCGGATTCTTTAGAATATACTACATAATCATCACCATAGATTTCATATAGTTTTTGTAACTTTTTTGAATCTACGTGTAATTTTCGTAACAAAGATGAAATTCTCTTACCTTTGGAATCACATACCCAACAATGCCATTGTTGAGTTTCTAAATTTATTTGTAACTTTTTTTTATGATGTGAACAAAAAGGACAATAGTGGGCTTGTTCATCCCCCTTTAGAGATGTTCCCACCCCTAATACTTCATCTAAAATACCAATTACTAAAACTTTGTCCCTTTGTGAGAGCATATTATATATTTTTCCTAGTACAAATATACGAAATATTTTTCAATATTCCAAATATTATGTCAGAAAATATTAAGTTTTTTTACACTATATTTTACAAATATACGAAATTATTCGGATATTTCCAAATCTTTTCTAAAAAACTTACCCAAAAGATTATCATTTAAGGCATTGGAATCTGCTAATACATTATGGGAAAATTGTTCTTGTAACTCATAATATGTTAGGGATTTTGATGACTGACAAAAACGAAGAATTCTTAATTCTAATTGGTCATTTTCAGTATCTTCAAACCAACTTTGTACCGTTTTATTAGATGAACGATAATCTTTCCAATCTGATTCTTTTACAATCATTTCATATCGTTTCATTCTTTTATCAGTTAAAGCTGCAATTTCTTTTTTACCAAAATTTCGTTTTCTAATTGTGGCAACATTTTTCTTTCCAATGTAATATTGACCAGTTTTACCATTTGTAATTTTGTAAATAAATCCAATAGTACCTTCTGGCATATCAGATAATTCAGTAATACTTTGTCCGTTATATATCCAACTCATAGTTAAAAAGTGTGAAATCATTTTTATATTTTTCCCTTACCCATTCTTTCATCCATTCCTCATTATAGTATTGTTTATACAATTTATAAGTGTTTAAATTTGGATGTTGTTCCCACATAGTGTTTCTATTAATATGTGGTATAGTATAATTAGATACTCCAATATTATTTAAAATAAAATTCACATCAGTATCAAAACTTTCATATTTTGCAATATATGATATTTTCTTATTTGATGTTTGACCGTGATGTAAATAATATTCCTGTGAAAAGAATAAAAAATCTAATGGGTCTATTGTTTTAATAAAATGTGAAAAAGATTGAGATTTACCATCTCGTTTACGATGTTCATACCATGATGCTAATCTTGTAAATGGATTTCTAACAAATGAGAATATAAAATAATCTTCAACATTTGTTAATTGATTAAGTGTACCATGCAATACAAGTTCTTCTGTATGTGGTACACTTAATAATATTTGTGATAGAGAACTACCACCAGTTTTTGGTATGTGAATATACGCCCATTTATTTGGACGATTTATAAGTAACCCCACTTAAAATAAGTTTATCGCTTAATTGAATCAGAATATTTCTTTAAATTCAATTTACCACCTCTAGCTTTTTCTAAAGTAGATTCGGTAACAGCAAGTTGTGTTGCACTAAAATCTTCGGCAGAAATAGGTGTTCTATCCTTTTTTAAAGGAACTTTAGCTGCAGCTGATTTTTTGTATAAATCTTCTATTGATGCCATAATTATTCTTCGATTTTTTTATAAATTCTAGTGTTATTTAAATCAGATACTTCACCGGATTCTAATTGTCTTTTGAATTCCCCAATTAAACCCTCACCCCATTGAAATACATTAAATTCAATAGATTCGTTCATTTCAGCTACTTGTTCTTCTGAAACTGATGGGATTAACTCTTCCCCTAAATAATTTAAAATTTGATATGCCATAATATTAATCCTGTCTTTTTAAGAATTTGATTTGTTTTGTATCGTTAAGAAATTGGTTTCGTAACTTTTCTATTCCATCTTCTTCTATTGGATAATAATAGTATTGATTGGGTTGACCGGCATCATTGCTAGAAATTAATTCCATAGCTTCTTCTTCGGTTATACCCTCTGTTTCGATATTTTCATTAATATCAAGTATTTTGAATAATCCCATTTTTTTCCTTTTTTAGTTAATTAAAACTATAACTTTTATATAAATATCATTAAGTATCAAAACGAATTAAAAAGTTCACATCGTAATCAGGTAGATTTTTAATCGGATTTGGTAATTTTGCAATTGCAATCATATCACCTTCATCATCATATAAACCAATTGTGGTAATATATGTTGTTAAATAAGAACCAGTTGGGTCTATTGATGCAGATGTAAAATAATCATCCCATGAACCAGTCGCAAATCCAGTTGAACCTGAATAGAATTCTCTTCTTCTAATATCGGTAATCTCTTTTATCTTTTTAATTCCTGCAGGGGATGAATTAGTAATAGCAGTTGTTTCAAAATTATATGAACCACTAACTTCAACTTCAATAGCAGATGGATTTTGAGAATAATTAAATTCACCAGCACGAGCTGTTAATAAAACTTCAGTTTCATAAATTGTTTGAGTAGAACGATATTCTAAAGTATAAGATGATAAATCTACATTTGCAGTAAAAACTATAACACCATCGGAATAGAATATATTACCATAAGCAAGTGCAGTTAAACCAACACCATCAAAATCTAATTCACTTTCAAATCTAACTACACCAGTTTCAATATCAATAGTTGTTATATAAAATGAATTGGTATCTCCATTTAATGTCAAAATAGCTAAACCAGTCATTAAATCAATACTTGTTATTGTTATGGCGTATTCAGTTGCATCTTGTATTATGGTTAAAATACCATTTTCAATATCTAAATCTTTAAGTTCATATGTTGGTATGGGGTTTATTATTTTACCATACTCATTATCAATATATACGGTATCTGAATTATCAGTTATTCGTAATGAACCTTTTTTTATTTGTTCACCTAATTTATCTCTATCAACATCAATTACATATATTGTATCAGATAATTGTCTTTCAGTTGAAATATTTGCAGGATTTTTAGTACTACCAAATAAATTGATAAGGTTACCATCAGTTTGTGAATAGTATTTAGCACGAACTGAACGATATAGAGGATTACTACCGCTAACTTCTTGGACAGGATATTCGGTATTATCTGTATTCCATAGTTTATAAACTTGGAATTTTCGTCTGGTTACATTTGATTTTGGTATTGTTTTTAACATATTACTTTTCCACTCTATATAAATATATGGAAATAAAAAACCCCACCGAAGTGGGGTTATTACGAAATATTTTTTATATTAGAAATCAAGTTTTACTTTGATTAATACTTCTTTATCAAATGATTTTGGAATCGGTTGAGATGTTTTTGCAACCGCAATCATTTCGTTAGCATCATTGTATAAACCAACTGTTGTAATGAAAGTTTTAGGGTCTCTTTCAAATGATGATTCTGCAAAAGTACCATCAGAACCACTTATAAATGTTGGGTTATTTGAGAAGTTAAACTCTCTATTTGTTGCTCTTACAAAGTAATGAGATGTAGAAACATTTTCAGTTCTTCTTGCTTCAAAATCTGCACCACCTTTAATTGCGTTATATAATAAATAATGATTTTTACCTTCGTATGCAGTACCAGTGTAAAGAGTTTTACCTGTTGCAGAACCACTATCAATTGATGCACCAATTAAAGAATGAATTGCTGATGGATTAAGAATAATCAAACCTTGGTCTGGATAAAATAATCCAAAACCTTGTCCATTAGAAGCAGTTAATGTGTTCATAGTTGCTTCAGAATCATATCCTAAATTCAATGAACCACTTCCTATATAGAATACTCTACCTGCTTTACCAACCGTATCAGAGAATTTCTTACCACTGTCATCAATGAATGTAGAAACACCATTTGAACCACTTAATGATAATTCCCAGTTTCCTGCATCCATTTTTTCTTTGTATCTAGCACGAGATATGTTAATTACATAGATATCAGATGAATCATGAACATTATCTGCAGAAGATGAATAGAATGTAAAGTACTGGTCATCTTGTTCTAATAAAATAGAACGATATTGTGCATATGTTGCTTTTGTTGCTAATGTTGATGAAGTGTTTGTATCTAAATCTACTGAACCACTTGCAAATTTATGTCCATAAGCAATTGCAAATTGAACTTCTGCAGAAGCAGATGTTGCGTTTTCATTATAAACATTTATGTAGTAGTTTGAAGAAGTTGCAGCAGCTTGTGTAGATGAGGTATAAAACGAATTTAATTGTCCTTCATCACCACTCCACATACCAGTAGTAACAATCTCAACTTTACCAGTTACTTGGTCAAATTCACCAAATCTTTTATAAATACCGGTTGAAATTGAACCACCCTGTGCACCTAATTTATCACCACCTGTTAGGTATTTGTTAATAATTTGTGATAATTGCTCAGATGTAAGATTTCCTTGTTGACCATTTAAGTATGATGCCAACTCGGTTGTTAAATTTACTCCGGCTTGTCCTGTAATTTGTGCCATATCTTTTTAATTCCTCGTTTTATTATCTTGGTTGTACATAAGTAATTGTAACTGGGATAGATTGAGAACCACCAGTTTCGTTACCATATACTGTCAATGTTGTCTTAATTGTTGTTGTAATGTTTGGATTAGGAATGAAAGTAAATGTTAATCCTCTTTCTACTGCTGCAGTTGTTGTGATTTCATCACCCAAAAATACAGGAATAGTACCACTTCCAGCAGCCAATCCAGCTCCAACAATAGAACCAGCATTTTTATTAGCAAGAACTAATGTGTATCCAGCTTGTGTATTACCACTTGGAGATGTTGTTGGTGATAAAGATACTTGACCTGAATTTTGATTTACCGAAATAGATGGAACACCAAATTCCACTTTAGGGATTTTAGTAGTACCTTTTGGTAAAGTTACCAATTTGTATCTTAATACTTGTGTTTCATCCGGAGATGCTTCAGTTACCGGAATTGCTTTAATTGCTGCATCATAATATGCAGAACCAAGTGGGTGTGCAGGTTCGTATAAAGTGTAATCGATTTCATCATCACCTAATGCGAACTTTGTAATGTTTAACCCTTCGCCAGTTGCTAATTTTTCTCTTCCTTTTTTTGTAAGGATAGCATCAACGGTAATTGCGGTATTGTCTAAATAAGCCATAATTTATTTTTCCTTGTTTACTTTCAGTATATAAATATAAGTATTTTTTAATTTTGTAATAATAAATATTATTCTACTATTAATATTGGTTCTCCACTACCACGTCCCGTATCATTTACTTTCAATGTATTTGGATTAGTTGTGAATGTTACAACAGGTGAACCACCATCTAAAGTAGTCAATTCAGTTTGTTTTGAACCTTTAAAATATGAATTTTCTAATCCAGTTGGTAAATCTCCCACATTTCTATAATGTAATGGGAAATATCCATCTAAAGGAGTAACTTGAACAATTTTACCACCAACCGCTGGATTTGGAGATTCATTTCCATCAGAACCAGTAAATGGTAATATTGTAACTTTGGTATCATAAAAAGTTTTTGTAACCAATTCAGTACCCAATGAAGCATCAGATGTGTTTACATTTTGAGGAACATCAACTTGATAACTTTCTTTAATACTAAATATCTTAACTCTTTCCTTTACAACATTTCCCCATAAATCTAAATAAGTTCTAATACTATGTGAACCACTTGCCCAAACACCAAATCCTTTTGTTGTTATTGAATCTGGGTCCATACCAACTGCAATTAATGTAGATGCATCGTAAGAACCTAATAATGATGCACCTAATTTAGCATCAATATTAAATACAATACCTCCCATATCCGAACCTGAATTTACTGTCATAAATCCATATTGTGCAGAATTATCAGTTGTTTTATGTGTTCCTTCTAAACCTATATTTTCAGCAATTAATTCAGATACATTTGTATCAGTAATAGTTCCTTCATATTGTGGATTAGTTACATCAAACGATACCTTTTCAGTAGCAGATAATGTTACTTCAATTCCTTCGTTTGTTGCAGTTACGAGTGTATCATCTTTAGTATTGATTGTTACTTCAAAATCATTTTTTTCAGATGTTGGTTTTTTCCACTTTACTTTACTTCTTTCTAATATATGTGGTTCAATTAAAAGACCAGAAGAAACTTTTGCTCTTGCAGGAACTAATGATTCTAATGTATCAAATAATGATTTATCGATATATCGTACTAACTGAATATACTCGTTAAAATTTAAATCAAATCTTTGGAAATAATAATTTCTTAATCTTGTTAAATCAGAATATGAATCATTATATTCATCTTGTGGATTTCCAATATAATCATCAATATTAAAATTACCCAACGATTTAAGGATATCCATATTAATCTCTTTAATTGGAGAGAAGAACAATCCTAACCTATCAGTATCTATTGGTGCAGTATCAAATGATTTTTTAGTTGCACGAGATTTATAATCCAACGATACGCCATTAACTGAAGTTTGAGTTATTTCATCACCATTTAAATCATATTGTGTTTCAAAGCGGAATTTGTTTCCAACATTGAATCCACTTTGAGGAACGACTGCAGTTACATCTCTATCATATGGAGTATAGTTGTATGGATATGTAGTAATTGAACTAAATCCACTAGCAACTGATGCTGTTTGATATGATTGAATGTATGCCACATTCTTAATATCAGTTTCAACACCTCTATTTTTTGGATATTCAAAATCATTTCTGAAAATCAAATCAGTAGTAGATGCAGAAACATGGTTTCCATCAATACCATCTGGTATTAAAGCGTGATTATCAATACGAGATTCGGAAAGTGCATTAGTCCATAATCTAAATTCATCAACCAAACCGTTAAAGTATGGAGTTTCACCTCCTATAACTAATTCAGAACCACTCTTCCACGATGTTGAACCACTTGTTAATAAAAGTTGTAATGAACCAGAGTTTCTAATTCTTCCATTAAATCCTTCTTTAACATAAACTTTAAATAACTCATTACCACCATTTACTGTTTTATTGATTGCAATGTGATAGTAATCATCTTGGAATAGTGGTAAATCTTCAGTTACTTCATAATTCACAACACCACTTTCACTTATTGAAAATTTAATTCTACCTAAATAGTTAGAACCACTTTCGATTTCTAATTTCCAACCATCAGTTTTTGCTATTATCTGACTATCTTTTTGAGTTGTATTAATTCTAAATTCAACTGAATTTGGATGGTCACCATTGTAATCTTTCCAATCTACTGAAATTTGTGATGAACCACTCACATTTATTGCAGCAGTTCTATCTTCAAATGTAAATTTAGTTGTACCAGATGTAGTTGGGTCTTGTGGTCCACCAAACTCCATTATTGTTAATAATGA
>JACCDW011372419.1_pt1 | contig 23852 bp, 54 predicted proteins | sample 7449781 | NCBI WGS metagenome assembly JACCDW01 (sample SAMN15323449, study PRJNA562643) | freshwater metagenome | isolation source: river surface water | place: USA:Blue River Watershed | collected 2017-08-18
AGTGAGGGTGATGAACTTCATGGGTGGTGTGCTCCTTGTTGGTGGGTTGGTAGATGGAGAGGGCCCCTACTCCTACCCTTGTGGGGTGGGGGGAGTAGGGGCTCTGTGGGAGGTTGAGTTCTACTTGGCGCCGGTGATGGAGCCGATGTCGATGATGGAGGCGGAGCCGTTGCTCATGACGGTGGGCATGGCGCCGTTCCACTTCTGGATGGCCTCCCACTGGACGAGTTCGGGGGTCATGGTGGAGCGGAGGAGTTCTTGGCGCTCGGCTTCGGAACGGGCTTCGATGAGCATGGCGTTGGCGCGGCCCTGTGCGGAGGCTTCGGCCTGCTTGGCCTCGACTTCGATGCGCTTGAGGTCGTTGCCGGCGGCGAGTGCTTGCTGTTCAGCGACCTGCTTGGCCTCGATGGCGTCTTGGTACTTGGCGTCGAAGGTGAAGTTGACGATGCTGAGGTCAGTGACGACGAGGTAGCTCTGTTCGAGTCGCTCTTTGACGTAGTTGGTGATGGCGTCCTTGACCTGCCGGCGCTCGGTGATGAGTTCCTCGGCGTTGTACTGTGCGGTGGCGGTCTTGACGGCCTCCATGAGGACGGGGTCGATGATGTTGGCCTCGACCTGTGCGAGGTCGCCGACGCTCTGGTAGAGCTTGGGGGCGTTGGCGGTGTCGATGCGGTAGTTGAGGGCGATGGCGGTGGAGACGACCTGGAGGTCCTTGCTGGACGCGGAGGCGGAGACCTCCTTCTTCTGGACGCGGGCGTCGAGGGAGACGATGTCCTGGCCGACCCAGGTGATGTAGAGGCCCTCTTGGTAGACGTCGGGCTGGACGGCGCCCCACTGGGTCTTGACGCCGACCTGACCGGCGTCGACGGAGGCTGGGGAGCAGGCGGTTGCGCCGAGGGCGGCGATGGCGGCGAGGATGAGGTTCTTGAAGTTCACGCGGATGTCCTTTTGTGGTTGTGGTTTCCACAAGGGGTTGAAGTCTTCCCCTTGTGTTCTGGTGTATCCCCGGTCTTACGGGGAAGTTCTTACAGGGAGTTTCGGTAGGCGACGTACTTCGCCCAGGTTTCGAGGGCGAGTTGTTTGGCTGCCTCTACGACGGCGACCTTCTGAACGATGGAGAGGGTGCCCTTGTAGGGGAAGGGGACGCCGCCATGGTAGGGAAGGGTTCCAGACAAGGGGAAGGGCGGGTCACCGATGTAGCCTGGAGGGGAGACGGTCCAGATGACTTGTTCCCGGTGGTCATCCTCTTCCACCTCAAGGACCTGGATCTCGGAGAGATGGCCGGTGAGGTAGGCTTGTTGGATGCGCAAGTCATCGAGGTAGACCCACTCGGGGTCAAGTTCGGTGAGTTCGATGAACTCCTTCGCCTCGCTTGCGGCGCGGGCGAGTTGCACCATGACGGACTCGCTGTTGGAGCGCAGTCCGAGGATGGACTTCACGACCATGCTTGTGGTCATGTCGTTGAGGTCGGGGGTCTGTCCCTCGGCATCGATCCATTCGACGTAGTCGGAGTTGGGTCCGACGACGGCGAGGCGGTCATCCTCGACTCGGACGACGCGGAAACCGGACTGGGTGAGCATCCCCGGGATCCAGGAAGCGAGCTTGGAGTAGTTCATGCTTGGATGTTCCCGGTCCTCTGTGATGTTCTTACCCTTCAGAGCTTGGGGCGTGTCTCGATCCAGGTGATGACGAGGTCGAGCAAGGCGTGGGCAGACACCTTGGAGTTGGAGGGTGCTGCAGCCTTCATCTGTTGAAGGTCTTGGATGAGGATCTCGCGCTCTTTCGCCTGAACGAGGCGGGCGACGATGACTGCGGCCTCTTCGTTGACTTGATCGGGGGATTCCGCGACATGTGCGTCGATGATCTTGGTGATTTCTTCGAGCTTGGTGTCGAGGACCTCTTCGATTGCGGCCAAGGCGGCGAGCGCTGATGCAGGTGCTCCGCTCTCGGAGAGGGTGTCACGGATGTACTGGATGTTGGCTTTCACGGGCGGGCTCCTTTCATATGGGGCCTCCACATGGGACGGCGGAGGGGGCGACGGTCGAGGCAGGAAACTCATGGTGGGTGTCGTCCAGTTCCCAGACGAGAGAGCCGAGTTGCAGGGTCATGGGGCGTCGTACCCGAGGATTTCGGCGATCTTGCGGAGCAGATCGACGTCGTGGAGGCTCATGACTCGCTCCCGCACCTGGTGGGCGTGGTAGTGCATCCAGACGTCGTCCTCGACTGCCTGGGGCGTGAGGGCGACGCTGATGCCGTACCCGACTTTCGAGGGTGCGGAGTACGTTGACCCCTCGAAGTTCTTGGGGATCTTGATCACGGAGTTCTTGTAGGACTCCGGGTTGCGCTGGTAGCTTGGCAGCAGTGCGGTGAGGAAAGCGATCCAGCTCTTGGAGGTCTCCCCCACGATGGTCCACTCCTCCCACTGATCGCGGCGAGAACGACCCCGGAGGGTGGTGTTCAGTACATGGACGGTGGACCCGATCTGCAAGTTCTTGGCGCTCATCTGAAGTTCTCCCTTGTGTACTCAGCATGTCCCCGGAGTCGGGTCTGTGTCTTACTGCCCGAGTGGTGTGTCCGGCGGGGCGGGCGGCGACCCAATCGCTCCTGGGCTCCGAAACCTGAGTTTCAGGACTCCTTGTGCCCGAGGAGTTCAGCGATCTTGCGGAGGGTTGCGGTGTCTGCGTTCCGCACAGCTTCGAGCATCTTGTGGGCGTGGTCATGTCGCCAGACGTCGTCCTCGACCGCCTGCGCAGTGAGGGCGAACACCTTGTTCTGGAAGCCATCGCTCGTGGCTCGGTAGAAAGGCTTGTCGAACGACTTGGGGATCTTGACAATGCTCCGCTCGGCTTTCAGATCGCCGTCGTACAGCTCCACGCGGTACGACGGGATCGCGATCCAGCTGCGGGACGTCCCGTCGACGATCTCCCACTCGACCCACATGGGCCGGCGCAGCGGGGAGCCGACGTTGCGGCCCTCAGCGTTGCGGGCGTATTCCCGGCGGTTCTCATCGAGAACCCACACCTTGTCGCCGATCTTCAAGTCTTTCGCGCTCATTGGTTCCCCCACCGGACTTTACGGTAGATCTCGGCGATGGTCCGGCCGAGATCGGTCTTCACGTAACCCTCATCGCCCGGCTCAACCCACCCTCTGCGGGCAGCCTCTTCATAGTCCCGGCCGATGCCCACCATGACGTCGAGGGCCTCACACCCGGACTCGGACTGGAGGGCTTCGAGGATCTGCGGGATTGCGATCGCGTGATCCCGGATCGAGTAGGCGGCGGCAACCTCCACCTCAGCATCTGCAAGGGCCTCTTGCAGGGCTTTGAGCTTGACCTCAGCGGCATCCACGGCGGCCTGTGCTTGTTCCGGGATGGGGGGGTCGCTCAGTCGATCCGCATAGCGGGCAAGGCGGGCTGCGACGAACTTGTGTGACTCTGGGGCAGGCATGTAGCTTCTCATCTAGGGTTGCGGGTCTGTGGTTCTCAGCGCCTCGATCTCGGCGGCACGGCTGAGGGCGAGGTTGGCGAGGGTTTGCCAGTCAAGAACTACGGCGCGCCAGAAGGCGGCCTGCCACACATCTGGGGGGTTGTAGCTACCCTCATCCTGCCAAATTGCGGGCACTGCGGGGGCGTGTGAGAGGCATCGTTCGGCCCAGAGGCGTAGTTCTTCAGGGTCTGTGCCTGCAAGGGCGGGTGCCATGTTCCAGTACAGGGCGTCGATGGTCCCTATGGCCCGCTGGCAGATCGCGTGTCTACCGCGAAGTGCTGCTGCTGCGGCACTTTGGAAGTTCATGTTACACGGGCCCGGCGGGCAGCGGGGCCCAGTGGGTCGGGGGCTTGCGCCGACAGTCTGCGGTACTGAGCGCGTCGATTCGATACCAGAACGGGCGAGGCTTCGTGTTGTACGCCTCACCAACCCACTTGGCGCAGGATACGCCCTCGGTCCAGGTCGGCGGCCACACGAGGACGACGGTGCCATCCTTGGGTGCGGTCTCGATGGGTTGCCAATCAATGATGGTCGGGGTCATGGTCTTGCTCCACGGAGAAGGGTCGAAACTCAGGAGAGAAGGCGGAATTGCTCGAAATCGGAGCAATACACGCGCCCGTCAGGGGTGGAACCGGCACACCGCACAAACTTCGCCAGCCCGAAAGACTCTGCCATCCACAGGTCCGCCTCCAGACCTGCGCCACGGGCCTGGATTCGGCTGAAGATCTCGAAAGCAAACGCATCGAGCAGTCGCTGGTGCGCGGCCCACACGGTGTCAGGGATGCTGGGGCGGGTGGTCATGGTCTTGCTTCCTTGTGTCCAGCATGTCCCCGGAGTCGGGTCTGGGTCTTACTGCCCGATTGGGGGGAGCTTGGCCTGGGACTGCTCGATGTCCACCCCGGTGAAGTTGGCACCACTGACGTTGGCCTCGGTGAGGTTGGCCAAGTAAATCTCCGCCCCGGTCAGGTCGGCGTTGGTCAGATCCGCCTCAGTCAGGTCGGCCCGGTTGAGCAGCGCACCGTTGAGCTTCGCACCGTTGAAATTGGCACGAGGCAGGTCCGCCCCGCGGAAGTCGCACTTCTCCGCGCTCACCTCGGAGAAAATCGCGCCTTCGGCCGTGACGAAACGGCAGTCCGTGTTGCGGAGAACCGTCCTGTGAAGGGTCGCGCCATTCAGAATGGCGAAAATCATCTCCGCATCAGTGAGATCGGCGTCGGTGAGGTCTGCACCGGACATGTCCGTGCGCTCGAAGTTCCCCCCACGGAGGTCTGCTCCACGAAGGTCTTGACCAACAAGGCTCTGACCCTCGTACTTCAGAGGGGCGAAGCCCCCCTTAAGAGCAACGCGGCTGGCGAGGGCATGGGCTTCGGCGTCTTGCTTCGGGGTCATGATCATCAGAGTTTCCTTAGTTGAGGGTATGTGGGATATGTCCCCGGTTCATGGTCCGGGTCTTACTGCTTTAGGGGGCGGCCTCGACCGCAGCGAGGGCGGCCATGTATCGGGCCCGCTCACGGGCCTGCATCGCCGGGTGCTGGCGCCACGAGGCGACGTAGTCTCGCCGAGCGCAGGCCACGGCACGAGCGAGCGGGTGGGCATGGGAGCAGTCGGTCGTGGCCTGGAACCGGCGACGAAGTTCAGGGGTCAGCGGAGTCGAGGGGGGCATCAGAATCTCCCTTGTGGTGCTGAACATGTCCCCGGACCCAGGTTCGGGTCTTACCGTCTGTCCGCCGGAATTTCGGGCTCATGCGAGGAGTTCAGTTCATAGTAGAACTCCTGCAAGATCGCCCGCACGTCGAGCCCGAGTCGGGTGTAGCTGTACTCGTAGCCGGGGCCCTCCTCCTTGCGCTTCCGGCGCTTCTCCAACCACCCGGCATGGGTAGCGGCCTGTTGCTCGCGCAAGCTGCCCCCATCGAGGCTGATCAGGGCATTGAGCGCCTTCTCGCCAAACTTGGTGGTGAGGATGTAGAGGATCGAGTTCAGGGCTACGACCTCCACCCCTCGAAGCGTCTCTTCGAGGGGTGGAAGGGCGGCCAGACGCGCGCGAGCGAGGGGGGTGACGTCGTTGGCGTTCATGCAGGTGTCCTTGTACACTACGGTGTCCCCGGAGTCAGGTCCGGGCCTTACTCCAGTCGGGCCCACTCCTCTCGGGCGAGGTCAACTTGCCGCTTCGCCTCGTTGAGAGCCGCATCAACGGCGCCGTTCTCGATGAAGATGTCGCCCCGTGCGTATGGGGTCGGCTTGCAGTCGATCGGGATGTAGGCCCATGTGACTTTCGGCCCCTCTTGGTGGATGATAGCGGTGTCGTACTCGTGACGCTGGGTGTGGACGTTGCCCTCAACCGTCCACGGTGAGAGCGGGATGTACCGGCGCTCGTACCTGTAGGCGCGGGCGAGTTCTTTGATGAGGGTGCGCCTCACCTCGTCGGACATCGGGTGCTTGAGCGCGTTCAAGCCGGTGCTGAGCGCAGCTTCCAAACACCCAAATGCCCGCTCCCTCTCGTGCAAGTTCAGGAAGGTCTGAACTCGGAGGATCTTGGCGTAGGCGTAGCTGTCCCCAAGGCACGGGGAGACCTCGTCAAGAAATTCAACGGCATCCCGCTCCTTGCCCTCCGCGATTGCGGCCTTCGCCTTGAGGTACAGGCTCAGGTTCCGCTCCTTGGGAGGGACCAGTCGGATGGTGTGACCTTGTCGGCGCACTTGAACTCCAGCGCCTGCAGGGTACAGGCGCTCCGCCTCCGTCACGAGTTTGATGAACTCGCGGGGAGAGACGGCTTCCACATCCGCGTCATCCAGGGCGCGGACGACGGAGTTCGCAAAGTGCTTCAAAGTTCCGAGTTCCATGATGTCTCCTACAGGGGGTTTGCCACCCCCCCTACCCAAACCCCTAGCAGGACCCGTCACAGGGACGGTCACCGCAGGTCTTGCAGAGGACCGGGCTGTAGGAACAGCCCGACTGCGCCTCGCCCTCAACGGTAGGCCCCCCGCAGTCGGGGCACTCGCCGTCGACCTCCTCATCAGGGTACTCCCACCCGCTACAGCATTTCAAACCCATGTTCATATCCTCTACAGATCGAGGTGAGCGTAGGTGTCCTTGAACATCCACCATTCAAGGCCACTGTTGTCCTCGCAGTACCCACCGTCGAGGAAGCTGTAACCGCACGCCTTCATGACGCCGAAGATGGCGCGGCGCGTCTCGTCCCCGGCGAAATCGTAGCCCTGGGACGGGTCCTCGGGGTCGAGGTAGGTCATCTTCAGGGTGAGGGTGACCTTATCATCCACATCCTTGATGTCGTTGATGACCTTGGCCTCAGTCAAGACGAAAAGAGAGGTGGCGATGCAGAGGCGGGTGGTGGCCATGGGGGTGTCTCCAGTTGGTGTTCCTACATGTCCCCGGTCGAGGACTCAGGTCTTACTGGACCCGCGCCTCAAGTTCACGGAGGATCGGGCGAGCGTCCGCAAGGACAAGGTCGCGGATGTCCTGGAAGTGGACGACCTTGAACTTGCCGAAGCCCTGCTGCTCTGCCTCACGGGCGATCTTGGTCGCGTCCTCCTTCGCCCAGAGGCACATCCCATGGAAAAACCCGCCCTCCTCTGCTTCACGGGCCGGAACGAGCGCGGTCCGGTCCGCGTTGTGACCGATGCAGTAGGCGAAACGCGGCCCAGCCGCGCCGTAGTCCGGGGCGACGGCCCACGCCTGGGTGACGAGGGCACGGTTCGGCTGGACCTTCTCCCAACCGCGGATGCGGCGACGGAGGGACTCCGTGAGGGTGGCGAGGAGGTTCTGGTCAGCGGCGGCGGTGGTCATGGTGTCTCCAGTGTTCCGAAAGGTAGGTGTGCCTTCATGTCCCCGGACACAGTCCCGGGTCTTACTTCTCAAGCGGGTTCGGTACTGTTTGCTAAAATCTACCCATACTGCCTCGAAATTAGGCTGACATCAGTTCGAGGCAGTTCTGGTAAGTGCCCTATATCGAGACTTATAGTAGTAAGGAGAGACATCGGATGCCCCCGAAAGCCGCAAAACTTTTCCACCTCGATCTCGACATGCTCCAATGGGTCGAAACCCAGGCCAAAGACCGAAGGATCTCTCAAGCCCAAGTCATTCGAGACCTCATCCTCGAAGCCATGCGCAAAACTCCCAACCCTCCGGCTGAGTCCCAGGAGACTCCCAAGTGAGTCAAACCTTCCAAAAAGCTCGATTCTTCCTGCTTCATCCTATGGTGAATGTAGGAAAGATCGAGCGTTTGGAAGCCCTGCATCGGGAATATGTTGCCTACGTCTGCATCTGTGTGCGGGCTATGTTCGACGATCGAAGGTTGAACCTCGCTCGCTCGGAGAAGCAAGCCTTCTTCCCTCGATCTGAGAAGCTGACGAGTCAAATCGAAAAGAACGCTCGGGATCACGCGATTCAGATCGTGAGCACTTGGGCGAAGGCTCGATATGCAGTCAAGATCAAGGGGCTGATCACCAACCTCCGAAAAGAGGGCGTGGTCACCCCTGAACAGGCAAAATCCCTATACACCATCGGAAAGTACCTTCGAGACAAGCCGGATTCTAAGGGGTCGGTCACTCAGGCTGACATCGATCTCTACTGGAAGATCCTTGACGAGAAGGGCGGTCGGAAACCCGAAGTCTCCGACCGCTCTGTGCTCCCGATGAGACTGTCTGAAATGACTGCCAACCTCGAAAACCTCGATGAGGACGGTGCTGTTCTAACGGACTTCTGGCTCAGGATTTCTTCCCTTGAAGCCCGGAAGTCTGTATGGCTCCCTATCGTCGGGAACCCCTACATTCAGAAGGCGGATCAAGTATCGAAAGGAATCCTTGCCCGGAAGACAAAACAGGGCAGATGGAGGTTTGAAGCGGTTGAGAAGCGAGAGTGGATTGTCCCTGAACCTTCCGACTTTCCTGTTGACGCCCCGCGTCTTGGGGTGGACGTCGGTCTGAACGTCTTGGCAGCCACGTCAGATGGAAACCTCTACGGTCAGGAGTTCAAGCCCAAGTTCGACAGGCTTTACAAGCGAGTCAAGGACCTTCGAGCAAACCGTCAGCGTCAGGGGCTGCGGGAAAACTCCCCTCGACTCGATGTTTTGGAATCTAAGCTGTCAGGGATGGTCAAAACGGAGACGGGTCGGATCGCCAACATTCTTGTCAAGAAACATCCTGGGACGGTCTTTGTCACGGAAGACCTTGATCTGCAAGGATGTCGAGGACAGAAGAGATTTGCCTATCGAGCCCTTGCTAAAGCTCTAACGAGCAAGGCTCCGGTCGAAGCAGTCAATCCGGCTTATACGTCACAGGAATGTCCGTCTTGTGGTTCAGTTTCCAGACTGAATCGGTCTGGAACGAGGTTTTGTTGCCGCGGATGCGGCAGGAAAGCGCATGCTGATTGGGTAGGAGCAAGTGGTGTTCTGAGACGTTCTCAGGACAACGACATCACTTGTGATGATCACCCGAACAGTGTGAAAGCGATGTTGCGAAGGCGATTTCTTCTCCGCCGCTGCCGCCTTGGCAACAGCGGCGAGAGGACCAGTCCCGCAAGGTCGCGGGTCTCTTTCGAGGGACCGAACTTAGAGCCCGAACCGTTGGGCCTGAGTCTTACTGTTGGGGTATCGGGCTACGAGCCTGAGACCAGCATAGGCTCGAACTTGGTGCTTGCCTAAGTTCAGGTAGGTTTCAAGAAACGGTAGGGGATCACGGCAGCGCGCCATCCACAATGAACTACAAAAGGTGCCATCATGGTCGACGTTGGTGATCGAGTCTTCTACACCCGCAACAGCGACAACACGAATCCCACCGGGACTGTCATCGAGGTCATCAGGGATGGGTCTCGCCTCCGTGCTCTGAACAAGCACATGGACGGCGGAGCCCTCGTCGGCGCGCGGGTTCAGCTTGACCCGGAGTGGGTGATCCATGTCGGCCACCCAGTGACCATCGACCTGAGTCGACTCAGGCCCCTTTAGGACCGCCGGTACTCGACACAGTTGGCCTCGATCTTGCGGAAGAACTCCGCGACCTGGGCCTGATGGGCCGGGTCCACGCTCTGAGCCTGCTGCTCAAGGAGGCGGATCACCGTCTCCATCGTGTGGGGGTGCGTGACCCCGTACTTCTTGATCACGATCGTGACCAAGCTCGGGAAGAACTCATTCTCCACCTCCGCCATGCCCGAGTTGCGGTAGGTGGCAACGACGGACTCCGCGTCCGTCTTGTCGGTGAGGTCGAGCCCCACCACAACCGGGAGGCCGAGGGTCTTGCAGGCGGCGTTGTAGCGGGCAACGAGGTCGAGGCTCATGGTCATATCTCCCTTGTGAGGAACATGTCCCCGGTTCATGTCCCGAGTCTTACTGGTTGCCGGCGAGGTTGATGAGACGAACCACTTCGGGAGTCCGCATCTTGGCCTCGTACTCGGCAAGGAGGTCATCGGAGGTCCGGCCCAGGGTGTTGAGTTCCTTGGCAAGCTGTTGAGCAGCCTTCCGGCTGGTGAAGCCGCAGCAGTCCCCCAGATCCGAGTAGCCGAACCGCGCCTGCGCGTCAGGGCCGAAGGCAGCCTCCACTTGACCCGGCATGATCAGCCACTGCCGGCCCTGCATTTTCACGGTGTAGTGCTTCTGACCGTGGCGAATGATGTCGGTCGTGCGGTAGCGGATGGAGGCGAGGCTCATGTTCATGTCTCCCTTGTGAGAGACATGTCCCCGGGATCGGGTCAGGGTCTTACTCCGAGAAGGGCGCATCTTCCAGAATGGCCCCCTCGAAGTTGGCTCCCTCGAAATTGGCTCCTTCCATAAGAGCGCCTCGGAGGTCGGCGCCGGCGAAATCGGCGCCGCGGAAGTCGGCATCGTGGAGGTCTGCGTATCGGAGGTTGGCCTCTCGGAAGTTGACCTCTCGGAAATTGGCACCCTCGAACAAAGTGCCGCTGAAGTCCGCCCCTTGGAAATCCGCCCCTTGAAGATCCGCCCCTCGAAAGTCGGTGGCGCGAAGGAAAGCATGGCGGAAATTGGCCCCTCGGAGGTTGACCTTCGCAAAGTGGACTTTGCGAAGGCCTGCGCTGACAAAACTGACCCCCTCGAAATTGGCCCCCTCAAGGTTGGGGCCATCCAGATCCTGGAGAGCAAGCCTCGGGCCTTCATATTTCGGGAGGGGGAGATTCGCAGCGCGAGCCTCCCGGCAAGCGCGAGCATGATCCGCGACGATCCTGTGAAGGACGAAGGTGTCGATCATTTGGGGCTCCCCTTATCCAAGGTCGATGCGGGAATTGCGATACCCCCCACATACTCGGAAACGGAGACCCTTCACCAAGAGTCGTTGGTCAGGGTCTCTGCGTGGTTTTCAAGCGCGCCGAGTTCAGTCCCCCACACGAGGGCATCACTCCCTTGCATGGGAGAGGGCGGATGACCTGGGCGGCCGACCGCTTCTACGCGCCCGGCTACCCAAAGGGTCCGGCCTCCGGCCGTCTGACCGCGAGCGACAGCAGCATACATGCGCTGCCCTTCGATGAGGTCGAGAGCGACGATCTTCCAATCGGCGACTGGGATGACATACCCCAGGCGGTCTTCGCTGCCCTTGACTTTCAGGATGCCGCCGACTTCAAACATGGTCCGGCTCGATGACTTCGATGCAGGAAGCACCAACGAACCCCGTGCCCAGGGTCGGGTGCTTGACCTTGATGTTGCCGTTTCGGCCGGTGTGGTCGGAGAGGATCGTCAAGACCTCCCCAACGGCACAGGGGCCGATGCAGTGCCCTCCGCCGATCCTCTCGTAGAGCAAGGCGCGACGGGTCACCCTCACGGTGATCCCAACCAGGATCGCATCCTCCGCCTTGACGTCCCCCTTGTGCAGGTTCACCAGGGCATACGGCAGGAGCGCGCGAAAATCGATCGTGGCGACGTGGATCGGGAGACTCGACAGTTCGGATTGAATCGAGTTCGACGTCGCGATCCCGTTTTCGTCGAACTGGATCTCAAGGGCTTGAGCCTTCTCCGGGGAGGGCCGTTCCACGAAAATGAACCCCTCGTCCCACTCCCCCATGAAGAGGTCGTCGGGCATTGAGGCAAAGAGCGCGTGGAGCTTGCGCACCCAGGCCCGATGGGCCTTGTTCTTGGAGTTCGGGCCCCACTTGAGGGCGTCAGTCATCAGCAAGCTCCGAAAGTTCCTCCGCCACCCGATCCTTGAGCCGAGCGAGGGCATCAGGGTGGTAGATCCCGTCGATGGGGGAGCCGTTCACCCCACTAACCCCGTCTGCGCGCAGACGGGTGATGTCGTAGGTGAGGCTGGTGCCCCCCTCCTCGATCAGGTCCACCATGTAGCCGGAGGTGCTGTCATCCTCCGGCCGGGCGGCACGAACTCGCCAGATGCAGGCGAACTTGCCCGTCTGGAGGATGAGATCTCCCTCATCCACGAAGATGTCGTTGAAACGGAACGACTCCATGAAGTCGTAGGTCAGGTCTTGGGGCATGGTCAGAATCTCCTGTTGAGGTGTCCTCACATGTCCCCGGAGCCTGAGTCGAGTCTTACTCAGGGAACGCCCAGAACTCCGATGCGACGTCATCCTCACCCGGCGGGATGACGATCTCCATGGTGATGCGCTCACCTTCCTCCTTGGAGTCGAACTCGATCTGCACTCCGCCCTCGGGCGTTCTATACAGGTAGACCGTGACGCCGCGCTCAAGCGCGGTGCCTACGAACTGTGCAATCCGAAGGGCACGGGCGGAGACAGGGGCGAAGCCTTGTGCTTCGCCCTCCTGAAGCTCCTTGATCCTTTTGTCGATCCGATCAATCATCGTCAAGGACCCCCGCAATCTTGAGCGCACGATGTGCAGCCTGCGTCGCAGCCTCTCGCGCAGTGAGTTCAATCTGCCCGCCCCACTTCTCCCACTCCTCGGAGGTGAAGACCCGGCGGCACTCCGAGACCGCGCAGTTCGCAGCGACCTCCCGGTACTTCTCGACCAAGGTGTAGCCCGGACGCTGGTGCTTGGGGTTCGAGAACAAGACGAACTCCTCCAGCGCGATGGCCGTCGCCACGTTCCGCGCCTTCGGGAGGATGTCATTGTCCAGGTCATCGCTCACGCTCGTCTCAGGCCAGTTGAACTTGGACCGGCGAGAACGCGCGGCAGCGATGGACATGACCCACTCCCGCGACTTCCGCTGGAACTCCTCCAACCCCCCTGCCTCCTCGACATCCCTCAAGAACTTCTGTCGACGCTCTTGTGCTACGGTCGCCGCGGGGCGGCACTCAGGGCAGTTGACCAGTTCGTACTCGTCCCCGACCACGAACAGCATCGAGCCCGCCTCGCCCCCTTGTGGGTCGGCGGAGCAGGTTCCAGGGGGGTCGTCGGGCTGCCTCCAGACATACGCCTCAACCCCACATGCGGTGGTCATGTAGGGCTGAGAGGCGTGTGCCGGCATGTGGACGAGCTTGTTCAGTTGCACAGGCACGTGGCATCCCGAACGACGAGGTAGTGGCTTGTATGCGGGCACACCCCTGTCGCCGGGAGGACCATGTCGAGGCACGGGGGCCCGGTCTTGACAATCCGGTTCCAGAACACGATCCCGGCGATGATCGCGGCCAGCACAATCGCGATAATGACGAGGCGATCAGGCTTTCGCATGGGCGGATCCCTTTCGCACATGGTCGCCCCGAAGGACATCGCCCGCGGCGAACTCCAACCACTGCGCCGCGGTCGTCCGCCGGTAGCCCTTGGGGGGCCTCTTGGTCTCGTTCTCCCGCGCAGTCTTCGACATCCTCACGAGGAAGTCGTGGATGGCTTGGCGCTCCGCCTCGATGGCAATTGTCCGCGCCTGGAGGGCGTGTTCATTCAAAATGTCTTGCATGGTCTTCAGGTCTGACATGGTCTACCCCTTGTTCGACTGCACGACGGACATCAGCGCGTCCGCCACATCTTCGAGGGTACGAATCTCGTTGTACAGGTCCATGTTCTCGCTGTGCCCGGACTCGTACTCGCTCCGCAGCGCGGCGGCTTTCGAGCGAGCGCGGGCGTACGCTTCGAGGACCTTGCAGCGAAGGTCCTCGTTAGGCTCCTGTTGGGCGCGCAAGGCGGCGAGTTCTTGTTCCGCCTTCTCTGCGCGCGCCTCCGCTTCCTGCAGTTGACGCAGAGCGGTCACGAGGACTGGGGCTCCGAGACGAAGGAAGCGATACAGGTTGTCGGAGTTCTTCGAGTTGGCGCTGACCTCCATCGACAAGTTGACCTTTCCGGCCCAGCCACGGGCGGCGGCGTTCTTGCCGGCCACGCTCCATGTCATTTTGAGGATGTTGTTCTCGCCCACGCCCTCTGCGACTTCGAGGGCGGAGAGGATCTCGTCCTTGTTCATACCCGACTCCGTTGATCGAGGGCTCGCTCGATGTGCTCAAGCACCACGAGGACCGCGCGGCCTCCGGGGAAGGGTGCCTGTCGCTCGATCAGGCTCCGTCGCCCGCTCACGAGGAGCTTCGCGAACGCGAGCCCATCGTTGAAGCCTTTGGCGTAGGCGACCTGATCCTGTTTGGCGGGTGTCGGAGGTTCCCTGAGCGCGGACGCGCTGGGGTACTTGTGCCCGTTGACGCAGGTGTCATCGCCGTTGAGGCGACGCTCGCGGTCTTTTCCAGGGGAGCCGCAAAGGGGGCAGTAGCCATAAGGGGCAGTGGACATCATTGCTCTCGTTGGTGGCGGCAGTGTGAGCCCCTACCCGCGCGGCTTGGGGTCTTGGAGGGCGGCGAGTTGGGCGCGGAGTTCGTCCCGCTCGTACTCCGCTATTTGCAAGGCGGTGCGCCACGAGGACACGGTCGGCTGAAGCATGTCGCCTGCAATGGCGCGAGCTTCGATGGCGATCCGCGCCTCCGTGTCGGGGCCGAGGACACGGAGACGTGTCACTTCGTCCTGAAGCTGTTGGGTTGAGGCACGTGTTTTTTGGATGAGGTAGGTGCACACCGCGACCCAGGCGCCGCGCTCCTCCTCTTGCACACCTTCAGCGAGGATCATTCCCTCGGAGGTGATCTTCCACGCGCCAGTCTGCGAGACGCTGATGGTGAGCTTGTCGAAGTTCACGTCGACTGTCCGCTGATCACCCGGATCATGTAATGAAGTTCGCTCGCACGTTCCATGTCTGCGCGCGAATTCGCGCCTTCCGTGGCATACCGAGCGCGCTGCTCCAGTTCGCTGATGCGCTGCCACATCAGGGAGATGATTTGGTTTTGGGTGAGTTCTTTGTCCTCAGTCTCTGTCTCGTCGTTCTCGTCGGGCATAACGGTGTTCATCCTTTGGTTGTGTTCGGGAGCATGTCCCCGGACCCCGCCCTATGTCTTACTCGGCTCCCTGCGTTTTCTTGGGCGCGCACTCGATGTGTTGCCCGTCATACTTGGGGTAGGACCAGCACTCCATGTCTTTGCGGGGCGAAGCCACTGGAGTCCACTGCGGAGGGGGCGATGGCTCCGCGAAAATGAGGGCGACCACAAGCAGAAGCATAGGTGCACCGAAAAGGATGAGCATGAACCCGATCAAGATGACCGGGAAAGCCTCGTCAAAGCTCCAGTTTCTCATGTGTGGCCCTCTGTAGGTTGCCTCTCCCCTACCCGCCTTTCACTTTCTTGGGAGTGCGAGAAGTTCGTTGATGAGCACGAACTGTCCTTGAACTGTCAGATTTTGTCGGCGGCGAGTTCTGTGCCGCGAGCAGAATCTTCTTCAGGTGCTCCCACTCCGCCGGGAGCAGGTAGATGGTGCTGTAGTTCATGTGCTTGTTCCAGGCACCACGTCGGGTGGAAGTTCTTGGGATGCTTCTCGCCATCCAACCGGACTCGGAGGTACGGTCCTCGGGCGCTGGTCACCGTACCGAGACAGGGCTGTCCCCCGCCCGTGTACTGGACTCGGTCACCGCGCTTGTAGGTGGTGCGGTAGGTCGAGTTGATGTAAGCGAGCGTCATCGTCCGGCCGCCATGGCGCGTAACGTGGCGGCCTCCCTCTCAAGTTCATCGGCGCGGCGAAGTGCACGCTCACGCTCCTTCTGTTCGCGCTCCGCACGTTCAGTCGGGAACTCCTTGCGGAAGGAGTACAAATTGTCTGCGAGCCACGCGGCGATGGGCACGGTCTTGGTGTGGTCCATGTCAGCAAACGGCACGGAGATGACGCCGGCCCCGATCAGTTGCAGCCACTCTCGGATGCGGCCCACGTCGTTGGCATAGGCGAGGTGCTCGTCATCGAGCATCACCTGTCGCCCCCCTGTGCGTACAGACCGCGCTCGATCCAGTCGGTGATCGACACCGTTGTCCAACCGGAGCCCGCCACCTTCATCAACGGCCGTTGGCGCTCGTTGATGACCAAGGACCAAGGGCTGTCATCAAAGTCCTCCATGGCATTTTGCAAGGCGCGCGCGATGATCTCACGCTCGACCGCGATGATGTTCTGGCGCTCCTTCTCGACGGCCTCTTTGCGGACGCCGTCGATGAACGCGCTGACCATTTCCGCGTTCGTCGCGTCGCAGGACACACCGAAGCCCGCCGGGTTGATGGTCAGCGAGATCGAGTAGACAGGCTGTGCGTCGGCAAGAGACCCGTCGTTGTAGATGGACAGGCCGACATACTTCGGCATCTTCGGCTTCTTCGGCATCACGATCTCCCAGATGACATCTGTTGTGACTTTGCCCATATCCTGACATCTGTTGGGTAGACTTGATCGCAGCTCCCGGCCATTTCAAGCATCGTCCGCACTTGGGTGGCCATGGCCTCCACCGGGGTCTGGTTCGGTGACCACATGGGCAGGGCCTCGATTGCGGCCCGGATGGCGGTGCGCAAGCCGTCCACCTCAGCGGACGCATGGAACACGTCATCACGCAGGCTGTTCACCTGCTCCGCGAGCCGGGCCGCTCGTTTCGCAGGGGTCTCCTTGCCTTCGCGCTCGATGGACACGACGACCTTGAGCCCAGGCGCGTCAGGATGCACCAGGGTCATCGAGATGTAGTTCTCGGCACCTGGATGTGCCTCGATCTGTGCAAGGGCCCAGGCCAGGATGGCGCTCGGCTCCGGTTCCAGTTCAGTCATGGGACGTCCTTCGTTGTGGGCAGCACCCCGGGTCCAAACGCTTGGACCAACAGGGCCACGATGGCTTTCGCGGTGGCTTCGTCAATGTCCGCATCGGTCACCGAGTCGGAGTAGAAATGGTCGGTCGAGTGCTCGATGTAACGAGCTATGCCTTCATGAACTCGCCCGGAGCGCAACGGCGGCTTCGAGGGCGACGATCAACGCCTCCGCCTCAGTGGTGGCCACGGCCATTGACGGACGCTTGGGGATGCCCAGGTAGTCGTCGCCATCCACCCCAAACGTCCCCCACCACCGCTTCTCCGGGTAGGTGCAGAGCCGTGGGTCCTTCCACGCCTCACGGGCGGCGGCCATCAAGCACCCCAGTGTGGCGGGGTCGCTGAAATCCGGCTCCTCCCCCTCGTTGGGGTCCGCGAACGTGACCCCCGTGGAGTTTGCCCACAGCCCGGCTCCCAAGTACCGGGCACCATGGTTCGAGAGCATCCCTGCTCGCCACACGGGGAGCTTCAGGGAGTTCATGACCACAAGGTAGCGGTCAGCGACGGTGGAGGTCATGGTCTCGTCTCCTGTCGTGCACACAGAGGGGGCGACAGCCCTGTGGTTGGCTCCTTACAGGCGCTCGGCGTTGGTCCACGCCTCAGCGGCCTTACGGGCGCCGGCCACGGTCTTGTAGGTGCGCGAGGGCTTGTGGTAGGAGGGCACGAACTCGTCCCTCACCCACTGGCCGAAAATGACCTGCATGTCGTTCCACCGGATGACGGCGCCGGTGTTGTTGGTGGGGTTGCGGAAATCGGTGGAAGCGGCGGTCATGGTCGGCTCCGGGTGGGCTCTGGACTCCATTGTCCCCGGCGCTCCCCCAGGGTCTTACCTCACCATTGAAGATGGACACCTTTCTTGATGTCGTGAGCACAGTCCTCGAAAAGGTCGCGGCGACCTTCGTTGTCGTCCATGACAACATCAAATTGATAGTAGCGCAGGTGGGTGAGCACCGCTTCCCGCTCCTTCTTGGCCCCCTCCGCCCGCGCTCGCTCCTTCTGGAACTTCAACACGGCCATGTCCGCCTTCTGGTTGCGGATGAAGTTCCCAAGGTGGAGGCTCGCGTCCAGCGCGTCCCGGTACTCGACACCCGTGGCCTTGTTGATGTCTTGGACCAACACCCTCACGTCCGTCTCCGCCCGCTCAACACGAGCGAGCCGTTTACGAACTTCCTCGAACAACTCCGGCCACTCGTCCTGTTCAGGGATGGCGACCGGATCTCGACCAATGGCGACGGCAAGACTCCGCATGAACTCGCGGGCGACGTCGCGCCAGTACGCCGCCTGCTTCTCCGCGTCCTCGGACTCCTTTTCCGTGACCTCCAGGTCAAGGCGCAGGGCCTCGACTTGACGGAGGAGGCTGTCCCGCTCGGCCTCGACCTTCCCAATCAGGCTGATGACGTCGAGGGTGCCGTTGATGAGCTTGTCGTAGTCGGCTCTCGACAACTCAACGCGATCTTCGCTCATGATTTTGTCCTCCGTCGCCACGCCCGGTCGGCGCGCTGCAGAACAGGCCGGAAAGTGGGCTGCGGATCAGGGTCGTTGTCCGGTTCCCTGATCCCCCGGTTGGTCAGAGGAGGGACTTCCTGTGCCATCAGGTAGGGCGATGTGCCCTCCAAGCTGAAGTCGAACATCTTGGCGCGCGCATAGGACAAGCTGTAGTAGTTCAACTGGCAGTCGGGGTCACCGAGCATAAGAACGCGCTTCGTCATCGAACCATCCCTCGTAGGTAGGCTTTCGCCTCGTCCCGGGTGACTTCGGACTCGATCCAGATCGTGTCACACTCGTCCACCAGGGCGCACAGAAGTTCAACTTGCTCCGGGGTGTCCTGGTGCCACATCACCGAAGGGGACATCCCGAGCGCGGCGTACTCCGTGAACAACGCCCTGGCCCTGTCCGTGCGGAACCGCCACCCTTTCAAGGTGCCGCCCTTCAGCTCCATGCAGTTCGATTCGTCATCCATCACCCGCCCCTACCCGGATCACACGGAGCAGCGAAGGTGGTGCATGGCGAAACCCTTCGGGCCGAAGTAGCGCACGATGTCTGCGGGCTCGACAAGCGACCCGTTGACCAACTCTCGGATCGTCCACGAAGTGTCCTTGTCCTCTGGGCGAGTCGGGACGATGTGGAACACCCGCCCCTTGAGTTCAAGAACTTCCACGACGTTTGCGGTCTTGGTCACGCCTCTACTTGACATTTGTGACCTCCCTTGTTCCCAGCGCGCAGGGCTGAGACCTTCTCCGTCAACCTGTGTGTGGCAACACCCTCCTCCTACCCGGCGGAACAGGTCGTGTAGTTCGTTGTCGAGCGCGAACTACACGAACTCCCAAGAAATGAATGTGTGGGTAGGAGGCGGTGGGGCACTTGAACTGCCTCGCACAACAACACCCACAACAAGAGAGCGCGAACGATGCCGAACGACTACTACAGCACCAGCAACCCCCTCTACGTCGATGGCCTTGCCGGCGTGGACTGGAACGACCTCTCCCCTGAGCAGCGGGAGTTCATGCGCGAGTATGACGCGCGCCGCTCCTACTCGCGCACGACCTCGACCTACAGCACCTACCCCAGCGGGCCGAACGTCCACCGCGACTGGATGGGCAACATCTACCGGACGCGCGATGATGGCAGCGTCATTGACGGTTTCGATCCGTACTAGGCGGGGATGGAAACAAAGGATGTGGGGCGGGGCGGGGGTTGATCGCTACAATCACAGCGAAACCCGAAAGGGTATGGAAACGACATCACGAACTCCCATGAGGGGTTGCATGGACCGCCGCCTCAAGGAGCGCGATCAACGCCTCCGCCTCGCTGTCATAAGCACCGTCTGCCGTCCGCCGGAACTTGCCCCCGTGGTGATGCCCTGCGACGATCTTCCACTGGCGCCCTGAGCGGGACAAAGTGCCGACCACGGCCAGACCCGGGTCCTGCCACACCTCGCGCACGATGGCGAGCAAGCACCCCATCGTCGCGGGGTCACTGAAGTCCGGCACCATGTTGTTGTATTCCGCGATGTCCCGATCTTCGGTGAGGCGCAAGCGCCACGACCACCCGTTCTCAGGGGGGTACTTGACAACGGGGGCCATGCCGGGTCGCCACAGAGGGAGCTTCAAGGAGTTCATGGCGGCGACGTAACGGTCCGTCCTGTGGTCACACGTCATCACGTCACTCATTGCGCTGCCTGTTGCGCAGAACGATGACATCAGCCCAATGTTGGCGCAGTGCTTCGAGTCCGTCCTGCGAGTAGATGTTGATCTCTACCTCGGTAAGGGAGCAACAAAATTCGCAATAAGCCCCCTGACACTTGCAGTTACCCCCGCCGCTGGCGTAGAGCTTCTCGCCCTCGGTCGGGGGATCTTGGGCTGCCTCTGCTGCCAACCCATCGGTTTCAGGCTCACGGGTGCTCATGTCTGGTCCTTTCGAAGCTGCACCGGAGCAGTGGCGCCGAGAGGGAGGCCACGCAACTTCATGACCGCAGCCAACGCCGCAGGAATCACCGATTCGGGAATCCGGCTCTCATGCAGAGCGTAGACAATGTCGATCACTTCCTCGACGGCTTCAGCACTGCCCCCATCGTACTTGTTGCGCAAGGTTTCGATTCGGTTGGCGCGGGAGATAGACATGTTCAACTCCTATGGTGGTGGTGGTGGTGGTGGTGGTGGTGCGCGATCAGGTTGTGCAGGTGCTCGGGATGCGGCAGAGAACGGCGCTCACCACCCGGCCATCTCATTGAGAACCGCTTCTCGCTCCTCCTCTCGGGCCGTTGCAAGCGCAGCCTCCGCCTTCTCCGCGCGGGCGAGGGCCGCGTCGCGCTCCGACTCTGCGTCGACCAGCCCCTCGTACAAGGAGGTCAGGACCTGAGCCAAGTTGCGCTCAATCTCCCACATCGCCTCGACAGCTTCCACTACGTTGTCTGTGGTGCGATACTTGTCAAGCCAATCAGCGACCTGCGCGCGGGCAGTAGCAAGCAGGGTGCGATCCAGGCTCTTCGGGGAGGTAGGCAAGATCAACTCCTATGTTGGTAGTAGCGCAGGATCAAGTCGCGCAGGTGGTGCGAGCGTCCTGGACGATGTTCAGGGATGCGGTAGTAGTCGGCGGTCATCAGGCGCTTGCTCTGAACTGCGAGCGACCACATGGCGGATGCCTCGGGTGACCGCGTGTACCCCCTCCTGCGCGGCGCGTGGATGACCCGCCGGCCTTCCAGGCGGCGGGCCAGGGTGCGCAGGGCTGTACCCAAGCCTCTGGTCAGCGCGTTGGTCGCGTCGATGTAGCCGACACCGTCAACCTCAATCGAAGCGTGCCAGCCGTGGCGTCGACGGCCAACAACGTAGAGCGCGCTGCAGTCCGCCCCAAAGTCTCTCAGGTCCAGCTCGGCGCTGGGGTTGGGGCCCTTGGCGTGCTGCCGGAGCCGGCGCGCAATGCCCCGAGCCTCGGGGGTGCCGACGAAAGGGTGACTGCTGCGGTGCCGGCCGCTAGGGTGTGTGCGAGGGGTCTGCAAGCAACTCTCCCGCGACCCCTACCCCACTCGCTCAACGAATTTCACGAACTTCACGAACTAAGGTCTCCAGCCGTTGCCGAAGCTCTGCCTTGGAGTTCGTGGAACCAGCATCGAACTCTACGATGCTGATTGTTTTGTCGATGCGAACCACGGTGAGAACCGCATTGTCCTCTGCGCCGTCGAACAACAGCGCAGCGTCTCGGACGCTCAACCCTACCAACCTGACAACAGGGTAGCCGTCCGCGTTGTGCGAGATCACGAACTGCAACCCTGGAACCGACCTGATGGTGGGCAAGAAGTCGACCATCAGGTCGATTGACTTCGGGTGGGGAGCTTCGCCTCCACGGCCATCCCAGTCGTAGGTGACAGCCCGCAGCTTCAAGACCTCTGCTTCGAGTTCGTCATCGAGAAGGGCAGGCAAGTTCAACCCCGAGCGGGGCGCGCTACGGTCAGTCGCGGTAGGTCGGGATGGTGGGCGGTCGGTTCAGGGGAGGCTGGTCAGCTGGGGGCTGGTAGGGGAGAGGATCTGGCTCCCTCCGTCGCGGCGATTGTCTTGTCGCGGCCATACCCCAGTACAGACCGACAAGGAGGCAGGCGAGGCACATCAGGGCTTCACACATGGCGGGACCTGAGCATGCGCAGGACGTACTCCAGCCCGTGGCGGTCGGGGTTCAACATCCCGCGCCGGCGCAACTCTTCCTGGGTCAGGAGCAGGTACTTGACCTGCACGTCCCCAGGAACGACCATGGGAACTTCGCCCTGCGTAGACGATGCAAGGGAAGCGTTCAGGAGCGACCCCTGGTCTACGAGGAACCGCTCGACGGTGCACCCGAGGTACATGCCCTTCTCCGGGTGCGGGAACGCCATGATCGGGGTGTACACGCGCGTCACGGTGACGACGCCGTTCCTGGAGGCCAAGCCGACCTTCTGAGCGACGTTCTCCGAGTCCTCACGAACTTGGTCTCGCAACTTTGACGCGGCGATGTAGAACTCGACCAGGGGGTCCGCCCCTGGTGCGGAGGCTTCAGGGAGGTCGATGCGGTACTCGATGGTGTCGCCGTGTGGCGTCCACGACTTCTTGCTGCGCGCCCCCCGCAAGATCATGTAGCCCACCGGACCCTCTCCCTCTCGGATCAGGTAGAAGGCCCGCGCGTTGGTGTCAACGAGGGGGATGACATCCCGGTCGAACACAAAATCGGACCCTGTCCCCAACGTCGGGGTGAGGGAGAACAGGGAGAACTCGGGAGTCCCGACCGCAGCCCCTACTCCCGAGAGGCCCGCAATTTGCAGGAACACACGCCGGCTCATATCGAACATGACACACCTCCCGCCCGTAGAATACCCGCGTCCAGAGGGGATGTCAGAACCGAAGCGCGTGCTCCTCTTCCCGACACCGAGGGGATGTCTTGATGACATCCCCCCCGTACACGAGCAGGTCGTTGCGGACTCCTTCCACGACCTGGAGCAGATCCCGGACCTGCAGGTGGGACCACATATCCACCCCACCACAGGCGGTGATCCCGTCGTTCCGCCCGACGTAGATCACCATGGGAGCACGCGCCAACAACCCGACCAGCCCCGCTTGGGGCGACTCCCGAGGCCACTTCAGGAACACCACGTCGGGGTCGGGCAGGTCCCGAGCCCAGGCGCTGAACTCAGGGAAGTACGCGCCGCAGTCCCACAGGCTCGGGCGAACCTGCCTGAACTCGGGCCCGAAAGTCCTCCGGGCCTTGTCCACGGCGTAGACCGTCGACGCGCGGAGCCCGACAAGCTGCCATGCCTCTTGAAGGTCAGAGCCAGAGCCGAGCGCCCACACGGTTTTCCCCCGCACGAGGTCCTCAAGGACGGCGATCTGCGCGGGTTCCAGTTGTCCGAACACGGGTCACCCCATAAGGTCGTGCACCCATTGAGAGCGGGTCTGGTTGAACACCTTGATCATGAACTCAGCGGGCTTGTCTCCCGCCATCTTCCGCACGAACTGTGTCCATTTCTCAACCTCTTGGGAGGTGACGAGCCCTGTGCAGGTGGCCACGACCAGGGCCTTGAAAGCCCTCTCCCAGTTGACGTCCTGACTCAGCGTTTTCGGGGTCGCGTCCGCGTCGAGGAGTTCAGAGGGTGCGGTGGTTTTCGTGATGTTGCTCAAGTGTCACCCCCCTCGCGCAGCCGCAGTTTCGAGCGCGGCGACCAACGCCTCGGCTTCGGTCTTGCCACTGCCGACCTGTGTGCCAGGACCTGCCCAAGGTCCTGCGGTCTGAACCGTCCACCTCACGGGAGTGCCCTCTTCGCGCGTTGCGACGACTCCTACGTCCCCCCACGCCTGCCGGACGGCTGCGGTCAAGCAGCCGAGCGTGGCGGGGTCGTTGAAGTCTGGCACCATCGACTTAGCCCAGGGCACCAGCATCGGGCCGACCTTGATCTGCATACGGAAAGGTTTGCCGCAGACATCGTACCCCAACATGCCCGGCCACCAAGTAGGCAACCCCAGGGCGCGACAGGAAGTGTAGTAGCGAGTGTTGAGGGTCATCGAGAAGTTCTCTTTCTATTCAGGGTGGTTCTGTCGAAAGACTGCGGTAGCTTCCAGGGCTTCACACTTTTGGAGTGCCTCCGCCAACGCCACCTCCGCTTTCTCTGCGCGGACCTTCAAGGCTTCGCACTCGGCGCGCAGTTTCCGTACAGCATCGTCTGTGGGAGGCAAGGTGCCATCCGCGCACGAATCGCAATGATGGGTGCGGTGCTTCGCACTCGGCGCGCAGTTTCCGTACAGCATCGTCTGTGGGAGGCAAGGTGCCATCCGCGCACGAATCGCAATGATGGGTG
>JACCDW010477276.1_pt1 | contig 23849 bp, 27 predicted proteins | sample 7449781 | NCBI WGS metagenome assembly JACCDW01 (sample SAMN15323449, study PRJNA562643) | freshwater metagenome | isolation source: river surface water | place: USA:Blue River Watershed | collected 2017-08-18
CCTTGTATTTGAATCAAAAGACTGTATTATCGGTTATTAATGCTTTAAGAGCACGAATCAACAATCATTATGGGAAGACCCAAAAAACAAAAAACCCCTCTCTCAAAGAACGATTCAAATCAATCGAGCGAAGAGACGCAGAACTTAACGAAGATTAAATCTTTATTTGATCATATCAATCAAATTAGGGAAGTTAAAAATCCTAAGTATTTTGATACACTTACTGCTGCAGATATTAAATCGTTCAATAAGTATACATTATTGATGGGACTTGGTATGGATCAAATGATTATTGAAGAAATTGCGTTTGTATCCAAGTATTTTGACATCTTACCTGAGAAACATCTTTATAAGGTATTATGTGACTTTGTACCGCATGGCAGACGGTTTTGTAAGTGGATTAAACCTAACAAAGTAAAATTCAACAAAGATTTAATTCAATTGGTATCAAATAAATTTGAGGTAAGCAAAGATGATGCCTATAGTTATTGTGTACTATTTTTCAGAACGGAAAGTGGTATTAATAGTCTGATTGATATATGTAAACAATATGGTAAATCAGAAAAAGAAATAGAAGGGTTAATGGAGAATGAATAAAATTTATATAGGAGTATCTGGATTTGCTAGAAGTGGCAAGAATTTATTTTGTGATATTGCGCAAAAAGTCTTAAAAGAAAAGTATAATTTAACATCTAAAACATATGCACTCGCATATTTCTTGAAAAAAGATTGTGAACCGTTTATTCAAGAAAAGTTGGGATTAAGTGCTTTTAGTGAAAAGACCGAGGATAAGAATGCTTTTAGAGAAATGTTGGTGTGGTATGGCGGTGTAAAACGAAAACAGACTGAAGGTAAATATTGGACGGGATTATTACATGAAGAGTTAAAGAAAGATACTAACGATGTTAATTTTATCAGCGACATTCGTTATGTAGAATATACCGATGATGAAGTATTTTGGTTGAAGAAACAACTGGGTGGCAAGTTGGTTCATATTAGTAAATATACTTATGGATTTGCTACTGATGGAAGACATTATAGAATCAATGATAAAAGTAAGAAAATCTATACAGAAGCTCCTAATCAACATGAAGCGTTGAATGATCCTAAGATTAGATTTCTTGCCGATTATAAAGTTGAATGGGAACAAATAGTTACTGATAAAAATCACAGTGATTTGATTAACAATCCGAATTTAAATATTATTGTAGAGGATTGTCTTAAGGAGATAATGAAATAGTTTTGATGTGAATAGAATTATCATAAAATTCTATTGATTTTTCATCTGTTACTGAGAACAATAAATCTATGGTTTGTTGGTCAATGTTATTTATTGTAGAAACATATTTGTTATTACAGTCAAATAATTTTTGACCTTTTTCTTTTGCTTTACAACTGCATATATTTTTAAATTGATCTACACAAGCACATATTTGCATTAAACTTCCATTGGATGTTAATTGTTCTTTTGTTTTGATATAGTTGTATAATTCATTTAAATTGGAGATTCTCATGGTGATAACTTATTGAATACAAAGTATGTAATTAGTGATGTTACATAAATAGTAGGTATTTCTAGAAACGAATAACCAAAAATAAATTTTCCTATTAAAATCATCCAAAAATTCAAGCAAAATGGACATGTAATCAATCTAGTAAAAAAACTATTATGTTTTTGTAATAGATATGAATGGTATGTAAGGGTAAAGTCAGTTTCTTTTGCATTTAAATAGTCATATATTTTGAACCATTTAAGTTTTAATATATGACTATATTCAACAAATGCTTCTGTATTAAACCATATTACTAATAAAAATGTGTATATTAATATAATAGGTATCATATTTTTTCATATTCAATATCAATATCGGAAAATCCCCAATTATCTTTGTTTTGTGTTTTGTTTTGATATACGATTGCTCTATACATATCATTTGCTTTTCTATTTACTCCTGTTAAGAATCCACCGCCACCTCTTCCATGATTTATATGGAAGAATGCAGGATTATAGATAGCTTTTAATCCGTAACCGTGCATTACTGCTTTTTTCTGTACATTTGTGTCTGCATACAATGCGTATATCAAATCTTCTTCCATTCCACGAATATCATTCCATATATTATTTGGTGCTAATTGAAAATCGCCACAACAATTTACCATACTATAATCATCTCCTTGCATGGTTTTTTCTTCATAGTGTCTTTCTTCACTATTATTTATTAAATATTCTCTTACATCTTTCCAATTTTTATACTCTTCGTAATTATTATCTTTATTAAACTGCTGAATATTAGGAAGTTCCGCATCTCTTCTACTTACAGTATAAAATGTATTTTTATCTAGTTGATTTATTGTATCTTCAAGATCTTTTCGTCTTGGTGCGATAATATCTATATTTGTAGATACGATCCAATCTCCTGTAGCTCTTCTAATACCAATATTTCTTCCTAATACCTCACAACATTTTTGTGCTTCTACATCAAAGTTGGTTAACATTTTTGCTATTTTTGGTTCAATAACAATGTGATGAAAGTTACCTTTGAATTGGATATTTTGTTTTACTTCATTTAGAAGACTTTTTGTTTCACTATTCCAATCGATATAAAACACTTCATCAAATGTATCGATCATTGAATTGAAACAATATGAAGATCGTTCAATTAAATTTCCACCATAATTGTCGTTTCGTGATACTATAACAGCTGATAATTTCATATATTAAAATTGATTTCTATAAGATTCCCAAAATTTGATTGTTTGTTCTGGAAGATAAGATTTATAATTTGAAAGGTCATTTAATAATTTAAATGTATTTCTGTATCCAATTACTTCATTTTCCATGTTTTTAATTAGATCTTGAACATTTCTTTCTTGATATACAGTAGCTTTATTATAAACAACACTGTTTGGGAAATAATGTTGTGTAATGTAACTCCCCCATATATCATCCATTCTTCCTATATATGGTAAAACTGCATAAAATGGCAATACTTTTCTTGATAAGAATGTATTTTGTGAATTAAATGGCGCAAGTTGAGTCGATGCAAATGGATCGAATTTGTTGAATTTTACTATTGGTTTTTTACTCAATCTACAAATTGCGTCTATATCAGGATCACCATCCCAAAAATCGGCTTGAATTAATACATTGCGTTTAAATTTACCTTTATATTCATTATTGTTTTTAACATTTAGGCATTCGATGGGATATCCTCTATGCCAGAGATCATTACAATTTGTTACTGAAATTGGATCAAAATAATTACTATATAAGTTAGTATAAATGTCCACTTCAACTTCTTTATCTACTAATATATTGTCTCCCCAATTTTCATAAGGAATATTGTCATCATCTACTGTTGCAATTAAATCAGCACCTTGTCTGTATGTATATACAAATCCAATATTTCTTCGTTGAATAGTTCTCCATCCAATAATATCACTCAATTCTTTACAAAAAGATTCTTGTTTTTCTGGTGATAAATAAATTACATTATCATTCTCTAATGCTTTATATTCGTCGTGAGGAGTTTTCAAATCTCCAACGATAACAAACTTCCAGTTCTTTTTAACTGCTATATCACAATATTTAAGTGTAGCTGTAGTTGGTTTATTAATAGTCGTCGTAACAATAAATTTACTCATAGTATCTTGTTTTTAAAAGCGTAATCTTTCCAATTTAAAAAATATTCTTGAAATTTTGATTCAAATGTTTTTCTTTGATCTGGAATATCATTTAGTTTTAAATATTTTTTATATATGTTAGGACTTAATTTTTTTTGGAAAATTCCTAAATTTCTTTCACATATAATTTGATTTCGTAGAACATATTGATTTATTTCGGTTTTATAATTGGTTCTCGCAAAATTTGAAACTATCATTCCAAAAAAATCCCAAGGTCCATAACCATGCCAACTAGGCATACATGGCATAAATTTTTCATAAAAGTTTTTGTTATATAAATCAAACCAACCAGCATATTTAAATTCTATTATTTTATCTAAATACGGACTTTCATCATTATTATCGATTATGTGAATTACATCATTTATGTTTTGATGATCCCAGTCTGTATATTTCACTGAATTAAAATTTTTATTTACCAAAACATCCCAAGTATAATCCCATAATTTAGGTGTTTCAGTTGTTATTATAAAATAACGATCTTTTAAATTTTTTGCTGATTGTATTAAATAATGAAGAGAGTGTGTATGAAAATACATATCAGGACATATACTTATATAATAATCTACATCATCTTGGATTATTTCTTTTTGTAAATCTAAATGTCCGTATAGTTCATTACCATCATATATTTTACTGATTACATCATATTCATTCAAATACTTTAAAAGTCTATTATATCTTTCTATGAAAAAATCTTTTTTAAGAATTGAATCTTCCCAATTTATTATATAACTAGACAAATTTAATGCGGTATGAATATATATTTTGTCATTTTTATCCAAATACTTTTTTGACTTTGCTAATTGATCAAATGTCAGTTCAGCAAAGTCTAATTCCCAAGGCATAAAATGAATCACTATTTTTGAATTCATACAAAATCTTTATAACATTCATATATACCTTGTTCTAATCCTTTAAGTTCTATATTTAGTTTTTTTAATTTATCACTGTTTCCTGTATAAGATAGACCAAATTCTTTATTTTCAATTTCTATTGTAACTTTATAATCATTTTGTTCATTAATTATATTAGCTATATCAGATAATTTATATTTTTTTACATATGATAGATTAATATCACCATGTATTGATTTTTTAATAGAATGGTCTATTATTTTACAAACATCGTCTACATAGATAAAATCCATCCATTTGTTTTGATGTATTATAATATTTTTTTTAGATATATAGTTTTTAATATTATATTTTATAAATCTTGTTGGTGATTCATTTTTGCCAAAACAACCAAATATTCTTAAATTTAATACTCTATTATAATTAATACATAATTTTGAAATTACATTCTTTGATAAACCATAATAGTCATTTGGAATATTACTATATAATTGTTTTTCTGAATAATTTATAATGTCATTTCTGCGATCAAATTCTGCACCTGAAGAAATGTTTATAAACATATCATAATGTTCATAACAAGAAATTAGGTTTTCGAATATTAATATGTTTTTATATAAAATATCAGAAGTATCTTCTTTAAGTCTACTTCCACCTTCAATGGCACAATGTATAACACAATTTATTTTATTTTTTAATATGAAGGATTCTACGCTTTTTTTGCAATATAAATCGATTGTATTTCTAGTTCCTTTGAAAAGGGTATGATCTTTAATTTGATTGATTATATTTGATCCTATGAAGCCATTTGCTCCAGTAACTAATATATTCATTTTAAATTACTTTGTTTTAGAATAGTCTGAAAATTCTACTAATAATGTACTACGACCATCCGTTCTATTTAATGCTAGACTATATGATTTCATTATATCTTCCGGGTTATGTAATTCTATGATATCAAGTGTTTTACACATCAATCTAAATGCATCGGCAAAGTTTCCTTTGTGTTGATCTTGAGGATCAACTGGAAATTCACTTCCAACTGCAACTCGTATAATTACATGGGGATTACATCTATTATCTGATAATATAGGAAGTTTATCTAAATGATTTACAATTTGATCAACACTCATTAATAGAAAATTCCATCTTGGAAATACAGTAACTACTTTATAACCTTCTAACGAAAGTCCTATACTTGCACCTAATTGAAAATACTCTGCCACTGGCCATTCAATTTTTTTATTATCGGGTACATTTATTAGTGTATCATAAAGTCCGGTTCCTCCATATTTTATGGACTGTCCAATAAAAATTGTTTTTTCATCTTCGGCAAGAAAATTCATTGCCTTTATTAATTCATCATTGTATTTCATATTAAAATTGAATTCTAATACCTGCGCCAGCGTGTGGATATTTATTATTTTTATATTGATAGTAAATTATTTTATTATGATGATATAATGTATTTTCATCATATAAATTTTTATCTATATAATATGGAAGTTCTCTTCCCCATATTTTATTTGTAGGAGTTAATACTGATTTTTTATTGTCTTCAATAATCCATGTAATTGGCAAATCAAAATTTAAACTGTATTTATAGGATTCATGAAATGCACCTGTCTCAGCTGACATATCGCCAATAAAACACCAAACTTTAGATGTAGAGTTTTTTAATTTTAGTGCAAGTGCTGTACCTGCCGCAATAGGTGTTACGCCTCCGACAATAGAGCTACAAAAGAATTTGTATTCTGGTAAATTCATAACCATTGATTTACCTTTTAAAATTTCATCTTTAATCAAAGATGAGGGAATTCCTTTACATAAGGCTTGATAATGATTTCTCCAAGTGCAAAATATCCAATCATTTTTTATATCAATATGTTTAAATATTTCCAACATTTTTTCTTCATTTCCATTGTATAAATGGATTGGGGATTTTATTTGTTTATTATTAAATAAATTGCCAATTTCTTCTTCAAATTGTATTAGTTGTTCTTTTGTTACCATATAAAATTATTTTGATAAAAATTTACTACTGTAGGTAATTCCACATCCAAATTACATTCATTTTTCCATCCAAGTTTTCTTAATTTACTGTCATCTAAACAATATCTTACATCTTGACCAATTCTAGTGTATTTGAAATCGCATACTTTTTCTTGCCAATCATCATGTTGATTTTCAATTGGTGTCATCAATTTATAAACTTTTTTTACAATTTCAATATTTGGTAATTCTGTATCACCGCCGATATTATAGATTTGATCTAAACATTCTCCATTTTCATTATTTTTTATAATTGTAATCACAGCATTTGCTGTGTCTTTAGCATGCAACCATACTCGTCTAGGCAATCCATTATTATGAAGTGGAATTTTTTTATTTAATAATAGAGATTTACAAACTTTTGGAATGAGTTTTTCTGGATATTGTCCAATACCATAATTGTTAGTGGGTCTTACAATTATATAAGGAACTTTAAATGTTCTCCCCCACGCAGTAATCAACATATCTGCTGCAGCTTTAGTAGCAGAATATGGATTACTTGGTTTTAATAAATCTGATTCTGTATGTGAACCTTCTTGTATATCGCCGTAAACTTCATCTGTACTAAAATGTAATAATGTAGGCATTTTAAATTTACTCTTTAATCTAATTAAATCTAATAAATGTTTTACACCATTAATATTTGAATGAACGAATTCATCACTAGATACAATTGAATTGTCAACATGAGTTTCTGCCGCAGTGTTTATAACATAATCACAGTCAAATAAAGAATCTAAGTTATTTATATCAGATTCAATAAATTTAAAAAAAGAAGATCCATATTTTTCAAATTCTTTTAAATTTTCATATCTAGATGCATATGTTCCTTTATCAACACCTATTATATGCCACCCTTGTTCTAAACATGCTTTTGTAACATAAGATCCTATAAATCCTAAACATCCTGTAACATATACAATTTTTTTATTTGACATAATAGTTTGTAGATATACATATATGTATATATACTAATAATTTTTTATATTTGTTAAAATTTACAGTCACATTGTGTAGTTAAAAATTGAATTGTTTCTTTATTAAACCATTTATGTTTCATTTCATAAATTTGTTCTTCTAATGATAGTTCATCTTCATCAGTTTTGTAACCTAAACCTTCACAATAATGAAAAATTTTTATTTGTTTATTGTCTTGTGTATAAAGTTTATTATCGTTTATATAAAACAATAACGATGGATATGTGTTTGAAATTACTTTACCTTTTCTACCTGCTAAAACATTTCCTTTTATTAGACAATAACCTCCTACAACTCCTTTAGATCTTATATTGTAAACAACTTTAGTTTTATAATATGGATAATCCACAATTGATACTTTTAATCCAACTTCTTTTTGATTTAAGTAACAATAATTCATACCACCTTGTTCGGCATGATCAGTCCAATATTTAATTGAAATATCATACAATGTTTCTGCTGCTTTAACATTATTAATACAAATTACATCACCGTTGATAAACGGCGTATCATTATAAATTTTTCCATTTTCTACAAATGATTCAATTGGAGTAGTAAAGTGTTCAGTAGAAATAGGATGAAATGCTCCAGCTGTACATATTAAATCGTCTTCGTCATTATTAATGAACTCATCCACTCTTGCACATGTAAAAGTGTCTATACCTAGACTTATTACTTTAATATAATTTAATGATTTAAATAATTGTTTCGCAAAATGAATTTTCATTAATCCTATATTTTCATAAAATTCTTCAATTTGTAATTTTTGAAGATATTCGTTTAAATTTTTATCATTAATATAATGGACATCTACATCCGGATTCCATTTTTTAAAACTATTAATTGCATTCGGGGTAAAGAAGTTATCATTTTCATAATTTTTATAAGGGATGTTATTATTATCTGTAAATGATGATAAGTTGATAAATAAACAAGCAATTTTTTTCATATATTATATAGTTTTAAAAAATGAATCTACAATGTTTTGGACATAATCTAATTGATCGGAAGTAATTACTGGACTTGTACCTAAGAAAAATGTATCTGTAGTAATTTTTCTTGCATTTGGATATTTTGTAATGACTTCATTTTTATCAATTAGTCCATTATATGCTGGTTGTAACATAATATTACCTGCAAAATATGGTCTGGTTTGAATTTTATTTGATTCTAGAAAACCAACAATATCTTTTCTTCTTAACTTAGAATTATTTTTGATAGTTACTGCAAAAGCAAACCAACTTGGATCAGAGAGAACAGTTGCTTTTGGTAGAATAAAAAACTCTTCATATGGTTTAAAAATGTTAACCAATCTTGAATGATTTTCTTTTCTTCTGCGATGAATTTCAGGTAATTTCTTTATTTGTTCTAGTCCAATAGATGCTTGAAGTTCGATTGGTTTTAGATTATATCCAATTTCATCATATACATATTTATGATCAAATATTTCATCTGGCAATTCTGGCAACCAATTAGAAAATCTATTACCACAACTACCGTTTTTCAATAGATTTGCTTTTTTACCGACACAATAACATCCACGACCCCATTCACGAAAACTTCGGATAACAATTTCTTGTATTTTAGTATTACAAACAACAAATCCGCCTTCACCCATAGTCATATGATGTGCTGGATAGAAACTGCAGCTTGATAGTTCTCCGAAACTACCAAGTGGTTTACCATCATATGTAGATCCGAGTGCGTCACAACAATCTTCTAATAGAATCAAATTGTATTGTTTAATAATCTCTATTAATCGATTCATGTTAGGAGGATTTCCTAATACATGTGCAAATGTAATAATCTTTGCTCCTTTTTTTGCTTCTTCTTCAACTTGATCTAGGTTTAGATTTAATGTATCTAAGTCAATATCAACGAATACTGGTTCAAATCCCACTTGGAAAATTGGATTTAAAGTAGTAGGAAATCCTGCGATAGGAGTGATTACTTTAGTTCCTTTTGGAAGATTATATAATCTTTTCGATGTCATTGCCAACATCATTAGTAAATTGGAACTACTACCACTATTAGTTAGTATACCATATTCTTTGTTAAATAATTTAGGAAAGTTTGTTTCAAATGTAATTGCATCTTGCCCTAAAACTAACCATTCATTTAATAATGATGAAATTGCCGCAATATATTCTTTTTCATCAAAAAATGGACCTGCATACTGTACCCAATCTTTTCCTGCTTCCCATTTTTTATTTAATTGTTTTTCTAAAATGTAGGATTTTACTGATTCAAGTATATTATTCATAAATTTATCTTATGTTATAGATGATATATTGTCAATTAAATAATCCAATTCAATTAGTTTCCATGGATAATTATTATCATCTACTTGTTTTTCTGATTCTATTAGTTCGCCAAATCCTTCTACTGTAATTAATGTTGATTTTGTTAAATTTGAGAATTCTCTACATTTTGGTGTTAACCACCAATTCATTTTAGGATGTTCTAAAATTATATGATTTGTTGTTTTATTTGAAAATAAAATTCCTATAACTGATGCGCTAGATTGTTGAACTATTGTTTTATATGATTTAAAAATTTTAATTTTGTCTTTCATATCATATTCCATCAATTCAATTATATCATAATTTAATTTGTTTTTAATTTTATCTATTAATTCTAATTCATTTTCTAAAACTCTATTGTGATACCATCCTCTTTTTATAGTATCTTGTCTGGAAATATAGACTCCTTTGTTTATCAACGAATCATCTATTGGAATTTTATCTACTACTTTTCGAATCATAGGATATATTGCATCGTATCCATATGGTTGTGGAAAATTATAGAATGCATTTGGTAATATTAAATTTTTGAATTTGTATCTAATATTTGTTTTTAAAATATTAATTTCAACTTTTTCATAATATAATGATAACCATTGTTTAATAAAACTTCCTCTGCCTGTTTCGTTGTACAATTGTTCTGGTACATATAATTTAATTTTATTATTTTTAGTTAATTCGTCATAATAATAACATCTACCAAAAAAACAAAAGAAAAAATGAATATAATTTAGTCCTGCTGGATCATATAATAAAAATGATGGACTATCTTCACATACATCAAATGATTCGTTGTTGTTAGTTATATTATTATCATAAACGACTGTTCGGTTTCCACTCATTTGATGGTGTTTATCAATGCCACCTATTACTTTTTTTCCATTATGGAATACTTCAATGGTACACTCATCTCCTTCTTTATTAAGAATATAAATATTATTGTATTCTATGCAGAATTCTCGACTTTTACCTGCGGTATTATATGGAATATTAAAATTTATGATTTTATATGACATTTTATATTAAATAATTTATTAGATTGTAGTAATCTTCACACTTATGATCGTTATGAAGAGGTATTAATGTAAACAATAAACTAGCAGTTAAGCATTTTAAATATTTAAGTTGTTCTTCTCCATACATTGAAACGAAATTTGATTCAAACGATTTAATATATGTATCAATATACGAGAATGAAATTGATTTATTATTTAGTATAAAATCATAACCTATTAATGATTGATATAATTTGGCATAATCATAAAACTTGTCACCAAAAATAGTAAGTTTATTTCCGACTTTTCCTCTCATATCAATTAATTTAATTGACTTGTCAACTAAAAGAATATTAGAAAATACAAAATCACCGTGAATTACTGATTTAAATCCTTTTTGATACATTTCGTATTCATTTAAATTTTTTAAAATTTTATCGTATATCAATTTTGAATTTTTAAATCTAGAATAGTTATAATTTTCATATCTATTCATTAATTTAGATGAATAATTTTCGTATATGTTAATATTGTTTTCATCAACAATATTAACTGAGTGAATATTGTTTAGTGATTCAAATAACATATTTAAATGTTTTAATGTAAATTCTTTATGTGAATACATTATGGACATTACTGTACCATTTATTTTTTCTATCTCTAAATAAGAATTATCACTATTGATTAGTTTTGGATACAAATATAAAATTTCCTTTGGTATATTTTTATAATAGTAAATTTCACCAGATAGATCTTTTTCTGATGTTTTTATTATTGAACTTTCAGTACATTTAATCGTATTAAAACTTCTTGGCGTAATTGTATTTATGTAAAATCCAGTAGACTTTTCTAAGTTTGAAAATGAATTTACTGCTAAATCATCTATATAAAAGTCTGCGTGAGGTTTACCAAAACACAATTCGTCGTATTGAATGTTGAATTTATCTAATGTATCAAATGTAATTTTTCCAATATCTTTTATTACTTTAGATATATTTCCACTATGTGTTTTCATTCTGCGTGCAGTATGAATTATAACATAATGTCCTTGTGATTTTAAATGATTTAAAAAATCGATATTTCTTTGTATAGGTTCAACTGTAGTATAATCACCATTTATTTTTGGATATGTTACCAAAGTGTTATCAAGATCAAAACAAAACTTCAATGTAGTATTACTTGTATTGTTTCTACAAAACTCAATTACTTGAAGTGGAGTGCCCAAACATACATATTCGTTTTTTGATACTTCATAGCTATTTACATTTTCTAATTTTTCATCTAATATTTTTTTATATACATGAGATATATAAATCTCATTCAATGATTGATCACATTGAGATGCATATTTTTTAAATATATGTGAATTTTTAAATGTATAACAACCAATATTAGCAAAATTACTAATTTTAGATTTTTCTTTAATATCTATTACATAATTATGTTCGTCTAGTTGAATGTAACTGAATATGGGATTTGGATTTGTATCGATGGTATAAAATATTGTATTTGATACTCCGTTTATGTTTTGTACTGTATTGTTTTTAATAAATGAATCTCCGTCATGTATAATAAGCGGTTCATTTAAAATTGAATCATTTAATTTTGATAATCCATATAAAATAGTTTCAACTGGTCCAGATGTTTGAAAAGGTAACTTGATAAAATTGAAATTAAAATCGTATTCTTTTCTTAATATATCTTCAAAATTGTATTCATCCAAGTGATTGTTATAAATTATTGTAAAACAATCGGTTTTATTTAGTTTGAACGATTCAAGTACCCACGATATGATCTTTTTTCCAAATACAGGAGTTAATACTTTTGGTAAAGTATAATCTTCATTTTTAAATCTTTCTCCTTTTCCTCCTAATGGTATAACAATGTTCATATTGACTATTGAAAGTATATTCTTTATAAAAATAAACAACAAATATCACAATTGTGTTTTAATCCAATTAAATGTTTTTTCAATACCTACTTTGAGAGGTTGTGAAGGTTCCCATCCCATTTTTTCACGATATAAAGTATTATCAGAATTTCTTCCTCTTACACCTGTTGGACATTTAAATCCATACTTTTGACGGAACTCTTCACCGCCAAGATTTCTAATCTTTATATTTTTTCCGGTTAAATCAATTGCAATTTGTGCTAATTGATTGATAGTTACCATTTCTTCGGAACCAATGTTTACTGGACCTAAGAAATTATCTTGTCTCATAAATCTTAATACTGATTCTACACAATCATCAATATATAAGAATGAACGAGTTTGCAATCCATCTCCCCAAACTTCAATTTCACTATTGTCAGAAGATTCAAGAGCTTTTCTACACATTGCTGCAGGTGCTTTTTCTTTTCCACCTTTATATGTACCACATGGACCAAAGATATTATGGAATCTAGCAATTCTTACATCTAACTTATGGTTTCTGTTATATGCCAAATATAATCTTTCACTAAATAGTTTTTCCCATCCATACTCACTATCGGGTTCCGCAGGATATGCATCTTTTTCTGCACATTTTGGATTATTTGGGTCCATTTGATTATATTCTGGATATGCACATGCACTTGAAGAATAAAATACTTTCTTTACTTTTTTCTTTGTACATTCATGAACAACATTTAAATTAATTAATGCGGAATTATGCATTACATTTGCATCATTTTGACCTGTGAAAATATATAATGCTCCGCCCATATCAGCAGCTAATTGATATACTTCATCGGTATTTTCTGGAATTACTGATTTTACTACATTTGGATCGGTGAGATCGCCAAGAACAAAATCATCGGCGTAATTGTGATACTCATTGTTTTTAATATCAACACCACGAACCCAATAACCTTCTTGTTTTAGTCTTTTAACTAAATGTCCTCCAATAAATCCTCCCGCTCCTAATACGACTGCAATTTTTTGTTGATTGTTCATACTTTAAATCCTTTGTTTTCTTCTTCTGTAAACAATTTATTATACTTAATATTTGTTTCTATTTGTTTTTCTATTGTCTTATTATGATGTAAAGATAGTTCATATACTGCCGGTAAATGAACATATGTTTTTGCACCTTCTACTTTTTCATGTAATCTGCGTTTCCATTCAATATAATATACATTTTTAAATAATCTACCTTGCGGATCTGGCCAATTAACAATCAATCTATCTTCATATGATGTTAATCTCCAACCCCATTGTTTGGAATTTTCATGATTTACACCTTTGAAATCATTTATACGAGGAATCCAAAATAAGTCAACATCATTATTTAATTGAATTAATTCATTTAACGATTCCAATAATGTTTCAGACGGTAATTCATCATCATCAATTTGGAAAATATATTCTCCTTTACATTGACTTTTACCATAGTTTTTATGTTCACTATAGTTTTTATTCAATTCGTGTTTGTATACCTTGAAAAAACTATTGTTAGATACATTATTTAATACTTCTAATGTTTCAATGTTATCACTATAATCGTCTAATATGACACATTCATTATTTTGTCCATATTTGTATAGTCTGTCTAATAGAATTTGAAGTTCAAATCCTGTATTTTTACAAGTAACTAGATATGATACAAATGGTGTTGACATATATTAGGATACCTTGCTTATTTTAGGAAGTTCAATTTTTTTCAATTTAGGCAATACGATTTTCTTTTCTACTGCAAATTCCGGAACATATTTGTCCAAAATTCCCCACAATTTTGCATCCATCGATTGTAGACTAAACTTTTCCATATTTTCAAGACGAAGTTGTTCTGCCTTATCGGTGTATGATTGGTTATAACTGTGATAATACTGTTTGAATTTATCTTCTGCCAATCCATAAGCAACATAAAACCAACTGGATTCTTTAATCAGCCAATCATTTGCAGATTCAGGATGAATTTGTTTGAGTGAACCTTCAAAGAAAGATGTATACTTGGGATTTAAGAAATCTAAATGTCCACTCCAATTAGATGACAATACTGGTTTACCACTCAATGAAGCCAACAACAATGGGTGTCCGAATCCTTCACCATGAGTAAAACTCACATGTACTTTTACTTTGTCATGATTTAACAAAGCATTCATTTCGATGGGAGTTAATTCTCCATGAAGTAGATATACATTAGGACAGTTATCACCAACTTCTGATTGAATTTGTTTAATTCTATTTAGAATTTCATCACGATCAACAACCGAGAAATTCACTCCGCTTGTTTTTAACAACAAACATGGTCTATTTTCCGGAGACTTATTTTTAAATGCATTGCTAAATGTCTTAATAAGATTTCCAATGTCTTTACGATCATTATACAAACTTCTATGTGTCCATTGTCCTACAAACAAGAACGCAAACTTTTCGGGAATGGATGATAAAACATTTTCAATTGATTCGACTTTTTCATCGGTTTTTTTATAGATGTTTGTATCTGCACCCCAGAAACATACTTCCATTGGTTTATCACTTTTAAGAAGTTCTTTTCTACCATCTTCGAATTGTTTTTGATATTGTGCAGATTCAAATACTTTTTTAACATGATTACTGGTGACAATGTTCATGTTCATTCTATTTAATCCATCAACGAATTGACCAGACGCCATAGTAGTTTCAATTCCGGCAGTAATACCAATATTATATTTTCCTGCTGGTTGAAATTCATTTGGAATACTGATTTGAATAAATAGGTCTGGTTGTTTATTCAAAGGTTGAGTAAGAAACATTGTCGCCAATTGTTTATCTTCTTCAGTAGACAAATCATCAATTGTTGTCTTAGATGGACATCCACCCCAACGAGTAGGATTGATTTTTACATCATATTTACCATATCTAACAAGACTTTTTGCTAGATCGGTTGCCAAATCGCCATATCCACTTCTATTGAAGATTGGACCTTGAATTACACATAATGGTTTACTCATAAATTTATCCTAATTGTCTTTCTCTTTCTTTGATTGAATCTACATATTTTTTTGATGGAGTGGTAATATTTCCACTAATTTTTTCATACAAATCCGCAATATTTTTCATTGTTTGTTTAGTATTATCAGTTGATTTAGTATCAGTGCTACCAAATCCACCTTCGCCTCTATTAGTAGAATCTAATTCGTCTACCAAAACAAACTCTACATTTTCAACTTTTGTTACTTTGAGTTGACAAACTTTATCGCCTTTATTATATAGTTTAGACAAATTCGGTTTTCCTACTATAAAGTTATATAAAGGAGACCCATCATTGGATATGTGGGGATATATACTATAATCCTCTGGTTGCCAAATGTACTTGAAACGAAGTAATACTTCACCACGATAATCTGCGTCAATTAATCCAATACAGTTGGCTAATACTAAATTATACTTACTAACACTACTACGAGGAAATGCTAGAATATCATAATCCAAATCAGTATAACCAAAGTTACTAAATTGCCGATCTTTTAGAACTGCCAACTTAAGATTGGTTTTATATTGAATATAATCGATTCGTTTGTATACACCATTCTCATACTGATCACCAACGATTTCTGGATCACTTGTAACAACTACATCAAAACCAGTAGCTCTATCAGTACCTTTCTTTGGTAGATTATCAGTAGACTGATATGTATCATTCTTTAATACTTGAATCTTCATAGTTTAGCTATTGTAGTATTGATTTCATTTTTCAATTTGTCAATATCAATCTTTGGAATTTCTACACCAATACTATTATGTGGTTGATAATTTCCTACATGATCTTTAACTGTAAACAAATTGAAACCTGTCTCAGGAATAAAGTTATTAATAGTATAATCCATCGCTTTAATAAATTGATCGCACATATTCTTTGAATTAATACCACCTTCATTCATTGCCCATCTACGTCCTTCTAATCCACATTTTTCTCGTTGTTCTGAAGACATTAAATACCAATACATGATTGCTTCGGCGGATTCCTCCCATGTACACACATCATCAAAGATATATGGTGTAGGTACACTTCCTTGAATTGTTTTAACACATGGCCAAATTGGCTTTGCCCATACACCATGATTTCTATATTTACCCACACTGTTAGTGCCAAAGTTCAAATCAAATTCTAATGGTTTACCATTATCATCTACTTGTCCAATTTGGTCTTGCAGACCTCCGGTAACATTAACAATTACTGGAGTACCACACATAATTGATTCGGCAATACTCAATCCAAATCCTTCATTTGAACTGGTTAGAATCGTTGCATCTGCAATATTATACATTGCACACATTTCTTCTGGACTAATCTTATGTTCAACAAATACAACATCATAATTAGGACACAATGCTTTAATTACTTCAGGTAAGTCTGTACCAGCATCTTGTACTTTTTCAGTATGTAATACAAATACACACTTAGCAGCTTGTTCTGGTGTAAGATTATCACAAAAAGCTCTAAAAGCTAATACAGCATTACTAGTTTTCTTTCGTTGTACATTACGACTATTGTAAAATAATACAAAGTCATATTGTTTGTCACCGAATAATTGTTTTTTCTTTTCTTTAATAATCTTTTCAGTAGAACTCAATGGTCTAAATACATCACTGTTAATACCGTGAGGAACTAAATGTAACAAATGTTTTTTATTTTTAAATGGCATAACTTTATTAAGCTGGTTGGTTGTTTATTTCGTCTAGTGAGAAACAGTTTTCTGCTCCTAATACATGTTTAGCAATATTATTTGATTGTTTACTAATAGCAAACAATGCATCACAACTCTGATAGAACGGTCTATTCCACATAGGATATGGCAAATCATCCCAAATATGAAGATATGTCAATGGTACTTTGGATCTAACTTGTTTTTCAATTGCATATAACCATCCCCAAAATCTAGGATCTGTAAAATGCATAATTGCATCTGGTTTTTCTGCTTGCATAACGGCAAATAACATTTGATCGTTACCATAACCATCAGTAGGATACAATTTAACATAAGCATCTGGCACTTTAACCATATCTCTTGTTGCTTGACTCAAATCGACAACTTTATTTGCTTCTGGATGTTTAATTGCTCCTGCAATTTGAACCCAGTCATAATGATGAACAGTACCCAAAACCAATTCTCTAGACATAGTAGCAATACCACTATGCATTCTTAAATCATCTGACAATAATAGAATTTTCTTTTTACTCATACTTTTTTAGATCCTGAAATGTTTAAAACTGTTTGTTGTGACGCTTCACTTAATACCGGCAATATAAAATTATAAAGTTTATCTCTAAACTCTTTGTCGTTCATATACAAATACATTGAACGACTTACTAAATCTTGTAAATTGAACTTACTCTTAATATTGTCGATCTTAAATGAATCATATAACTGTTTGTTTACCTTTATTGTTGTTATACTATCATATTTCATACAACATATATGTATATGTATATATACATATATATTAATTTTAATTCAACAATTTATCTTCTTTACCATCACAATTTACTTTGTGATGTGAACAGTATTTACAATTCTTCTTTGCTTTACCAGGAATCTTTGGATATGAACCACTTACATTATATGTTCCATCTACCGTAAAACATTCTGTAACAAATGTACCAAAGTCATTGATAGTAGATATTACTGCTTGTTTATTATGCATCGGTTCAAAGATTTGAATACGACTTTGTGGGAAATCCACATTTTCATATAGTTTTCTCTTCAAGATAAAGAATTCTACTTCAATCATGTTCAAATCTACAGCGAACTTCTTCGCATAAAATGCTTTATATAGTAAGATCTGACTAAACTTCGCTGGATCTTCCTTTTGATACTTATTCCATCCATTAGAACTGGTTTTAAAGTCATAAATCTTATATTTGCCAGTTTCTTTATCTTTAAGAACCAAGTCTAGATACGCAATAAAATCCACATTGTTTTTAATAGACATATCCAATGGTACTTCAATACCAATAAATTCATATTTTTGTGACGGAAAGTATTTGAGTCGATTCTTTGAACTTAGAAATGTCTTTAAAATATCTTCTCCGTCAAAGATAAATTCAGTGTATTCATCATCGGTAAATGTAAATTTACTATCTGGTTTACTTTTTTCTTTTACAATTTCATCCTCAAATTTAACTTTGAACAATTCATATAAATTAAGACTATCTGCTTTTTCAACAGATTCAGTATATAGTGTTTGTAAAAATGTTTGAATAGAATGATGAATTGCGGTACCAAAGAATATATTTAAACTAGCATCATAGATTCGTTTACCTTCCAGATAGTTAAGTTTCCAGCTATATGGACACTTCATCCACATAGAATACTGACTGAAACTTACTTTTTTCTTTTTTATTTCTTGATTTTCCATTTGAACACTTTACATTATAACTAAGATAAGTCAATTTATAACAACTATTTATTCTATATGAACAAAATTATAATTATTCTACTAAGCTGTGTGTCCTTGTTTGCCAATGAATTATTTTTATATGACGCAAACGAAAAGACCGAACTATCTGAAGTCGTTGATAACAAATTGAATTTATTACCAACTACTAGTGGTAAAACATTCACTTTGTCAAATGGATTGTCCATTACCACCAAAACCAATGATTATGCCAACTATGTATTTCCACATCAAATTGCAGTAAATCAATTGGAAAATACATCTGTATATTTTAGCCAAACTCAAACAGTATATGAAAATGATTTCAAATTGCCAAATATCGTTAAAGTAAAGGAAAGTTTGTTTAATTTTACATTTGACGGAGAGATTTATTGTGTTAATGCAACCACTAATGTATATAACATCGGTACTGCTATGGGATTCATTAACTTCGGTAAAAGTAAATTCTTTGCTAAATCTGGTTCAAAATATACACACATATATGTAGTAGAAGGTAAAATTCTAGTATTGGATGGCAAATCCAGTAAAAAGAAAGAATTAAAAGAAGGTGATTACTTGGTAATTACACCACAAGTTAATTTAAGTCCTAGAAGCAATGTGGGTATTAGTACAGGTAATAGTTTCAGTGTCAAAGAAGTAGATGATGCAGAAAAAGAAATTCATACAAAAGAATTAGAAAAAATAAAAAATAAACTTGACAATGTTTTGTTCGTTAGTTATAGTACCAATATATTTGGTATTAAACTAAAATGACATTAGATCAGTTACATTCATTAACAGAAGACGAAGTTATAATGCTTTGGGGTATAGTCAATATGGGAAATCCTCCCGTATTAGCTGGCCATCAAATGGAACCTGTACTTTTTCCCTCTATAAAAGACCATAAACTCAGAGAAAGAGTGATTCAGTTTGACAAATATGTCAAACCAGAGTATATTGGTATATACACTTCACTTAGAAGTAAGTTGGGTTATTAATTATGTATCAAAATATATTCATCGACAAGAAGGAAAATGTTGTTCATTTGTGGGATGACGAAAAGGGTTATGTAACATTTCCATTCAGAAATTACGCATATAGAAAGAGTCCAAATGGTATTTATCGTTCAATTTATGGCGATAAACTAGAAAAGGTTTATAACTTCAATCCAAGAGATCCATCGTTGTTTGAAAGCGATGTTCCTATGGAAACTCGTATTCTAATTGATGCATATGAAGATAGTGATGAACCATCAAAGGGTCACCGTGTAGTAACAATCGATATCGAAGTTAGTTCCGAAGGTGGATTTCCAGTCATTGAAGAAGGTGATAAAGAAATCACTGCTATTGCTATTCATGATGATGCAACAAAACAATACACTGCGTTCATCTTAGATAAAGAAATGAAGTTGAAAGATAGTGTTAGTGACGGTGTTGAGATCAAATCTTATGATAACGAAGAATCATTATTGATGCATTTCTTTACCAAATGGGAAGAAATTCAACCAACTATTGTTACGGGTTGGAACATCGATAACTTTGATATGGTCTACTTATACAACCGTGCAAAGCGTGTTGTTGGTGAAACTAATGCCAAACGATTGAGTCCAATTGGAATTTGTTACTTTAATAAATTCTTGGAACGAATGTCCATTGCGGGTGTATCTTGTTTGGATTATATGATTCTATACAAGAAGTTCAGTGGTAAGAATGAACCAAGTTATGCTCTAGGTTCTATCGGAAAGAAGGTTGTTAATATCGATAAAATTAGTTATAAAGGCAGTTTAAATGATTTGTATAAAGAAGATATTAACAAGTACATTGAATATAATTTGAATGACGTTAAGATCGTTGTAGCTCTTGATAAGAAATTACAATTTATTGATCTAGCTAGAGGTATTTGTCATACTGGACATGTAGGTTATGAGAATTTTGGTATGAGTTCCAGATTTCTGGAAGGTGCTATTCTTATTTATCTTCGTAGAAAGAAGCAAGTTGCTCCTAACAAGTCATTGGAAGGTCGAGCTGAATATGAAAACCAATTGGAACAGAATGAAGAAGGTTTTGAAGGTGCTTATGTTAAAGATCCTATTCCCGGCCGTTATGATTGGGTTTTTGACTTGGACCTCACATCAATGTATCCGAATATCATCATCAGTCTTAACATCAGCCCTGAAACCAAGGTTGGTAAAGTAGACAATTGGAATGTGGAAGAATATGTAAAGAACGGATTGAATAGTATATACATCTCTGGCACTCCATATACTCCTTCTGATTTTAAATCAATGTTGTCGGAGAATAATTTTAGTATTGCTAGTAACGGAGTTCTGTATAAGAAACCAGGTGAAAGTGGTGAAATGGGAACTATTCCTAGCATTCTAGTCAAGTGGTTCGATGAACGAAAAAACTTAAGAAAGTTGGCTAAGAAACATGCGGATTTGAAAGAATGGGAAAAATATGAATTCTATGATAACAGACAAAAAATTCAAAAGATTTTGCTTAACAGTATTTATGGTTGTTTGGGTCTACCTGTATTCCGTTTTTATGATAAGGACAATGCTGAAGCAGTCACTTTGACTGGTGTTGATATCATTAAAACTGCGGGTAAATCTATCAATCAATATTATAAAACTGTATTAAAGGAAGATGGTGATTATCTTATTTACACTGATACCGACTCTTGTTTTGCTAGTGCTTTACCTATCATTCAAAAGACAATGCCAGATATTGATCTCAAGAATGAAGAACAAATGACACATGCAATTCTAAAAGTTTGTGGAGAAGTTCAGACATTCGTAAATCAAATGTTTGATGTTATGGCAGATCGTATGTTTAATGTTCAAAAACATAGATTTGACGCAAAACAAGAAGTTATTGCTAAAACATCATTCTGGTTAGCTAAGAAGAGATATGCACAATTCATTATCAATAAAGGTGGTGTAGTGTGTGATGAATTGGAAGTCAAAGGTATTGATGTTGTAAGAACATCATTTCCAGCCAAGTTTCGTACATTCATGCACGGTTTCTTGATTGACTTACTAAAGAAGGTAGAAAAAGAAACCATTGATAAGAATATCTTAGACTTTAAAGAAAGTATCAAGACATTGAATGTTATTGACATTGCTAAGAACACCAGTGTTAAATTTAGCAGTCAAGATAAAACAAAGGTGTATGATAGTAATAAACGACCAGCATTTAAGTTTGTAAGTGGTACTCCTGCACAAGCTAAAGCTGCTTTGGCTTATAATGATCTACTTGTTAAGTGGAACTTGGTCAAATCAGTACCAAAGATTCTACATGGACAAAAGATCAAGTGGGTGTATATGAAACAAAATGAATATGGTATTGAAGGATTGGCTATGAAAGCTGATGGTACCGATCCTGACCAAATTATGGATTTCATTTTAAAGTATGTTGATCGTGAGGCAATGTATGAACAAGAACTAAAGAGTAAACTAGAAGACTTTTATAAGGTTCTTGGTTGGGATTATCCTAATGAAAATGATGCAAAAGCTAGTGAGTTTTTCGGATTTTAATTGTTATGAGTAAATATAAAGAAATGTTAACCATCCCAATAGAGGATGGATCAAATATCCCTTTGTATCTAAATGCACCACATTTTGCTATTTCTAAAGGTTATAACAGAGTGGTTATAGGACAACGGGGACCATATGTAGAATTTAATAAAAATCAAATCATTTGTAATGCATTGCATATACCGTGTAGTCAGTTATATAGATTAAGTGACCCAAAAGTATATTACATTGAATTTAGAACAACTGATTGTGATGTAAAAGTGTACTATCAAATGAGAAGTGTAGCTTATGCAGACTACAAGATAGGATATTTTTATATCTCACCCAGTGATTTATATAAAGTTGACGGAACTTCATGTATGGTTTTACCTGATGATTATACTGAAACAGCCAAAGAATTTTTTGATTTCGAATCAAAATAAAAAATAGACAAAACAAAAAAACGGTGGTAAATTAAAAAAGTATGACAAAAGAAACATTAAAAACATTTATCAATAAATATTATCTAGGTGGAACAATTGAATCCGTAAAGTGGGTTGCAAATACATCAAACAAACAGTTGATTACAAATGCAATTACTGAGGATAAAAATGTTCTATTGAAGGTTACTCTCAATAACTTCAGTGAATTGGAAGATGGTGAGTTAGGTATCAATGATACATCCAAGTTGGTTAAACTTCTTGGTGTGTTAAAGGATGAAATCAAGGCCGAATATAATAAGACTGGAGACAAACTTACCAGCGTACTGTTTAGTGACGAAACTACTGATGTACAGTATGTAATTGCGGATTTGAGTGTAATTCCATCTGCTCCTCCACTTAAGAAAGTTCCTCCATTTACTGTGGAGATTCCCTTGGATGCTGACTTTATTTCGAAGTTTGTATCATCTAAGGGTGCATTGGCTGATGTAGATACATTTACATTGACCATGAATAAGAAGGGTAAGTTGGAAATGATTATTGGTTATTCTAGTATCAATAGTAATCGTATTAAATTGGCAGTAAATGCGGTTGAAGGTAAAGATACTGTTACCAAGAATATTAACTTCAATGCTAATCATTTGAAGGAAATTCTTGTTGCTAATAAGGATTGTACCAATGCTCA
>JACCDW011183523.1_pt1 | contig 23825 bp, 23 predicted proteins | sample 7449781 | NCBI WGS metagenome assembly JACCDW01 (sample SAMN15323449, study PRJNA562643) | freshwater metagenome | isolation source: river surface water | place: USA:Blue River Watershed | collected 2017-08-18
CAGAATGTTGTGAATGGTGCGGTGGCGACCATATGTATGCAGGCCCGTTTCGATATCTTCCTTGTTGCAGTTGCGAATGGAAAGATCAATGGCCTCGGCCGAGACTGCTACAACGGTTGCAATCGTCTCTTGGCCGATCCGAACCACCTCCTTGATGGATCGTACACGTTTTCGTGTCAGATCCTTGTTGTAAATGATTCCGCGGGGAGCATCGGCGTATTCTAACAGAACAGCCTCTACACCATATTCGTGGATGTGGGTGATTCGAATGGCGACGAGCGCATTCTCGGAAGGAAAGGAAGATTCGTAAAATTGCATGATGGTAGGAATGGAAGGAAGAAAGAAACAGTACAAATATGTTGGAGAGACAGACACCTGTTAAAAAAAATATATCAGTTCAATTTTTTTTAGACTCAAACATTTGGCGGAACCATGTTTGAAGGGGTACGGGCGATGTCCCGTGCGAGTTGAAGGCGGAGGCAGGATGCACGCGGTGTTCTGTTGCAATCGCGGGACAGTTAAAGAGTCTATGGCCGTCTAGCACAAGCCGCATCCACATGAAATAATCTTCCATTTCACCATGGATTGCAGGGGGGTATTCCCAGTGTGCTAGCTCACGTCGTACAAGAATCGATGAATTAATGAGGGGATTAACTGTAAGGAGCACAGATGGATCAATCCATCCTGTAGGGATATGAGGACACCCTTCCATGGATCCAAAATACCGTGCATGTGTCCCAATGACCGCCATGTCAGAATTTACAGATTCCATCTGGACATGAAGTTTTGTAGGAAGCCAACGATCATCCACATCTAACAGTGCAACCCATGGTGCATTTGTGTAGGGAATGGCAAAATTCAGGGCCTCGCATTTGTTGGTTCCTGCGCTTTCCAACACATGAATACGGTCGTTCATAGCGGCCAATGCCGTTGCCACTGCTTTGGCATCCTCACGCAACCCAATGCCATTCAGGACAATCCAACATTCCCAATCCGTATAGGTTTGGTTGACTACGGACTGAACGCATTCAAATAAAAACTCCGACCCATTTGCTACAGGAATTAAAATCGAAACAGTTACCATTGGTTTAGACAAATCGACCACCAATATCTCTTAGACCGTCCAAATGACAACTGTTGTTTCCGCGTTTTATCCGATTCGATCCAAGTTTCCAACAGACCAGTACATCGAATGGTCGAAGGAGTTTCTTCGACTGGAGGCACCGATTGTTCTATGGACGGAGCCGCATCTTGCATCCCTCTTTCGTTCCATGCGAACCAATGGGCGCCCCTTGCAGATTGTGGAAACACCTTTTGCGTCCCTGCCAGCCTGGGTTCTCTACAGCGACCAATGGAATAAACAGCACGCCCTGGATCATGAGCGTTATCATACTCCTGAATTGTATGCCATATGGGCGCAGAAGGCGTGGTGTGTCGAGGAGGTGGTTCGGCAAAATCCTTTTGGGACATCGCATTTTTTCTGGTGTGATATCGGAGCTTTTCGCGAACCCATGACGGAGGCGATGCGTCTTCATTTTCCCAGGTTTCCCCAGACCACACAAGGGATTCTCATGTGTTCGGTAGCACCATTGCATCCCAACGACTGGAAGCGAAAAAACGGCATTCTAGGGGATTTTTTGTATATGAATCGTATTGTAGGGGGTCTTTGGGGTGGTTCCGCAGCTGCCTGCCTGCGGTGGCGATCCGCCTATGAAGCCCAGCTGGCCCAATATTTTGCGGCAAATCAGTTTGCCGGCAAGGATCAGTCCGTTATGCTTTCTGCATATTTGGAGGATCCTACCTTGGCATGTATTATAAAACCTACAACGACCGAGGGCGACCATTGGTTTTTTCTGGAGTACGCGTTGTCCGATGGGCGTCCATTGGAAACCGATGCTTCCTACATCCCTCCTTTAAATCCTCCTGCACCCCCCATTCTATCGGTTCTATTGCAGGGCGGCCTAGGAAATCAATTGTTTCAGATTGCGGGGGCCTGGGCGCATGCCCGTCGTACAGGGGCTCGTCTACGTTTGCAGACGGAAAAGGCGGTTCCAGATGGGCGTCCCATGTATTGGGATTCCGTGTTGCATCGTTTCCAACATCTGCTTGGTCCCGTCCCTGTCATGCCGCATTGGTGGGAACCCGCTGCGACCGTGTACGGACAACCACCTATTCCCCCTGCAGTTGGCCTGCAACTCCGTGGATATCTCCAATCGCCCCGTTATTTCGTTGAATATGCCGAGGAAATACGGACCTTGTTTCGGCCATCGGTGGCGGCCCTTCGCGATATAGAGACACGCCATGTGGATTTGATACGCCAAAAGGATCGTGTTGTGGTAGTTCATGCTCGGCGGGGTGATTATTGTTTGGCCGCCGATCATCATGGTCCCTTGACCGTAGCCTATTATAGTGAGGCCATGAAACGGTTTCCCCCAGACTCCATCTTTCTGTTGGTATCCGATGAGCCGATGTGGTGGATCGAGGCAATCGCTGAGATTTCGGAACTCCAACAGTCCACCTTCCATATTTTAATGGAGACGGACGAAGTTGCTACCTTTACACTGCTCCAGCAATTCCGCCAGTTCATCATTGCAAATTCCTCATTTTCCTGGTGGGCCGCCTGGATGGCATCAGCTTTCCGTGTAGTTGCACCCGCACAATGGTTTGGACCAGCAGGACCGCGGCAATGGGAGGATCTGTACGTACCAGAATGGGAGCGAGTTTGATTTCCCCGATTTTACTATTTACATGAGTAGAATATGTCGGCAAATATAATATTCCATATTGAACCGGGCCAAGAAGAGCTATGTACCACACTTCTTCTTGGAAAACCATTGTTGGGGGAGATATTGCGTTCCATGGGCCACAAGGAGGAACCGGTGTTTCTGTTTCATTCCGAGGATTCCGAAATTGCCGATGAAATCCACAGAATCGACGATTCCATCTATTGTATCCCACTTTCATCGACTGTTCTATCAGATCGTATTGCAGAGGGTCTACAGAAATCTGAAAAATATCGTCTAGTGGATCGCATTGTGTTTGGATCCCTCGATTATATCTTTACGGTCCCTGTTCTACCTTATCTTCCTGAGGGCAATTGCATCCTGACACATTCTGCCTCAGCTCCGCCTTTTTGCTTGAAGGTGGAGGATGGTAGGGTGTTGGAAATGCAGGAGGAGGGCCCAACAGGCTCGGTCATTCAGTTTGCAAAAGCGTCCATATGCCGGTCCTTATGTGAAGAAGAGACCGCAAACACTTGGAAAGAACTCGTGGCGTCCTGGTTAGAGGAGGATTTTCAGGAAAGTCCCAAGGCGGCCGAGGAAGTTATTGAAATAGCCACTGATGACCGGCGGAAGGAATACGAATCTTACGTGCACTCATTTGTATTTTCACTGGATGGTGTTGTTGTTTCATTTGCCATGCTTCAATTCCAGGCATGGGCGAAAACCCTTTCCGCATTTCACATTATTCTGACGCAGGATCTGTATATATCCCATATCATAAATCGATCACAACAGGAAATCGCGAAATCTTTTGGTGTATCCGTGTCCCAGATTAAGGAATCTTATGCAGCTGCATGGAAAGACGGAATTGAGAATGGACCGTATTCCATAGTTCGTGGTCTAAATAATATGGTGGCGATGGTCTTACGGAAAGGACATCGTGTTTCCATTATATCCCATATTTCCAAAGAGGAGACGGAAACAATCTGTTCCACTCTACAAATTCCCATGGAATATGTGGTATACTCCATGCCAATATCGCATCCCCTGGATCGTACAATCCTGTTTGTTGCAACACGTGATGCTATCAAGGATGCACCGGCTGTCAAATGGTTAGCGGGATGTCCTTCGTATATGAGTGCAGATGCACTGGTAGAAGCGGGAGTGCATGTTGTTATACAGGATTTTGAAACACCAGAGGAAATCATTACTGCTCTGACACAATCCGCTCATGTGGAATCTCAGAACACAACTGACCTAGAGGGCATGTATACCAAGTCCATACGAGCTCTATTTCCAAATGCTGCACTCACCTATTCAGTGGATGCCATGCGTGGCAATCTGTCGACTCTAATTCCCGTACGGGTAGATACAATGGCATGTGTTGCCAAGATACAGGGTCCTGACTCGAAGCAGGGTGTTATTGCAAACCAATTGGGTGTCCGAGAACGTGAAACCAACTTTTATGACACCGTGGCGCGCTATGTGCCTGTACGTGTTCCCAAATATTACGGACATTTGAAATCTCAGAACTGGGAAACCATGGGGATTTTACTGGAAGATGTACGAGAATCGAATCTCATAAATCTTTCCATGGAAACGGCATCGATTGATGTTGTCTTGTCCGTTGTTTCCGAAATGGCCCAACTACATGCCAAGTTTTGGGGACAGCCGTTGGCAGGTCTGTCTGTCAGACCCTTGTCCCTTCCATTCACTGTAGTGGAAGAGGCATGGCCGTTCTTCAAAGCACGATGGGAAACCATGTTGGAAGCACGGGATTGGGAGGCACTTTGTTCTTGCAAGAAAGATTTCCAGGAAACTTCTGAGACACTTTCCAAAGGTCCGCAAACCCTGCTTCATGGAGATATCAAATCCGCCAATCTCTACTTTGACAGCAAGACACAACGTCCTGGTTTCTTAGATTGGCAGTTTACCGCCGAAGGCAAAGGCGTTCAGGATCTCGTATTCTTCATGATTGAATCGTTTGGTATTGAAAAAATGCAGCAGTATCGTGAAATAATAAAACAGTATTATTACACCAAACTGTTGGAGTTCGGAGTTTCCTACACATGGTCCGAGTATTCCTCGGATTTTGCAGCGGCTGTGCGTTATCTACCTTTTTTTGTAGCAGTTTGGTATGGTTCCATGGAATCTGCTGATTTACCGGATCCCAACTTTCCTTTCTTTTATCTACAGCGATTTACACGGTTTCTACGGGACACTCAATAAACTGCGTTGATAGCCCATCAATTCGTTGATATCCGTAGGAAACCATACCTTCCAGGAGTCGATATGCAACAGGAAGTTCGATACGATCCTGGAATTCCATGGGATCCAAGTCAGCTCCTCCTGTTCCTGATACAATTTGCAGAAGAGACATCCCTTTCCATTCAATGACACCTTTCTGATAATTGTGTGTATCCGCAACGAGCAACATGCGTGGCGGATATTTTACAAACGCGTCAAGTACTGCTGCATAGTGTGGGAGTACTTGGAGTCCTTTCTTTTTATAACTTATGATAGGGTGATGCATAATACAGTAATAGGGGCGTCCTTGTGTTTCCAGGTATCCAATGGCGTCTGTAAGAAGTGCTAGAGAATCAGATACCGCATCTCCTACATCCAATGGATTGGAGTCAATGACAAGCACCGATACATTGGTAAATTCGACAAGGTATGATACTGCAGGAAGAATCCAAGGAGCGTGGAATTCTGTGGGAAGCAGTGGTAGGTTGTGATTGCCGATGGAGGCAAATAGGGGACGGGGAACGGCTCCGACAAGGCAGCGGATTCCTTGTAGGAGTCTTTGTTCTGGATAGGTTTTCCGTTTGGTAGTTGGGGATTTATCAGGATAGATATTGTCGCCTCCTAGAAACAAGGGATATTCTCTTGGTTCCCTGTGAATTGCCGCAGCGACTGCGACTTGCCCTCCCTTGCGCTGGCATCCATCACGATTCCAACACCCCATAAACAAAAAAGGTCCCAACTGCTCGGGTATCCGAACACGTTCCATTCTATTCCATGGAGTGAATTCGCAAATATGTCGTCTTAAGAAGATCCATGTATTGTCGAAGTCCATTGCAATACGCAAGCCATTCGGTTTGGCGAGCCTCAAAACTAACTGTACCAGTATATCCGCGCGTCCAAAGGATTTCCAGGAGGGAGGATGCAATCTGATATTCTGTAGGAGACAAGGAAGAGCCCAAGGAAGCCGCTGAAATTTGCAGATGACCGATCCATTCTAGAGGAATTTCTGACACATTGGTGGCATCCTTTTCCATTGCATAATTCCCAGTATCCAATGATATACGTATGTTTGAATGGGCCACACTTTGTACGAATGCAAATACCTCTTCAACATTTGTTAACCACGTGCATTCGTAGCCTTTTGCATTGGGTTCAATACATATTGTAATTCCATATAAAGAACCTAGGTCTCCAACACGGCGAAATAGATCAATTGCAGATTCAATATCTACTGTGAGGGAACGTTGACGGGGACATCCAAATACAAAGGTTGATATCCCTTTGTTTGCCGCGGATTGCATAAGATGTTCTAAGTGTGTCAGAAATGCCTGGGATTCATGGAATATATTCCGAATTGAAGTTCCAAAGAGCAGGCTTTGCATACTTACGGGTTTAAATCCGGCAAATGCAGTCCCTCGTGTTGGTGCTACCTCGAGTCGTGTAATTCCTACATTCCGCAAATGAGTCCCAATATCATCCGTCATTGTAAAACCGATGTTGGAAACAGCAATGGAATGAGAAATGCGAAATTTCTCCCATGCAATCCATCTCCCCATTTCGGCGAGCATAGTTTCTTTCGGAATTTCTCCATGGGAGCTTGTGAGATTGTAAAGAGTTGTGGCGGTCCCGTTGCATTCTGGTTTCCATTGAGGAAACCAGCGTTCCACAATTTCCCGCATGGAGATTGGCTGCGAAAGTAAATGAATCAGCGGAATTCTATGATCCAGGCAGCGCATACAGTCTGTTAAAAGATTGTCAAGATTGTACCATTGAAACTGTGCCTGGAGTGAAATGGATGCAATCTGATTTTCATGTAGAAGATCGTAGAGTGCATTCTTTTTTAGACCATCACCAAAGAGTGCGGGGAGTCGTAGAATAGAGACATGCATCCATTGCTGACGCACAAATTGTTCGAGTGTTCGCCGATGCGTTCCATATGCATGCGGCGCCCATTCTTGTGAATCTTCGGAACATCCCTTGTCCGATAACAGAACATCCACAGTGCTTAGCAATACAACATGTTCTGCCTGGACGGTCGAGAGAATAGATTGAATCTGTGTAAGTGTTTGTAGGTCTTCGTCTGGATGGAGATTTACCCACCATTTAGTTGCCGGCATGCAACAGAGAAACAGGGTATTGACGTGCGCTCCAGAAATCGCATGGAGATTTTTGGAGTTGTAGAGTGATATGGCGGAAGGGGGAATGCCTTTGGAAAGGAGTTGGCGGAATAGTGTGGATCCAATGAGTCCCGTCCATCCTACAATTGCATACATGGTTATGATGTCAGTTCATCAGGTTGGTATCAAAACTCAACTTTTCAATGCCTCCAAAATCATATCGACTGCCGTAAACATTCCCGTGATTTTTCCCCCATATACACGAATATAGTTCCCTTCTCTCTGAAAACGCATTGACCGATCATCTTCTGTCGTAATTGGTTTGGTCTTCCAGGAAAGAAAACAGGATTCATAGGCGGATGTTGGAAATGTTGGGAGGACTGAAAGGACCTGGGATTCCACACAATTCCGTAGTTCCCTCTCTCTTTCTGCAGTCCACACAGGTACAGTGGAAAGATCCTTCCCCTTCCATACAACACCGTGAACTACACTTGTCACTGTATATAGGTTCTCTGCAGGATTGTAGGGATAAATGGAAAAGAAGGGGCCATCCATAACCGTAAATGCAAATAGGTCCGTACATGGCAATTTATACACAAGAGAACAATACAATTCATATTCTCCAAACGGCTGTGGATCCAATTGATTGTAGGTGCAGTTAAGAATCCAGGTTGGATGAAAGGGAAGCACGGCCAAAATGGATGAAACGGATGCAAACGCAGACGCGGGTAAGGAACGAAAATGGGATTTTAAACGATCCATAAAAAACTGGCATGCCTTGCAATTGTCAATGTATTCCTCGGCCACTTCAAACATAGCATGGACCACATTATGTGTTTCGTATGGAATGGCAACTTTACACGGTTGTGTTTGAAATTGGTTCGCAAACTCCAATGGAGATGTTTTAGAAGATTCGGCAATGCAGTATACATTGTTGGGAATGGGAAATCGTAAGGAAGGGTAGGTTTGTTTAAATCGTCGAAATCCCTCTTGGCATTCATGGATTGTTTCAGGTGAGCGGGGATAGTGATATCCTAGGTGCAAGCGATTCTGATTTTTAGAGGAAGATCCTGCAAAAAACGTATTGGATTTATCCACCATACATACCTCATATCCGCGTTGAATTAGTTCTAATGCAATATGACAACCATACCAACCTGTACCAATAACCAATATCATAATACATCTCCTGAATGAATGAGTATTTAGGTTGTTCTAAACCATGCGATGTTTCGGAGAAATAAAATGCCTACCATTGCACTTGTCAATACGCCAGAAAGCCCGTGTCCTGGAACGCATGGGGCGGCCTGTCGGGAATTTTTGGAGGGTTGGGAATCCTTTGGATTTTCGGTAGGAGAGGCAACTACGCTACAGGAGTGTCAAGGTTATTCGTGGCTTCTCCTTTCCAATCATGGGATGGACTGGGATTTCCTACATCGTCTTGCAGAACAAAATCCCGAAACCATATTTATTTGTTGGTGTTGGCATGATTTTATCACGCGTGTCCCTTTCAAGCGCTGGATTCTAACAGGGGAGCAATATGTGGATCCGCCTACACTGGCAGGACATGTAGCCGCCCATGCAAAGGCCCTGGCGATTCCAAACTACCAACCGTTACTCTTGCGGGTTCCAGAAGATCCAACACGTATTGGAACATTTCCCCGCTCTATTCAACACAAGTACCTTGCTTTTTTTGCAGGTTCAGGATATCGGCGAGATTGGGTACGCGATATACCCGACATTGTGTATCATGACGTGTATGCCAGCGGACTTATGAGTGCCGAGGAGCGCCGTTCCTATCATTTGCAATCCCTATTTGCGTTAGGATTCCATTCCCCTGAAAATGTCGCGAATCACCATGTGACACAACGCGTATTTGAGGGAATGGCCTACGGGTGTATTGTGTTATCGGACAATCCGGCGGCTGCCAAATTGACAGACGGAATTGTGGAATATGTTGGAAGTCGAAGGGATATGATGGAACGAATGGCCTATTTCCTATGGAATCATGATTTAGCCGAGGCAAAACGTAAGGAGGGCTACAAATGGGTTAAGAAGTTTGGAACCAATCGATATGCCGCCCAATGTTTTCTCAATCATTCAGTAAGATGGAAGGAGAACTGATTCTACTTTTTTTAGTGTTGGGTATTGTGTTTCTTTATATAATACATCAAAAAACACAACTTAAGGAACAATTTGAATTGCCGCCACGTATTGTAGTAAGTTTTACTACAACACCAAAACGAATTCATTTAATTGAGCCTACCATACAGTCACTGGTGAAGCAAACAGTTCTTCCAGATCGAATATATTTGAATATACCGGAGCGTTCAGCGCGTACAGGAGGACCTTATGAAATTCCGGCATTTTTGGAACGATACCCTCTTGTTAAGGTGAACCATGTCCCGAAAGATGAAGGCCCTATAACAAAATTGGCACCTGCAGTTCGTGCAGAATCGAATCCTGAAACAATCATTATTATTTGCGATGACGATACGACCTATGTTCCCGAGTTTATTCAGCGATTTGTGGATCTCTATAAAAATCCAGAAAATTCCAATACTGTGTTAGCAAATAGTTGCCGAAACGATTTCAATCCGGCACCGGTTCCACAATGTGATTATCCAGAGGGTTGGTCCGGTGTAGCATTTAAGCGAAAATTCTTCCATTCTGATTTTGAGGATTATTTGAAGAAGGCTCTTACGGATAAAAAGTGTTTTACGAGCGATGATTTACTCATTGGCAATTATCTAGATCTGCATGCGGTTCCTCGTATTCGACTAGGATATTGGGGAGATGAATTACCCCATGCAAAGGATGCCGATGCCTTACAGGTGATGGATAAGGATGGACCGAACCGATACCGACCTTGTCGCCAATTTCTATTAGAAAATGGATTGTATGCATATTAGGCCAAAAAATCTCCACTTAAACACTTTCCAATTTACAGGTTTGTAATGGATACCATGTCGGTTCAGTTCTTTTTGGGACCCATGACCCGTAATGTGGTGGATGTAGCCATGGCGTTTCATGACAAGTACCAGCTTCCCTTGGTATTTATTCCCAGTCGTCGTCAAATTGATCTTCAGGGCGGCTATGTGGAGGGATGGACGATGGAGACATTTCGACAGTATGTTGGAAGTTCAGCTCAAATTGAGCGAGATCACGGGGGACCAGGACAGGGTCAGGAGGAGGATACCGGTATGCAATCTATTTTGGAAGATACCCGTTTTGCTGATGTAATCCATGTAGATCCCTGGAAACGGTTTCCTCGCTATGAAGATGGTCTGGAATGGACTCTGGCAATTCTACAGGCATGTCATGCTGCCAATCCCCATGTGGAATTTGAGGTAGGAACCGAGGAAAGTATTCGCCGTTTTGAAACCCATGAACTCGATAAGTTCTTATATGACCTACAGGATCGTCTTGCTCCCGATGTATTTGCGCGGATCCGCTATGTTGTGATTCAGTGCGGAACGGCCCTTAAGGAGGGCAACAATACGGGTGCATTTGACGAGGAGCGCTTGAGGCGGATGTTGGAAATCGTGGCACATTATTGGAAGACCCCGAAAGAACACAATGGCGACTGGATAACACAGGACACTGTCCGGAAGAAGACGACGATAGGATTGCAATGCATCAACATTGCCCCAGAGCTTGGGGAGATCGAATCCAAAACTCTATATTCCATGTTTTCGCCCGATGATCGCGCAGCGTTTTTTGATTTGTGTTGGAAATCCAGGAAATGGGAGAAATGGGTCTCGGCGGACTTTGACCCGCAGGCAAACCAGGAACGTCTGGTCCACATTTGCGGACATTACATTCTGTCTACACCAGAATTCAAGGCAATAAAAGCGAAGTATGAGGACGCCGACAAGATAATTTGTCAGAATATCTGGAAACGTCTAAGTGAATTATACAATGTTTAAACATAACAATACTGTTGGGAACAAACGACAATGGCATCTGTTCCCAAAACAGTTTTTTGCGACATTGATGGAACTCTCATTCACCACTCTGGTGATCCCTATGACAAGGAGGGGCAGATGCTTCCTGGGGCTCTTAAGGCGATTCGCGAATGGGAAAAACGGAATTATCGGATTATTCTGACAACTGGGCGTCGCGAATGTTTCCGCAAACAAACCGAGGAACAACTGGCTCATCTAGGAATTCTATACGATCAGTTGATTATGGGGCTACCCAATGGGGATCGTGTTCTCATTAACGATAAGAAACCCAATGGTGTTCGAAATACTGCCTATGCCATCAATGTAGTTCGCAATGTTGGGTTAGGCCATGTGGATCTAACAGGTGAGCTCATAACTTTGCCAGATTCCAACATTCCTGCCTCAGGTCGTTTTGAAAAGCCGTGGGGATACGAGGAGCTTGTGGATGTCAATTCGTCCTATGTAGTCAAGAAGCTGTTTATGAAAGCGGGGCATTCCTGTAGTACCCAGTACCACAAATGCAAACGTGAAACAATCCTAGTGTTTTCAGGGAAACTCCGCATCTACGTGGGACCTACACTTGAGACCCTCGAATCCAAAGTGTACGAGGCAGGTGAAACAATAACCATTGCACCTTACACGGTTCATAAGATGGAAGGAGTAGAGGATGCGGTCTATTATGAGACATCTACGAATGAGCTGTGGGATGTTGTGCGACTCCAGGATGCCTATGGGCGTGTTTAGGAATCTACAAATACACTAAAAAATTGAAATAGAATCAAAAATTCTTTGGTAATGGATGTCTTATTCTTTTCCCTTCCTTTCCCTTCCACTTTCCTTACATACAATGGCATTTCTTCGTATGAAGACCCCAGACAACCACAGTATGGCTGATGTGTATTCCTGCCTGCAAAAGTATGTGCGGCGAGGTGAGTTTTCTAATGCAGTCTATTGGGCGGGACAGATTGCTCTGCCGCAGGGCGAGTACAAGGGATATCCCAATGCCCTCAAGAAGCGGCTTATGCAACATGCACTAGAGGATGTGGGATCTTTGGAGTATGCAGCGGCGATCCTGCAGGCTAAGGCGACAACCTGGGAGGATCTGACATCCTGGCTGCATTGTTTGTGTGCGATGCCAAAGACGCGGGCAGCTGCATGGCTAAATCGGCTAGCGGTGGAGTATGTGGATACTGAGATTCCAGAGGATGCACTGGTACTGCATAGTGCGCCACGTGAGGTGTTGCAGAGGAGTGCAGAAGTTCTGCGACTCCATCGGGATGGCAATCGCGATGCACTAAAAGCATTAAATCCCACGGCATACCGTGTATACCGTGAGATTAACGATGAGGTACTGGCGTACCATGTGGAGATTCTGGTAAGTGCAGGCCTGATTCCGAAGACGCCAATTCCTGCGAGAGAACGTCAGGAGATTTCGGCGGCTTGGATGGAGCGCCAAGAAGTTCCGGAGTGGGCCTATGACAAGCATACGGCCCGTGGAAAACTCCTAGGGCGTGGCTACGCACACTTCTTTGAAACAATGGTTCTAGCGCCGCGCATATTCGAGGAGGAGGATCTGTTGGAAGCTGCAGCAAAGGCCCTGTATTTGAATGGGAAAGAGCAGCGTGTGCGGCATATTTTGGCTGCCACAAAGGCAGTCAAAACAGACAAGATAGACAATGAAAGCAAGGGATCTGAAGAGAAGGGAAAGAGGCCAGTGGCCCCAACATCCCCTCCTCCCTATTATACAAATATCCTGCAAGCCCAGGCACTCACGGGGCGAAACAAGGCGCGTGTGTGGTTTGCAACGGCACCCGATGGACTACAAGTGGTTCTCAAGGGCCCCCTCTCAAAAACAGAGATGCGTTCTGTAGAAAAGTCCGAGAACTTCAAGAAACTCTTGGGACTACCTCATGCCAACATGCGGATGGATGGAGCGTATTTGGTGTGGAACAGTCTGGTGGACTACACTACACTTCCCACCAAAACAATGACAACGAAACTAGAGACCGATATTTGTGTACCCGCTGCAAACATATCCCATTGGACGGCGGCCATGCTTGGAACAGAGAGTGAGAGAGGGATGTTGGAAGCACTGCTATTTCGCAAGGTTGTAGGAACCAATGACAGTTGCGAAAGGAATTTGCTAGTTGTTGGCAACCAGGTGTACTCAATTGACGACGCCTCTCTTTGCAAGGACACTCCCTACATGTGGAAAACTGCACTCATTAAACCCAAGGCTGCCTATGAGGCTGCCCTAGAACGCAATTGGACTCATATAGAATCCACAATTTGCGCCTGGAAGACACTGTTGCACGACAATGATTTTGCCATGCAACAGCTTGAACGATATGGAAGGAAGTCCAATTGGATCTGGTAAACACTTAGACCAATGCATTATCCACGTTTTCCCTCTGTATTTTTATAAATTTCCAATAAATAGCCGAGTACCGTGTATACATAGTCTCTCGAACAATGGATGGGTAGACTGTAGGAATTCCGGCACAACGGATCCACATCAGATACAAAATAAACACCATTTTTCATTCTGCAACCTGTAAAATATGCATAGACAGATTCGCTTCGCAGATTAATTTGGAGACAACCCAAGTAAAAATAGTTATCCTTGTTTTTCAAACTTTTCTTCAATCGTTCCATATCCACCTCATGTATGTCGGGAAGACAAAATGTAATAGTGTCTGAAAAAGTTATATGATATAATGATTTTTTCTGTAAACTTACCATTCTACAAAAAACAGTGAAAAGGATGTACCCCAAACACCGCAGTTATTCCCGTGGAGTTTGTAGGGCAAGCCAAAGATTCCATTTGCCAAATGCAAATAGAAAGTTGGAAAGGGGTGTATCATAGAGAGGTGCCATATTAATCCAAATGAGTGCCTGGAGAATTCGAATATTTCGAACACTCCACCCTTGGTCCTCAATCCATCTATCCAACTCTTCAAGTTGCCGAATTAAAAGGAATTTGCAGTCGATGTCCACAAAAACATGTTCGCCATCACGACAGATGGAATACATACCGGCAGCAATTTTGGAATGTTGGAACACCAGATTGTGCCGAAGTTTCGCCAGATCATACTGTCGGTCCCCCCATTCAACCAGGCCATCAAAGGAATCCCTCCAATCCAATAGAACAAATTCTCCATTTGGACGACGCATAATATTATCCAAAATAAAATCTCCATGAAACATACTTAGTGTATTGGTACAAAGATCCAAGAAAGGAACACGAACCATAAGTTCACCAATGCTTCCTACATGAATTCCATTGATCCATGTAGGATCCTCAGTTGTCTTTTTGAAATATTCATCAATTCTTGCATATGTCTTGTCATGATAGAATCGCCAACAATGATGCGGAAATTCATCGGATGTTTTTTCAATCGACCAGAGCTGGATACGGGCCCATTCGAGTAGACGACGGACTTCCCCAAATTCCCTACATTCCGCTAATACATCTCCCTCCACCAATTCCATGGCAAGAAAGTTCTCGCGATGTCCTAGGAGTTTGGGACCTCCTACTACTTCCAATAGAAGTCCGCGTTTGACACGAAGTTTGTTTGTATCCGCAGATTGAATGAACTTGACAACACGATCCTGTAGGAAGCACAGGGATTCATTGGGTTTTTCGAGGACAATGTGTTTGGCAGGAAAGGCCTTGCATGCTGCACGATAACTCTCCAGATTTCCCGTATCATAAAATGTTGGTACTATTTTGTACTCTATGGGAAATCCATGCGCCAAGAGGTCAATATAGGCAGTTGTATCCCCCAAACTTGTGTCATTTGCACACTCCTCCACCGCCGTTCGCAAGGTTCGCCAAAAGGCAGCAGGATTGGCAATGTAGGAAATTCCAATGTATGCAAAGTCATGAATTGCATCCCGCTTTTTATTAAACCGTATAATCTTTCCATCACGCACCGTTATACCACTGTACGATGTATAGTCTTCATGCGGCGCCACAAAAAGTGTAAGCCCCTGAGGCCATTCGGTAGGGAATTGGTAGGATGTTGGAAGCAGGGTGTCGCAACAGTGGTACAGGAAGGGTTCTGTGAGATGAGATTCTGCAGCCAACATGGAATATGCCTGACTGGATCCTGGCCCTTCAAAGCGGTCCACTTCCACAAACACAAACATGCGATCTGGGTAGGCAAGCTCCAAAAAATCCCGCACATGTTTCCCATAATACCCTATTGTTATAACAAATCGTGTATCTTTTGGAAATTTTTCAATAATTCTACAGATCGCATATCGATCTCCGACGCGGACGAGTGCCTTATTGGTACCTTTGGTAAGGCCTTCGAGGCGTGTTCCAAGTCCACTCGTTGTTAAAAAAACAATCATTTCTCCTTATTCAAACGGCATGGATTCTTTACACTCTTCGTAATCTTCCGCGGAAACTCCTGTGAGGCTGCAACAAACAATATCTCGTACAGTGGTCCGAATACGACTGTAGGTTTCCTGAAAATTTTCGGGTGTTGTTGCAGCTATATGTTTCGTTTCAAAACGTGTAGGGGATTCCTCAGGGAGAAAGGAGTCGTAATGGACTTCGGCAAGAACCCAGGGTCCAATCTGGGGTTTCGTGGAAATTTCACAAGTGATATCTGCATCCGGAATGACCTCGAATAGCCAATGGGATTCCAGATATATTTTATCATAATCACCACCATCGATCCATGATACAGTACATACGCGATATCCTGCTGACATGAAACAGGTCTGTAGAAAATCGCGGACGTTTTCTGCAAGTGCCCTAGGTGTTTCACGAGGAATGAGAAATGCATACTGAAGACTCTGCGAATCAACGGAATCAGGAATGAATGTCTCGAATCCCAGACGATTCCGAACGGCAACACGAACATGTAGGATTGACATTGTTCTTGCTATCCATCCGCACAAGCGAAATCCATTCAAATTTGTATCTAAAAAATTGAAATTAGATGACAACTCTGGCAATGTTTGTGATGAAACCATGTTTCGTATTCTTCTTTGTTCGATTTGCCGACTTTCCTTTCTTTCTCCCTGGGTTTCCACGGATCCATCAGGGGTATCATCCTGCATGTTTTGCAAATATTACCATCCAACAAAGGATACACGGTATTCTTTGTTGCAAGATGTAGAGAATCGATTTATGATGTCGGGATTTATATCGCGTCCCGAGTTTTACAAGGTACATATTGGGTTCATGAAGGAGTGGGCGGATCATCATAGCATGCCACCTGCAACTGCAATGGAACTTTCCTACGAACAACAGCTTCTCAAGGTGTCCGATTGGTCTCGTGATTTCTGGCACTAGACACTAACGTAGCACTAGCGTAGTGGTAAACGTGGTCCAGGAGGTGCCTGATCGATGTCTTCCATATGAAATGGATGTCCGGCATACCGCGGCTGATCTGCAAAGGGATGCTTCATCTTGTCGGCAAAATGAAAGTCCCCTTCTCCCAACCAGCGTCCACTCGCCCATCCTGGACCGACCTCAGCAACCACCTTTTTTACCTTTGCCTTTTTTACAGGACTCGGTTCCTCAAATGTTTCCTTGGATGGTTGTAACCAATACCCCAAACCCGCTGCAATGACGGCGGCAAACACAACCACCGCAATAATCTCATTTCCTGTTGCGGCAACCGCTTTCATCCTGCAGGGTTCCCGAAAATGTTTTGGACCCGTGCCAAGTCTTTTACTAAATCCCTGGAAATCCGAAACTGTCTCTGGCCGACTCGATACGGCCACAAAATCAATTGCAGAACCTCGGCCTGCACTATGATGCATCGGCCCAAAAGGAGAGATGCGATCGATGTAGGAAATGTGGGATACAGAGGAGAGGACTGTAGGAAGCGTCGGCAAATCCTGAGAAATACTGGTAAATCCTGCATATTGTATACAATACATACATATGCCGCGCGTCTCTGGCATAGTACATCCAACGGCTGAAGTTTTGCAAGCGCATCCAGGAGGGCCGTCGGTATTTCTGACACATGAAAGAGTTCTTCGACGGTTTCACGAATTGCCGTCTCATACCAGGATTCGTCTGCCTCCCGTTTACCACCCAGGCCGCTGATGCGTACTTCGGATGTCCTGGATCGTTGGAGACCGACTATGACATGTTCTGGACTCAGAAACATGCATCCTGCACTCCGATGCTCCCATGTAGGATACTGGCTACGCCAATCAACACTACTGGCAGCACAACCCATTGTTTCATTGCTGTAAGATCCCCTGAATTTCCAACAGATTCTCCTCATCTTTTAGTCGCCATACTGTAAGAAGGCATGCCCCTCTGGATTCCATTCTTACTGTTAACTGTTTCGATCGGAATGATTGTTGTCGTTATGCGACAGGAGGCCTTTGCAATACAAGGACAACACAGAGACTTCCAGTTTATACGCAACCAACAACCCTATGCCACAGTTGCCCTGGAAATCGCCGAGACACCCGAGGCACTCCAACAAGGTCTCATGTATCGCAAGTTCCTCGCACCCAACACAGGTATGTTGTTTCGGTTCCAAGGAGAAGCCCCTCGCTCCTTCTGGATGCGCAACACACTCATCTCCCTTGACATGTTGTTCCTCACAGCAGATGGAACAATCATAACCATTCACGAAAAAACCCAGACACAATCCGATCAATCCTATGCCTCCACACAACCCGCACAATATGGCATGGAACTCCCTGCAGGAACCGTGCAAGCACTCGGCATCCGCCTTGGGGACCGCGTTTTAGGCCTTTAAACCCAGGGTGCGTTCAGGCCCCATAAATTCTCGCCTCCCCGTGTATACCTGGCCTCCCGGATGTATGTATACATTGCCACCTACACCCCTACACACCCTACATCCCCTGACATCCTACATCCGCTCCCCTCTTTGTGCTATGTTCGCCTGATTCTGTCGCCACTCACCTTAACCGGTGAAGAATATCGGACTTATCTAGGATTTCTAGGATTGCCGCATCACTTTACATCCTTTCAATATATTGGAACAGTTTCGGATGGAATCGCCCGTACAATTCTTCTCCCCCATGATACTCCAGTGGTTTCCGTAGAAGGCATGGAATATGATATGGCACTGGAATCCACAGAGGAGCTGGAGGAATATTTGAAGTTTGTGCGAACCACGGTTGCCCTGGAGGGGCAGCGGCCTACCTTTGCTTTGCCGCGTCGTGCAACCACAACAACTGCTGCAACAAACCCCATTGCAATCAATTCTCTGCACTCTCTGCAGTCCCTACATATTCCAACTGTGGACATGATTCGGCAAACTGCGCGCGAATGGGAGGGCAAACTGTCGGATATTCCAGTGCTTGGTGAAGAGGATCCAGTACTCGTGTTTTGCTACACAATCGGTCAGGACTCTGCAGAAATGGCACGACAATGGCGCCTCATTCTCCAGCACTTTGGATCCAAATTGCGGTATTTCATTCAACAATCGGAAAGTCCCCAATTGTTGTGGCGTCTACGGGGAGGTGGTTGGCTCCATGTTTCTCCATGTGTAGCACAGATAGAAGGCCTGCTGCGTCCCTCCTACAAAACAATCCATCAACTGATAACCGGCCATTTGATCGATGAGCGCGAGAATGCGATTTGGGAAACACTGTTGGGGACCCAGGTATTTCCCAATGTTTCCATCGTGGCAACACTCACTCTTTACAAGACGTACATCAGTTTAAAGAAGCCAAATCAAGTGTTAGAATCCTGGTTAACCGAGACCCAGCGGGATTTCCTACAGCAACTCATGGAATCCGGTGTCTCCTTTTCTCTCGAACATGCATTTGGTCTATTTACTTCCAACAAGCATCAGTCACTTCGATTGCCTTTGGGTCGATCTTCCTCGGTACCTCAGCAGCGAAGCACAGTGCAGGCCAGGGACGCCCAAGCCTCTCCGTGGCAATCCGTGGAGCCCTCCGTGCAGGCCGTGCAACCAGAAACGACCGCGGTCCAAAAGGAACTGCGGCGATTGCTTGTTGAGTATCAGGAGACAAGTGAGGGCCCCGCTGCACCTGTGGATTTACAGCCCTACATATTTCTCCTGCATCTCTTACATGAATCCAAAGATCGCTCGAAAGACATGGAACCTGTTCTGCGCCTGTTTCGGCAAACCAAGATGGATCTGCATGGAACAGTGGTGTCCTGCCATCAACTCATGACTCTGTTGTCCGAAAACACCGCCTTTTTGGAGGGAGAGGAGGAGGAAGTGTTGGAAGCCCGTCTGTTCCTGGAACTCTTTCAATATCCATTTGAAGTCCGGCTGCCCGAACAAAAAACCAAACTCTTTCGTCTTCTGCTGCAGATGTTTTCACGCCAGTGTTTGAAGGCTGCGGAGGGCAAACGTGCCGCTGCATCCGAAGTCTGGCTTGCATTCCTTGCCTTTTTGCGTCGCCATAAGCTGGATTTTGTAGGATTTTTCGGAACACAAATGGAGTTCAATGAGATTATGCGGGAATTTGGGTGGTCCCAGAAACGCATTGCAACCGGCAAAGTATGGACCAATCTCGAAGTTATTACACAATAATAACAGGGCATTCCGCCAGCGTCGGTTCTTCAAAATATTTCGAGTAGACGGCGTAGGCAATTTCGGGAACCGGTTTGGGACGCAGAGCATTCCAAGGGCGTCCATCCGCTACATGCCAGGCAATCCGCACACCGATCCCCAATGATTGGGCGAGTTGGATGTAGGGAGCACGGTGTGTTTGGCTTGCATGGGTTGCATCGACCACCACCGAAGCAGAACCAATTGTCGCAACAGCAGTCCGAACAGCTTTCAGTGTCGCAGCAGATGTTTTTGTTTGGTCTTGTTCGACATGGGTATATCCTTCGGAAACCAGACGGCGCGCTGTTGTACTTTTACCGGATCCTGGATTTCCAACAAGAATCAGAATCTCCTTTTCCGTAGCAGGCTCCATGGGAGGCCGGCTAGGGAAGACATCGCAGGGGCGAAGGAATGTGGCACCGATGTTGGTAGCAAAGGCGCGATCGGAGTCGGCCCAACGATAGGCGGGGCAGGCATCGCTAGGGCCACTGGCATCCCCACACATCCAGGTTTCTACTGAAACCCCCTGCAATCCAAGACGTGCCAGGGCAAGATCATAGAGACCGCGGCCTGGCTTTCGATACAGGGGATCCTTCTGTTTCGGTTTGGCAGTTGCCACAAAACACCAGGGACGCCATCGATTTGCTTCCTCTAGCGCAGAGAGAATCGAGTCCATTTTGGCAGGAGCCTGTGTACCCTCGGAGGACCACATGGCCTGATTGGAGACTAGGACAATCCAGGCATCTTTCGACTTCTCTTGGAGTACCGCGGGAACCGAAGGATGGACCCACATCCAATCTGTCGGAGAGTCAGCCCATTTCCGACCCGATTTAGAAAGAACAAGTGTTCCGTCGACATCAAAGAAGAAAATCCTTGATGTCGAAGTGAAAGGGGAAGGTTGTGTAGAAGGGAATTCGGCAAACATGGTTAGGATCGTCGGGTACGTCGCGATCTACCCAACCGCCGCCGGCGTGATTTCAATTTTTTCCGCATAGTCCGACGGCCCCCATCGATGGGTCCAAAGGGCATGTTTTTTTCAAGATTGGAATGAAAGGAACTGTTGGAACCACTGGATGATTCAGATATACCGCGTGAACTTTTGGTAGCAATCGTCGCAGTATTTGTATTTTCCTCATCCTCACGGAGTGATCGAATAAAACTCAAAAGCCATTTGTGTTGTTTGTAAAGACCTTGTAATGATTCCGCGAGTGCCTCTTTGTCATCCAGTAATTCAAATTGTTCCCGTTTTGTTTGCGGTTTGCGTTCAACCGCATGAAGAAGAGTGGGAATTTCATCAAGGAGTGCAACTGTTGGAAATAAATCATATGGAACTTTAATAGTTTTATCACGACTAATAAAACCATATGGGATGCTGTAGGAATCAAATACATTGTGTAGGAGTTTCAAAAGCGCCCCATCATCCAGAGCATCGAGGAGTGTATACTTGTCCTGAATTTGCCGTGTTTTCATAAAAGAAAACAGGGATCGCAGAGGCTGTTCCATGAGTTGCAGACGATCCCCAAAAATGTAATGTATCGGACGATGGGAGGAATAAAATGGGATTGGTCCAGACATTCTATTGTGGGCTGCGGTTTCTTTTCCATTCGGCGTGTTCTTTTTCCATGCGAGCTGTATGACATGCCTCATTGGCGGCGCGGAGCTCCTTCTCTTCGACCCAGATATCCGCGTGGAGTGCATGGGCGCGTTCCGAGGACAGATTTGCTTCCAACACTACTAACTGGAGTTCAATGATTTCGGTGGGTGTGAGACAAATCATACCTTCTGCACCCTCGTCGTAAAAATAGTGGGATGTGTTCTCACCACGCCGAATGTCCGTTATTTGCACCAAGGATGCTACATCGCCTTTGTAAAAGATACGGCGGATGGGGAACTTTGTAGGAAGTTCAGATTCAATTCGAAAATATCCATCAAATACACAGGATGTTTCCGTGGAAGCGAGACGCTTCTTTATGGACGGACCTGTAGGGAACACATATTCAAACGAAAAGTCGCAGGGGTCCATTCTGGGTGGCGAGGTGGCAGGGGCTTTAGACCGTGGGTAGCCACAGGGCCTAATGACTTACCCCCGCAAACCCCCAAAGCCTTTTAAATGGGTCCGATGTAGAACGGATATGGAGTCCTCCGCTTCGTATCAAGAGCTGGTTCCAATGGGTAGGAAGCCAATGGAACCTCCGCAGCAACCGCAACCCCCTAAACCATTTCGACGCCCTGTGAGTTACTCGGATTCCTTCTTTTTCATTCCTTCTTCATTGGATCCTCTGGACTTATCAGGAAGTTCGTTGGATCTCATTGCTTCTGCAGATTCACCTACCACATCAACCACATCGGCAATCGTAGCAACCCCTACACAATCACAGCAACCACAGCAACCACAGCAACCGCAACCCCCTACATGGGTCCTCGTCCCTCTCGGGTTTCTGTTTCATATTGCCCTTATTAGCCTGTTTGAATCCACCTTTTTTTACCTTTTCATTTCCAAATCAGAGGACAAAGGAATTACGACAACCGTCCAGCATCTTGTCAATCAGGTGACAGACACATGCCCGTGGCCCGCCAATCAAACCATCTTCCTATCCGATCTCCTTGGACTCTTCATCAATGCAACTGCTATTCAATCCGCAGCCACAGCCGCCGGACTTCAACGCAGTGCCTACAACGCCCATATATTCCTACAAGCATGGATGTATACGGTTGGTATAGGGGTACTCACCTTAGTCTCCTACAGTGTGGCAGCCTATAAGAAATGGCTCACATGGAACAGACTTCGTGGAATCCTGTTGGAAAATCTGGGGCTCGTGGGAATGCTCGGAATCTATGAGTTCCTTTTCTTCAAAACCGTAATTTACCAATACGATTCTGTTAGTGTTCCAGAAATAGAAGGGTCCATCTTGGCGGCGCTTCAACAACAATGTGGACTTTTCGCGGGCACACAATAGAATGACATCCAAAGCGATCCAGGAACGGGACATTTACTGGATGATGCATGCAGGGTGTCTTCCTAGGAAAGGACGCATCCTACCCATTTTGGCAACTGCATGGATTGGTGTAGGAGCCACATCACTCGTCTGGAATCCCACATATTATGTACTGCAAAAGGAGTTCTGGTCCGCCCACATTATGCTCTTACTCCCAACTTATCTCTACTTATGTTCGAAACGCAAGGACTTGTATACTACCTACGGGAAAAATATCCGGCAATCCCATCGTCTAATAACCCTTGCTTTTTATACACTTTTCATGATCTATTGGGCCTATTTTGCATATTTGGAGCTCTACAACAATCGCGAGGATCCTTGGCCCGAACAAATCGGCAATGTTTTCATAACGGTCACCTGGTATATCTTCTTCGCCGTTGCATCCGCCGTATATTACCAGACAGCCACACAACTCCTACAGCGCGCCGAGATTGTCAAAGACCACATTCAGACGCTGACAAAATACACAACCAAGGAAGATTTTTTCAAGGTGTACGAAACGGAATATGAGATGATCCGTGCATTTGGGAATACCTGGAACCGCATCATCATGCTCGTCATGTTTATTCTCATCATAAACTTGCCGGCGGATGCCCTTTCCATCTTTGTCAAACAGGCATGGTTTGTGTTGCCAGGACTCATCATGAAGTCCCTTGGGTTGTTGTGGTATCTTTGGTGTATCTGTAAATTAAATTACATGGAGAAATACCTCCAAAATTACATTCAGAAACATCATATCCTACAGGATTCCTACGATGAAATAACGCGCTATATGGAAGTACGGCCACTTTTCCTCAACTTCTTTGGTCTCCGTATTACATTTGAGCTTCTTATGAAGGTGTTGTTTATCGGTCTCAACCTTCTGCTTCCAACACTCTATGGCTTGATTTCAAATCATATTATTGTATTGACCTAATGTAGGAAATGCGGTTGGCAAAGACAGCAAAGGCAACAAAGGCAGTTGCGGTATTTCAAACGGCCGCCGTGGAGGGCGAGGCTGTCGCCGAGCCACATCCAAATCGCAGGCGCACCCTTCGGTTACGTGTGCGATTTACAAAACTTCCTGCCGGCTATCATGGATTTCATATCCATCGCGCCGGTGATCTACGGGGGCACGGTTGTATGGGTGCCTGCGACCATTGGCATGTGGGGCCACCAGCACATCACGGAGGACCGCCCACCACACGCAAACGATCTAACCGCCATACAGGTGATTTGGGGAATATCAAAGGTCCCCGTTTTTCCAGAACTTACGCGA
>JACCDW011325772.1_pt1 | contig 23819 bp, 38 predicted proteins | sample 7449781 | NCBI WGS metagenome assembly JACCDW01 (sample SAMN15323449, study PRJNA562643) | freshwater metagenome | isolation source: river surface water | place: USA:Blue River Watershed | collected 2017-08-18
CTTCCCAGCGGCTTCTCGCTACTTTTTATTCTTAACTTCTAAACTATCTTCCAGAACGGGGCTGCAAAGATAATGCTTTATTTTTAACAACCAAATATTCTCGAAGATTTTTTTGAAGTTTTTTTTTCGAAGCCTTCAGTGTTTTGCACCTATCTCTTCTTTACTTCTCTTCTCTCTCTTTCAGAACGGGAGTGCAAAGGTAACGCTATTTTTTTCTCTTTGTCAAGCATTATCGTAAAAAAAACTTAACACAAATTTGATATACATTCACCAACAATCACTTAAATGCAAATATTTTTTTCACCCGTAAGCAAACTACCGTCGCCATAGCTTAAAAAACGGTAATTATTTGCCAATGCATGTGCATATACTTTCTTCCATTCTTCTCCAATAAATGCCGAAATTAATAGCATTAACGTTGATTTTGGTTGATGAAAATTGGTTATCATCTGTTGCACAACTCTGAAATTAAACCCTGGAACTATGAAAATTTGAGTTTCACCCTGTATGGTTCCACCCATTTTTATTACATAATCTCTCAAATATCCCAAAGATTCACGGGTACTTAATTTACCCAACTTCTCAGAATAGGCATCTTGGGCCGATATAAAGCAACAGTCATTGTCCCCCAAAAATACCTTTTCTCCTACATAATATAGACTTTCGAGTACCCTAGTAGCGGTAGTACCCACTCCAAGTACCCCAGTTTTTAATTCTAACAAGTGATCAATTAAATCTAAAGTAACCTCAAAACGTTCAGCATGCATTTCATGTTCATCGGCAAAATCAGCCGTAACGGGCTTAAACGTTCCCGCACTTACATGCAATGTCACCTCCTTGAAAATACTCCCACCCCGCTCCAACGAAGATTTAACCTCATCAGTAAAATGCAACGACGCGGTTGGCGCAGCAACCGCTCCTTCTTTTTTAGCAAAAATGGCCTGATATGAATTTTTATCACTTTGTTCAACATCCCTTTCTATATAAGGTGGTAGTGGAACCTGTCCGAAAAGTTCAATGGCTTCTATTATAGAATCGGCGTTGGTATTGAATTTTATCCAATTTTCATCGCGGTTAACCCAACACACTTGCAAGAATACATTGCCTTGCATCAATTTCAATTCATCACCTTCTTTAAATTTTTTGCGATTTCCCACCATTACCTCACAAATACTCCAATCTATTTCAATGGGTTTGAGAATGAAAATCTGAATATTTTGTTTTTTTTCGTTTTGAAACCAAATTCTTGCAGGAATCACCTTAGTATTATTGGTAATAATGGTGGTTGGGTTTAAAACTTGATCCAACTCATAGAAATGTTTGTCGGAAATATGTCCCTCATGAAAAACCAACAATTTAGAATGGTCACGAGGATCAATGGGGAAATGCGCAATTTTTTCATTGGGCAAATCGTAGTTATACGTTTCCAGGGCAATTTTGGGAATACCAGCCATTTTATTTTGAAAAATGAGATTTCATTTTATTCAAAGCATTTGCACGGTGGCTCATCGTATTTTTAATTTCAGGCCCAAGTTGAGCAAATGTTTGTTGATGATTATGGGGGACAAAAAGCGGATCGTAACCAAATCCCTGAGTACCCATAGGTTCAAGGGCGATGCTGCCATTTACCTCACCTTTAAAATATACTGGATTGGGTTCAAAGCCAACGGCGCAAATCACAGTAACAAAGAAAGCATCTCTGTTTGAGACATTTTTCAATTCTGACAATAATTTTTGATTGTTCAAATCGTGATTTACGGGACCATTTTCAACTGCATATCGTGCGCTTTTCACGCCGGGCTGCAAATTGAGCGCTTTTACACAGAGTCCGGAGTCATCTGCAAAGCAAGGAAATCCGGTTTTATCAAATACTGTTTGAGCTTTTAAAAGGGCATTTCCTTCAAAAGTATCGGCAGTTTCAGGAATATCTTCTTGAAAACCGATATCATGGAGAGACACAATTTGAGCAAATTCACCAAGAATGGCTTGAGCTTCTTCTAATTTATGAAGGTTATTGGTAGCAAAGACCCACTTTTTCATGGGATATTAAGATTCGCGTTTACGAACGGTTCTTTGTTCAATACGTTTTTCATAGTTTTGGCCTTTGAAAATTCTATGAACAAAAATACCAGGTACATGAACATTATTGGGGTCTAATTCTCCGAGTTCCACAATTTCTTCAACTTCAGCAATGGTAATTTTACCGGCCATGGCCATCATGGTATTGAAATTGCGGGCGGTATCTTTAAATATAAGGTTACCATGGCGGTCACCTTTCCAAGCTTTGATAATTGCAAAATCTGCATCAAAGGCATATTCCATGAGGTAAGTTTTGCCATTAAAAATTCTGGTTTCTTTTCCTTCTGCTACTTCTGTACCAACACCAGCAGGTGTATAAAAAGCGGGGATACCTGCACCGGCTGCTCTACAGCGTTCGGCTAATGTTCCTTGTGGAATCAGATCGACTTCTAATTCACCGGAGAGTAACTGACGTTCAAATTCAGCATTTTCACCCACATAGGAGCTAATCATTTTTTTTACTTGACGTTGTTGAAGCATCAACCCGATACCAAAATCATCGACACCGGCATTATTAGAAATGCAAGTTAGGTTTTTAACACCTTTTTTTACAAGTGCTGCAATGGAATTTTCTGGAATTCCGCACAAACCGAAGCCACCCAACATTAAAGTTTGACCATCATGAATATCTGCGATGGCACTTTCTGCATTTTGATAAATTTTATTCATTCCTCTTTAAACTCAAGCACGGCCGAAAGACCTTTTTCACATAAGGCTTCACAAATTGGAGCCATTTTATTTTTTGAACCGCTTTTAACGGCATATTTACCTTTTGTATGCACAAACCAAGCACATTGTTCTGCTTGAATAGCATCATGTCCACAATATTTCACCAAACAAGAAACTACCCAATCAAAGGTATTCACATCGTCGTTGTAGAGAACAATTGTCCAACTTCCAAGGGAAATATCATCCAACAACGATTCAATTTGTTCACTAATTTCTGTATTCATATTTGGTTAGACTGGTTACCCCGATAGTTATCGGGAAGATTAAACTGGTTAGACTGATTAAATTGTTTAGACTGGTTAGAATGATTAAAAGATTAATTGGTGCGACGATGTCTAGGAAACAATTTTGCTTTGTTTTCGTTTCCATGAATGAGGCGATTGATATTTTTTCTATGGGTGATTACCACCAAAACAGCAATGGCAATGGTAAATATAATCACAGAAGGTTGTCTGAATTCGGGCATTGATTTCCCAAAAACGGACACAAACAATACAGGAATTGAAACACCTCCAATCATTGAACCAACGCTTACAAATCTTGTGGTGAGTAAAACGATTAAAAAGATACCAATAGCACAAGCTGCAGCAAAAGGATTCAAGGCGATAATCATACCAGCAAGGGTTGCAATTCCTTTTCCACCTTTAAAACCAGCAAAAATTGGCAGTAAGTGTCCAATTACAGCGCTTGCACCCAACATCAATTGAATGTTCACAATACGATAAGCATTCCAATCAAAATCGGTATAAACATTGGCAAAAAGGTACACTAAGGTACAAGCCAAATATCCTTTTAAAATATCCATTAGAAGAACAATGGTACCTGGTTTTTTACCCAACACTCTGAAGGTGTTAGTAGCGCCCGCATTGCCACTTCCGTGTTCTCTAACATCGATGTTATAGAATGATTTTCCGATCCACACTGCACTTGGAATGGAACCTAATAAATAAGCCGCAAAACAGAACATTCCGTAATAGGCATAAAATTCAGAAGAATGGATTTCCATGTATAGTTTAAGTTTAGTTTAGGTAATCACAATGTTCCGAATCTTTGATTCTGCCCATTGTGATAAATACAAATTTCGTAAATTTCACGAATAAATACAAATAAAAAGCCTCAACAAAAAGCTAACTAATTGATTAACAAGTATTAAAATTAGAATCTGTATAAAACAAAATGCCAGCTGAGCAGCTGGCATTTTGTTTTTGATACTATTAAAAAATTGAGTTTGAGATACTTACTTCACAAAGCGGAACATTTCACCACCGTAAATTGCATTATCGCCCAATTCTTCTTCAATACGAAGCAATTGGTTGTATTTTGCCATACGGTCTGAACGCGAAGCGCTACCGGTTTTAATTTGTCCACTGTTCATCGCAACCGCCAAATCAGCAATTGTACTATCTTCAGTTTCACCACTTCTGTGACTCATTACATTGGTATATTGGTTTCTGGTAGCCAATTGAATAGCGTTTAAGGTTTCTGTTAAAGTACCAATTTGGTTTACTTTTATCAAGATAGAGTTTGCAATATCTTGATCTATACCTTGTTGGAGTCTGTTAACATTGGTTACAAACAAATCGTCACCAACCAATTGTACTTTAGAACCAAGGGCCGTTGTTAATTTTTTCCAGCTGGTCCAATCGTCTTCGGCACAACCGTCTTCAATAGAGATAATTGGGTATTTTTTGCACCATTCAGTCCAATAGTTTACCATTTCATCGCCATTCATTTGTTTGCCACTAGATTTTTTAAATGTATAAAGACCAGTTTTTTCATCATAGAATTCGCTGGTAGCAGCATCCATTGCGATAAAAACATCATCACCAGGTTTGTAACCTGCTTTTTCGATAGATTTCAATACAATTTCAATGGCTTCTTCATTGCTTTGGATATTTGGAGCAAAACCACCTTCGTCACCAACATTGGTGCTATAACCTGCATCTTTCAACACAGTTTTAAGATGATGGAAAATTTCAACGCCCATTCTTAAGCCATGACTAAAGCTTTCTGCTCTCACAGGCATAACCATAAATTCTTGGAAATCGATTTTATTGTCGGCATGTGCACCACCATTCAAGATATTCATCATTGGAACGGGCAAAACATTGGCATTTACACCTCCAATATATCTGTACAGGGGCATTCCCATTTCGTCGGCAGCGGCTTTAGCAGCGGCCAAAGAAACAGCAAGAATTGCATTTGCACCTAAGTTAGATTTGTTTAAGGTGCCATCCAATTCGAGCATAATTTGATCAATTTCATTTTGAGCAGCAACTTCAACACCTTCAAGTGCATCAGAGATGATGTTGTTTACGTTATCTACTGCTTTCATTACACCTTTACCCATGTAAATACCTTTTTCATTGTCGCGCAATTCAGCCGCTTCATGAATACCTGTACTTGCACCAGAAGGCACAGCAGCACGACCAAAACCACCGTCTTCGGTGAATACTTCAGCTTCAACTGTTGGATTACCGCGAGAGTCTAAAACCTGGCGGGCTTGAATGTGTGTAATTTCGCTCATTGTATATTTGAATTAAAAGGGGTTTATTTATTTTTTGTGGGACGTCATCAGATCAATGAATTGATCGAACAAATACAAAGAATCGTGAGGTCCCGGAGAAGCCTCAGGATGGTGTTGCACTGAGAAAGCTGGTTTGTCTAAGCGCGCAATACCTTCAACAGAATCGTCGTTTAAGTTGATATGGGTTAATTGAATTTTGTGCGCCAATTCTGGATTGAATTCAACTGCAAAACCGTGATTTTGGCTGGTAATTTCACTTCTGCCTGTTACCAAATTTTTCACTGGGTGATTACAACCTCTGTGACCATGATGCATTTTATAAGTTTTCAATCCACTTGCCAAACTCAACAACTGATGTCCCAAACAGATTCCAAAAGTAGGAATACCTGCATCCACAACACCTTGAACTGTTTTAATGGCATAATCCATTGCAGCCGGATCACCTGGGCCGTTAGAAATCATGAATCCATCGGGATTAAAGGCTAAAATTTCTTCTGCGGTTGTGTTGTAAGGGAAGATTCCCAATTTACAACCACGTTCAGTGAGGCAACGAGAAATATTCTTTTTGCTACCAAAATCAATGAGAGCAACCTTGAAAGATGCATTTTCATCTCCTTCAGTATAAAATTCTTTAGTACTTACTTCAGAAGCCAACTCAAGACCATCCATATTAGGTACTTCGTTGAGTTTTTTCAGAAGAATATCTACGTCATGAATTTCACTAGAAATGATGGCATTTTGCGTACCAGCTTCCCTAAGGTGAGCAACCAACATTCGAGTGTCGATATCCGAAATTCCTACAAGATTATTTTGCGTAAAATATCCATCCAAACTATCAGAACCCATGGCTCTAGAATAATTTGGCGAAAACTTCTTGCAAACCAAACCTGCAATTTTAATTGATTCGCTTTCAACTTCAGACTCTTTGACACCGTAGTTACCAATATGGTCGGTTGTCATCACCAAAATTTGTCCGAAATAAGAAGGATCTGTAAAGACCTCCTGATAACCTGTCATTCCAGTATTAAAGCAGATTTCGCCGCTTGTTGTTCCGATCTTGCCAATGGCATTTCCCTCGAAAAAAGTACCATCTTGCAGTACTAGTAAGGCTTTAGTTATTTGTGAACTCACTTCAAGGGTGCAAATTTCAACTATTCAGATGAAAGTACCAAAGTATGTGGGAAAATAGTGAATGATTTCGGCTGAAATTTTAATAGTTCAATAAAGACCTTGTTTTCAGTAAATTCAATCTTTCAATAAATGAAAGCCCCCAGATGAAGAAATACATTTAAAGAAAACAGTGAAATGAACCATTTAAGTTTATATGAATGGGAAGTTGATTACTCAATTTTTCGAATAGGGAAAACCAAGGAATAAAATATACTCATGGCAAGGATTCCAATGATCACCATTAGATTGTGCACATGGGTAAATCCTATTTGATGGAAATAATCTTCTAATAGCATCTTTCCACCGATATAAATCAAGATAATTGACAATCCATATTTCAATGCATAGAATTTATCCATTCCATGTCCCAACAAAAAGAAAAGACTTCTCAATCCTAAAATTGCAAAAATATTTGAAAAGAACACCAAATATGGATCGGTGGTTACTCCAAATACTGCAGGCACACTGTCAACAGCAAAAACCACATCGGTAAATTCTATGACCAATAAAACTAAAAACAAAGGTGTTACCTGGAATTTATGGTTTTGTCGGGTAAAAAAAGAATTGGGATTAATTGGGTTATTCTCAACACTAAACAGTTTCTTACCCAATTTAATGACAAAATGATTGTTTGCATCAAAGTCATCCGAATCTTTTTCAAGCAACAATTTCCCTCCTGAATAAATCAACAATACACCAAAAACATACAGAATCCAATGAAATTGAATGATAGCGGCACTTCCCAAAACCACAAATAAAAGACGCAGAATCATTGCTCCAAGTACTCCCCATAAAAGGATTCTTTTCTCATTATATTCGGATACTTTAAAGGTAGAAAATATCAATAACATCACGAATAAATTATCGATACTAAGGGCATATTCCAAAATATATCCTGAAAAATAAGCGGTTGTGGTAGCTACTCTAAAGTTGTGTAAGGACTGATTAAAATCAGAACTTATTTCAAAATTGCTATGAAATTTGGTAGCATATTGTTGCAAACCTTGGATATCGGTTATGCCATAAATTTGATAATGAAAGGTATAAACAGCTAAAACGCTTAACAATCCCAATCCAAACCACAATGCAGTTCTTTGGATGCTCTGCTTTACAGTTAAAGATTCATGTTTGTTTTTTGAGAAAATTCCAAGATCTAAAATCAAGGATGACACAACAACAAGCACAAAAATGAGGATGATAAAAACTTTAGCTGACATAAAATACAAAAATACAACATATTCATTGTGAAACATAGACGAAGGGAATTAGATTTGTAATATAGTTTATGAAAAATTTGCAAAAAACGCGTAATGCCGTATTACTAATAATTGCGGCGGTATTATCATTTTCGGTATTCTCTTTTCGTCCAGATGAGGGAATGTTTCCATTGAATTATTTGAATATCACGGAATTAAAAAATGCTGGATTAAAATTAGAAGGAAAAGACATTTTCAATCCTGGAGAAGTATCACTCACAGATGCATTGGTGAAAGTTGGTGGGTGCACTGGATCATTTATTTCTGATGAGGGATTAATCATAACCAATCACCATTGCGTATATGGCGATGTGGCCAATCTTAGTAATAGTGAACATAACTATCTTGAAAATGGATTTGTAGCAAAACTAAAATCTGATGAATTACCGATATCCATGCCATGTAAAATCACACAGAGCTATGAAGATGTAACAGACAAAGTACTTGAGGGAATCAATAACAATACAGACCCTGAGGTAAGATTAAAAACAATTGCTGCAAACATTTCAAAGGTGGTTTCTGCTGAGAAAAAACTCAATCCAGAATTATCTATTGAAGTTTCAGAAATGTTTGTTGGGAAGAGCTATACCCTATTCCGTTACATTTATATACAAGATGTTCGATTGGTATTGGCACCGCCGTTAACCATTGGTCAATTTGGTGGAGACAGAGATAACTGGGAATGGCCAAGACACAATGGTGACTTTTCGTTGGTTAGGGCCTATGTTGGGAAAGATGGTAAACCCGCTAAATTTTCCAAAGACAATGTCCCTTTTAAGCCAAAAAATAAATTAAAAATCAACCCAAATGGCACTCAAGAAGGCGATTTTGTATTTATTATGGGATATCCTGGAAGAACTTTCCGTCATGAGAGCGGTTCATACATGAAATTCCAAAAGGAACATCAATTGCCAATTATACAAGAATGGTATAAAACCTATATCAACTATATGAAAGACTATTCAAAAGGAAATGTGGATATGGGATTGACCTTTGCTGGTGAAATTCAAAGTTTGGAGAATGTAGAGAAAAATTACCGAGGAAAAATTCAAGGTTTACGTAGAACCGACATTGTAGAAAGAAGACTACAAGAAGATGAATTGATAAAAAATGCCTTTGCATCAGGCTCTGCAAGAGACAAACAAGCGAAAATGGTGATAGATCAAATTCAAAACATCTGGAAAATGAAATCAGCCACTGCGGATGTGAGGTATATTTTAAACAATTTCATGTTAAACCAAAGCAATGTAGCCTACTTGTGTGAAGTTTTTGCAAAAAACAGATCCATCAAAGATTTGGATAAAACAAACCAAACTGAAGCATTAAACGGGGTATTAACACAATTGAATAAGAATTTCAGCATCATTTCACCAGAAATGGAAAAAGAAGTGTTTATTCAGCTTGCGAATCGCGCATACAAGGCAATGATGGCATACTCCCCTAATGCTAAATTTCAATTTGGTGATAAAAATGGACTTAACATGAAGTATGCAGCGAAGATTAAACAGAGTATTTTATTTGACACTACTAGAATATACAAAGCTTTGACCAAACAAGGAGCTAAATTTATTGGTTATAAAGACATTGTTACCGATATCATGGATGAAATACGACCTATGAGTTCAGAAATCGCGGGCATGTGGGACAAAATGGACATACAATTAAAATCGTTAATGCCACAATACATTGGTTTAAGGGAGGAATTCTTAAAATCAAAATTCATTCCAGATGCGAACAGTACATTGCGATTAACCTATGGTCACATTAAATCCTTCAATCCAAATGATGGTGAAACACATACCCCATATACAACCTTAGATGGTATTCTTGAAAAAGCGAACACAAATTCGGACTATCGTTTACCGAAGGAAGTGCAAGATAATTTGAAACAAGTAGATGTCCCTCAAATATTTAAAGATCCTAAAACTGGAAAAGTAATCGTTGGATTGTTGTACAATTTAGATACAACAGGCGGAAACAGTGGAAGTCCGGTTTTGAATGCAAAAGGAGAACTCATTGGAATCAATTTTGATAGAAGCTTTACGGCAACCATCAATGACTACGCTTGGAACGAAAATTATTCCAGAAGCATTGGTTGCGACATACGATATGCATTGTATGTAATGAAGTATATAAGTAAGGCCGATCATATCATTAAAGAACTAAACTTAACTCTATAAATAAACCAATTGCAAAAAAAAGTCGGAAGTTTACTTCCGACTTTTTTTTGCTTAACCAAGTTTCTGGGTAAGGGTATTTACATCCACTACCCCGGATTGCCGCCAAATTTGTTTCCCATTTTTAAATATCATCAAAGTTGGGACGCCGGTAATATTGTACTGATTGGCCAATTTCTGATTCTTGTCTACATCTATTTTAAGAATCGTGGCTTTATCACCCACATTCTTTTTCACATTTTCTAGTATGGGGGACATAGCTTTACAAGGTCCACACCAAGTTGCAAAAAAATCAACCAAAACTGGTTTGTCTGAATCAATTATATCTTTGAAAGACTTCATAATATCAAAATTAGTTTGTGAATTTTTTAAGTGATGTCCAACTACCACCATTGTGAACATTGGTAAATCCTGCATTTTTCAGAATACTTTTAGCAGAAGCACTTCTCATGCCAGAGGCACAACAAGTAATAATAACCTGAGTATTTTTAAATTTCGAAAATTGTGACGACAATTTGTCTAATGGAATGTTCTTAGAACCTTTTATATGTCCCGTACTATATTCCCCCGGCGTTCTAACATCCACTATGAGTGCGCCATTGGCTATCAATTGCCCTAAATCTACTTTTTCTTTTTTTCCGAATAACGATGAAAATATTCCCATAATGATACAAATATCTATAGATACAAAATGAAAATCAGTGACAAATATCACCAAGTTTAATTTATGACCATATTTGAGGGATAAAAATACGTTTACCTACTAAAATCCGATGAAGTAGTATTGAAATCCGACAAAGATGAACATAAATAGGTTAAACTCCATGGGAAATGCGTAATGATAATAATGCAAAAAAAAAGACCGCCTGAGCGGTCTTTAAATATTTGATTAATAGAATCTTACTTAGTTTCTTCAGTTGACTCTTCAGTAGAATCGTTAGCTGGAGTTTCATCAACTGCAGGAGTTTCGATTGTCTCTTCAACTACAACAGCCTCTTGAATTTCCTCAGCAGCTTCAACTTTAGCAGCGGCTTTAGGAGCAGCGGCAGCAGAAGAAGAACCTGAACGGCGTGAACGACGTGTAGTGGTTTTTTTCTTGTCTTGGTTAAATCCATCGAAATATTCGTTGAAGTCAACCAATTCAATCATAGCCATATCTGCGTTATCACCGGCACGATTTCCAGTTTTAAGGATACGGGTGTATCCACCTGGACGTGAAGCAACTTTACCACTTACTACTGTGAACAATTCAGTAACAGCAACTTTATCTTTAAGATAAGCAAAAACTGTTCTGTAATTGTGAGTAGAAGCATCTTTACTTTTAGTAATCAAAGGCTCAACAAAAACTCTTAAAGCTTTCGCTTTAGCCACAGTAGTGATGATTCTTTTGTGTTTGATCAAAGAAGAAGCCATATTGGCCATCATCGCTTTGCGGTGAGAGGATGTACGCCCTAAATGATTATTTTTATTTCCGTGTCTCATCTGTATTATTCGTCGTTAATGTTATACTTAGCTACATCCATTCCAAAATGTAAACCTTTTTCTCTTACAAATTCTTCCAATTCAGACAATGATTTTTTACCAAAGTTTCTAAATTTAAGAAGGTCATCTATGTGATAGTTAACCAATTCACCCAAAGTTTTGATTTCAGCAGCTTTCAAGCAATTGTAAGCACGCACAGAAAGATCAAGGTCGGCCAAAGGAGTTTTGAGGATTTTGCGCATTTGCAAGAAAGACTCATCAACTTCTTCAACAACTTTAGCTGCTTTAGTTTCAGGCATAATGTTTTCATCAGAGAAAAGAACAAAATGTTGAATCAAAATTTTTGCAGCTTCTTTCAAAGCTTCTTCAGGATGGATACTACCATCAGAAGTCACTTCCATCACCAGTTTTTCGAAGTCAGTTCTTTGCTCTACACGAAAATCTTCAACGGTATATTTCACGTTTTTGATTGGAGTAAAGATAGAATCGATAGCGATTAAACCGATAGGAGCTTCTTTCACTTTATTTTCTTCTGCAGGAACATAACCACGACCTTTAGCAACTGTAATTTCAAGTTCTAAAGTAACAGTAGGTTCCATGTTACAGATAACCAATTCTGGGTTAAGAATTGTAAATGAGTTGGTGTAACGTCCGATATCACCCGCCAAAAATTGGTCTTTACCTTTGATAGAGATAAAAATTTTCTCATTGTCTTCGGTAGAACTATTCGCTTTAAAGCGAACTTGTTTCATGTTAAGAACAATTTCAACAACATCTTCAACGACTCCTTTGATAGTGCTAAATTCATGATCAACACCAGAGATTTTGATAGAGGTGATTGCGTAACCTTCAAGTGAAGAAAGAAGGATTCTACGCATTGCGTTACCGATTGTAACACCGTATCCTTTTTCTAAAGGAGAAAACTCAAACACTCCATGAGCGTCTGTAGATTTGGTCATTACAACCTTATTTGGTTTTTGAAATGGTATTACACCCATGTCTTTTACTTTTTTTTAATGTTTATTTACTGTAAAGTTCGACGATTAGTTGTTCTTTGATGTTCTCAGGAATTTCAGAACGCTCAGGGTAAGTTAAAAATTTACCTTCCAAGTCTTTTCCATTCCAATCAATCCAACTGAATCTATTTCTAACTGCGCTTACGCTGTTGCTGATTACTTCTAAAGTTTTAGAACGCTCACGAACTGCAACTACATCACCTGGACGCAATTGGTAGCTTGCAATGTTCACCACTTCACCATTAACGGTGATATGACGGTGAGAAACAAGCTGACGTGCACCACGACGAGTTGGAGCGATACCCATACGATAAACGGTGTTATCTAAACGAGCTTCCAAAAATTTCAATAAATTTTCACCTGTAATACCTTTTTTAGCTGCAGCTTTTTTGAAGGTATTTCTGAATTGTTTTTCTAAAACACCATAAGTGTATTTAGCTTTTTGCTTTTCAGACAACTGAATAGCATATTCAGATTGTTTAGGGCGACGACGGCTGTTACCGTGTTGACCTGGACCATAATTTTTCTTTTCTAAAGCTTTGTCTCTTCCGAAAATTGCTTCACGGAATCTTCTAGCTACTTTAGATTTAGGACCTGTATATCTTGCCATTTTTTATTTTTTTAAATTAAAGTGGATTAAACTCTTCTACGTTTAGGAGGACGACATCCGTTGTGGGGAAGAGGGGTAATATCCATAATAGAAGTTACTTCCAATCCAACAGTTTGAAGGTTACGGATAGCGCTATCACGTCCACTTCCTGGTCCTTTTACGAACACTTCAACTTTGCGAAGACCTGCATCATAAGCAACTTTCGCACAGTCTAATGCAGCAACTTGAGCTGCATAAGGAGTGTTCTTTTTAGAACCTCTGAATCCCATTTTACCTGCTGAAGACCAAGAGATAACTTGTCCTTCAGTATTGGTAACTGATACAATAATATTGTTAAAAGTCGCGCGAATATGCACTTGACCGTGTGGATCTACTTTTACTTTTTTCTTTTGAACTTTTTTCTGATTTGCCATAGTGTATTACGACTTATTATCTAGTAGCTTTTTTCTTACCAGCAACTGTTTTACGTTTACCTTTTCTAGTACGAGCGTTAGTGCTAGTACGTTGACCACGAACTGGCAAACCTTTACGATGACGTTGGCCACGGTAGCAACCAATATCCATCAAACGCTTGATGTTCAATTGAACTTCAGAGCGCAATTCACCTTCGGTTTTGATGTTTTCGGTGATATAACCACGAATTAAAGCCAATTCGTCATCATTCCACTCACTCACTTTTTTATCGTGACTAATTCCTGAGTGATCTAAAATTGCAGCAGCTTTGCTACTACCTATCCCATAGATGTAGGTCAAACCGATTACACCTCTTTTATTTTTGGGAATATCTATACCTGCTATCCTAGCCATTTTCTATATTATCCTTGTCTTTGTTTAAATTTAGGATTCTTTTTGTTAATCACATACACCTTTCCTTTACGGCGTACGATTTTGCAGTCTACACTGCGCTTTTTTACTGCGGTTCTAACTTTCATAAATTATTACTTGTATCTGTAAGAGATTCTACCTCTTGTTAAATCATAGGGTGACATTTCCACTTGCACTTTATCGCCTGGCAGGATACGTATGTAGTGCATACGCATCTTTCCAGATATGGTTGCTATAATTTCATGACCATTTTCTAGTTTAACTCTGAACATAGCATTAGACAATGCCTCTGCAATTGTTCCGTCTTGTTTTATAGCATCTTGTTTTGACATATCAAAAGGGCTGCAAATGTACAATAAATTTTTTTAAAAATCAACTTGTGAATAAGCGTTTGTCATACGACCTTTCATTTTGCCTCCGTTACTCATCAATCCGTCGTATTTTCGCATCAATAAATAACTGTCAATTTGTTGTAGAGTATCTAAAACAACACCTACTAAAATCAACAAACTGGTACCTCCAAAAAACTGACCAAATTCTTGGTTGATGTGCATCGCCGTAGCGAAAACTGGAAGAATCGCAACCAAGCTGATAAATACAGCACCTGGCAGGGTAATTCTAGAAATCACACCATCAATGAAATTAGAAGTTTGTTTTCCTGGTTTGATACCTGGAATAAAGCCATTATTTCTTTTCATGTCGTCAGCCATTTGAACAGGATTAAAAATAATCGCTGTATAGAAATAGGTGAAAACAACAATTAAGAAAACCAACAAGGCATTATGACCAAACCCATTAGGATTCATCATACTCAACAACCATCCTGGTGCATTATTTTCAGTGTAGAAACTTCCAATAGTTGCAGGTAAAAACAAGATAGCTTGAGCAAAAATGATAGGCATAACACCAGCAGCCAAAATTTTGATTGGCAAATATTGTCTAACACCGCCGTACTGACGTTGTCCTACAACACGTTTAGCATAGTTAATGGTAATTTTTCTTGTACCTTGAGTTAACAAGATAACTCCCAAAACAACCATAAACCAAATAACCATTTCAACAATAAACAAAATCAAACCACCACCTTGGATACGAATTAAAAATTCAGAAACCAAAGCAGAAGGCATACGTGCGATGATACCAACCATAATGATTAAACTGATACCGTTACCTAAACCTCTGTCGGTGATTCTTTCACCCATCCACATGGTAAACATAGTACCAGCAGTAAGGAGAATGATATTGGTGATCATAAACATTTCTTTCGAAAGGATTTGATCGTTAAAATTGAACAAAAGAGCAGCTGCATTCTTTTCAGTACCCACAATATTGTTAAGGTAAGCGAAAGCTTGCACAGCTGTAAATACAATAGTGAGAATTCGGGTATATTGGTTCATTTTTCTTCTACCCTCTTCACCTTCTTTTTGCAAACGTTGGAAACTAGGAATTGCAATAGTTACCAACTGCATGAATATAGAAGCCGAGATATAGGGCATAATACCTAATGCAAAGATTGCACCTCGTCCGAATGCACCGCCGGCAAAAGTGTTAATTAATCCCAAAATATTATTTTTGGTTTGATTATTTAACCCTTCTAAAGCATCGCTATCAATTCCAGGAAGAATGATATAAGAACCAAGACGATAGATAACAAGAAGCATAAGCGTATATGTAATACGCTTACGCAATTCATCTATTGCCCAAATATGCTTGATGGTTTCTATAAGTTTTTTCATGCTTATTTACCAATTGTGTGAGTGCTACCACCTGCTTTTTCAATAGCAGCTTTCGCAGTTTCACTAAATTTATTCGCATGAACTTCCAAAGCAGACTTGATTTCACCACGTCCTAAAACTTTGAACAATTCACTTTTTTGGATCAAATGTTTGTCGATCAATACTTGACGATCAATTTTGGTTACTTTCAAATTATCCGCTAATTGTTGTAAAACATCTAAGTTAATAGATGCGTATTCAACACGGTTGATATTTTTGAAACCACCTTTAGGAATACGACGTTGCAATGGCATTTGTCCACCCTCGAAACCAATTTTACGAGAGTAACCAGTACGTGATTGTGCTCCTTTATGACCTTTTGTAGAAGTTCCACCTCTACCAGAACCTTGACCGCGACCAATTCTTTTGCGGTTTTTTACCGAACCTTCAGCAGGTTTTAAATTACTTAAATTCATGATATTAGGCGTTTTCTACTTTTAATAAGTGACTAACTGTGCGAATCATACCTTCCATTTGTGGATTTAACTCCACGATACGAGACGCGTTCATTTTTCTGAGTCCTAATGCTAGTAAAGTAGCTTTTTGGTTTTTTGGATAACCGATACCACTTTTAATTTGGGTGATTTTAACTTTTCCCATTTTCTTAACCATTAAATACTTGTTTCATACTTACACCACGCATTTGAGCAACGGTGTGTGGATCTCTCATACTAGTAAGGGCATCGAAGGTAGCTTTAACCACGTTGTGTGGGTTAGAAGAACCTTTAGATTTCGCCAATACATCGGTTACACCAGCACTTTCAAGAACTGCACGCATAGCACCACCGGCAATAACACCAGTACCATGAGCAGCAGGTTTCAAGAAAACACGGCCACCACCAAACTTACCAAGTTGATCGTGAGGAACAGTTCCGTTAATAACTGGAACTTTGATTAAGTTCTTCTTAGCGTCTTCGATACCTTTATTAATAGCATCGATAACCTCATTTGATTTACCTAATCCATGTCCTACAGTACCATGACCGTCACCAACAACAACCAAAGCTGTAAAACTAAAAGTTCTACCACCTTTTGTTACTTTAGCAACACGGTTAATATTAACTACTTTTTCTGTTAAGGTTAATTCACCTGGACGCACTCTAACTATGTTTTTATTTGACATTGTTCTTAAAATTAAAATTGTAAACCTCCCTCACGGGCACCATCTGCCAAACTCTTAACACGTCCATGGTATAAATAACCACCACGATCAAAAACTACTGCATCGATACCTGCACCTTTAGCCAATTCGGCGATTTTCTTTCCTACCAAAGCAGCTTTAACTACTTTGTTATCTTTTACTTCAATGATACCAGCTTCGCGAGAAGATGCAGCGGCAAGGGTAATACCTTTGCTATCATCAATCAATTGAGCGTAGATATCTTTATTACTTCTGTAAACACTCAAACGTGGGCGGGTTGCAGTACCTGAAACTACGCCACGAATACGTTTACGAATTTTATCTCTTCTTTGATTTTTACTTTTTGCCATAATAACTCCTTCTTACTTAGATGCAGATTTACCTGCTTTTTTACGTAAAACTTCTCCAGCAAAACGAATACCTTTTCCTTTGTATGGTTCAGGTTTACGGAATGAACGGATTTTAGCTGCAACTTGACCTAACAATTGTTTGTCGGCACAAGTCATTGTGATAGATGGATTTTTACCTTTTACAGTTTCAGTAACCACAGTGATTTCTGAAGGAATTTGTAACAAGATTTTGTGAGAATAACCCAAAACAAACTCTACCAAGTTACCTTGGTTCGAAACTTTGTAACCTACACCCACAAGTTCTTGAGTTACAGTATGGCCTGAACCTACACCGATTACCATGTTATTGAGTAATGAACGGTATAAGCCATGAAGGCTTTTATGCTGTTTGCTCTCGCTTGGGCGATTTACAGTCATCAAGCCATTTTCAACAACAACTGTGAAGTCTTGATCGATAGCTTGAGAAAGTTCTCCTTTAGGCCCCTTAACAGTAACGTATCCTACGCCAACTGTCACATTCACATTCGATGGAACATGAATGGGAGCTTTTCCTACGCGTGACATATTTTCTTTTTAATATTTTTTTAAATTGTTAATTAAGAAACAAAACAAAGAATTTCACCACCTACACCTAAAGTACGTGCTTCTTTATCGGTCATAACACCTTTAGAAGTAGTAAGGATAGCAACACCCAAACCATTTAATACTCTTGGAATTTCAGTAGCACCTGAATATTTTCTCAAACCAGGAGTAGAAACTCTCTTCAAAGAAGAGATTGCACTCAAACGTGTTTGATTGTTATATTTCAAAGCGATTTTGATTACGCCTTGCTTGTTTTCTGTGTCCTCAAATTTGTATTTAAGGATATAGCCTTTTTCATAAAGAACGCGAGTAATTTCTTTTTTAAGATTACTTGCAGGAATCTCTACAATACGATGTTGCGCTTTGATCGCATTGCGCAAACGTGTTAGATAATCTGATATTGGATCAGTCATTTTGTTTTTCTATTACCAACTTGATTTAGTTACACCTGGAATTTTACCATCACTAGCGAGTTGACGGAATTGATTTCTACAAATTCCGAAAACGCGTATATATCCTCTGGGTTTACCAGTAATTTTGCAACGATTTCTCAATCTTACAGGAGAAGCATTGCGAGGAATTTTTTGCAATTCATCGTAATTACCTTCCGCTTTTAATTTTTCGCGTTTTTCAGCGTAGCGAGCAACCATTGCTTCACGTTTACGCTGTCTGGCTTTCATGCTTTCTTTTGCCATGTCTTATTTTTGTTTAAAAGGGAAACCCATTAATTTTAATAATTCTAAACTCTCTTCGTCGTTTGTTGCAGTAGTTACTACAGTAATATCCATACCTGTGATTTTGTTCACTTTATCGATATCGATTTCAGGGAAGATAATTTGCTCTGTGATACCCATTGTCCAGTTACCTCTACCATCAAATCCTTTAACTTCCAAACCTTGGAAATCACGAACACGCGGCAAAGATACTGCAATCAAACGATCTAAGAACTCATACATTCTCTCTTTGCGCAAAGTAACTTTACAACCGATTGGCATATTTTCTCTAAGTTTAAAGTTAGAGATAGCCTTTTTAGAATAAGTTGCTTGAGCTTTTTGACCAGTGATTTTTGTCATCTCATCAATAGCAGCATCAACCAATTTCTTATCATTTACAGCAGCACCCACACCTTGGTTCAAAACAACTTTAGTAATACTTGGTATTTGCATTACATTTTTGTAGTTGAATTTAGCCATCATAGCAGGTACAACTTCATTGGTATATTTGTCTCTTAATCTTGGAACGTAACTCATAATCTAATTTATTTAATAAAGTCTCCTGTTTTCTTTGCGTAACGTTGAAGTTTTTTATTCTCATTCAACTTACGACCAATACGTGTAGGTTTTCCACCAACAGTAACCATCAAGTTAGAGATATGAATAGGAGCTTCAATTTTGTCAATTTTACCACTTGTATTTTGAGCTGTAGGTTTACGGTGTTTAGAAACGATGTTCAAACCTTCAACTATAGCTCTACTTTTTTCAGGGAATACTGTTAAAACCTTACCAGTTTTTCCTTTATCATCACCAGCTAATACCAAAACTGTATCGCCTTTTTTGATGTGTAATTTAAATTCGCTTTTTCCCATGATTATAATACTTCTGGTGCCAACGACACGATTTTCATGAATTGTTTATCGCGCAATTCTCTTGCCACTGGACCAAAGATGCGCGTTCCTCTTGGTTCATCGTTATTGTTTAATAATACACAGCTATTCTCATCGAAACGAATGTAAGAACCGTCTGGTCTGCGAACTTCTTTTTTCACACGAACAACAACCGCTTTAGATACTGCTCCTTTTTTTACGTTTCCACCTGGCATCGCATGTTTTACGCTCACAACGATTTTATCGCCAACGCTTGCGTAACGTCTACCGGTTCCACCTAAAACTCTGATGCAAAGAACTTCTTTTGCACCGCTGTTATCAGCTACTTTTAATCTTGACTCTTGTTGTACCATGTTATTTCGCTTTTTCTACGATTTCTACTAATCTCCAACGTTTGTTTTTACTCAAAGGACGAGTCTCCATGATGCGAACGATATCGTTCTCACCGCATTGATTTGTCTCATCATGAGCAGCAAACTTTTTGGTTTTCTTAAAATATTTACCATATTTCGGGTGTTTCACACTACGAACTACGGCAACCACAATGGTTTTGTCCATTTTAGCACTAGTTACTGTGCCTATGATTTCTTTTCTGGAGTTTCTAATTGTTTCCATTAGTTTTCTTCACTCGTTGTTTTAAGGTATGCCTGATATTCAGCTTCGTTTCTACGAGAGTTCAACTCAGTTAACATACGTGCTATGTTCTTTCTAGTTTCCTTCAATTTATGAGGATGATCAATTTGAGATACAGCATTTTGAAACTTCATTTTTTGCAGAAGTTTACGCTCTTCTCTGTAACGTTCTACCAACTCTTTGTTTGGTAATGATTTAATTTCTTCGAATTTCATAATTAAGCCTCCTCGTGATAATCAGGACGTACAACAAACTTACAAGACACAGGTAACTTTTGTGCTGCAAGACGAATACCCTCTTTTGCAATTTCCATTGGTACACCACCAACCTCAAACATAATTGTTCCTGGTTTTACAATGGCAACCCAATATTCAGGAGCTCCTTTACCTTTACCCATACGAACCTCTGCAGGCTTCTTTGTAACGGGTTTGTCAGGGAAAATTCTGATCCACACTTGACCTTCACGCTTTAAATAACGTGTCAATGCAATCCTGGCTGCTTCAATTTGTCTTGAAGTAATCCAGTGAGGCTCAAGCGATTTTAAACCAAAGCTTCCGAATACTACGCGATGACCTCTTGTAGCCATACCGTGTACACGGCCTTTTTGTTGTTTTCTAAATTTCGTTCTTTTTGGACTCAGCATTTTTCTACTCCTTATGCATTATTACGACGACGATCACGACGGTCACGACCACCACGGTCTCTTCTATCGTTACCTCTATTATTATTTGAACCTTTTCTTTCAGTTTCTGTTTGAGGGCTCAAATCTACTTTACCATAGATTTCACCTCTACATAACCAAACTTTTACACCAATTTTACCATATACAGTTTGCGCTTCAACCAAAGCATAATCAATGTTTGAACGCAATGTATGTAATGGAGTTCTTCCTTCTTTGTACATCTCAGAACGAGCAATCTCACCACCGTTCAAACGACCACTGATACGAACCTTGATTCCATCAGCACCCATTTTCATAGTTCCTTGAATTGCATTTTTGATAGCACGTTTGTAAGAAAAACGATTTTCAATTTGTTGCGCGATGTTTTCACCAACCAATCTTGCATCTAATTCTGGACGTTTGATTTCGTTGATGTTAATTTGAACATCTTTGCCTGTGATTTTTTTAATTTCTTCACGAATAGCATCAACTTCTTGACCACCTTTACCAATTACGATACCAGGTCTAGATGTATTGATAGTTAAAGTGATACGCTTTAAGGTACGCTCGATAATTACTTTAGAGATACCTCCTTTTGGTATACGAACTGAGAGATATTTACGAATCTTCTCATCTTCTACCAATTTATCGCCGTAGTCTTTACCTCCGTACCAGTTAGAATCCCAACCACGGATAATACCAAGACGAAGTCCTATAGGGTTTACTTTTTGTCCCATGTTTATGCTTCCGTTTCGTTATTAATATTCTTTAAACTATCAATAATCACTGTTACATGATTTGATCTTTTTCTAATTCTGTATCCTCTACCTTGAGGAGCAGTTCTCAAACGCTTCATTGATACACCACCGTCAACCATGATTGTTTTCACAAACAACTCACCATCTTCGATACGGTCGTCTGGGTTAATTACTCCCCAGTTTGCAATTCCGCTTTTAATCAATTTGCTCAAATAGATAGCATACGTAGGTTTTTGGTTGAACTGAAGGATATTCAACGCTTTTTCAACGCGTTGTCCTCTAACCAAATCCGCCACCATTCTCATTTTGCGTGGTGACAACGGACAGTTTCTTAAAATTGCTTTAGCTTCCATTTTATTCTTATTTTCCGTGTCCTTTGTATGTTCTAGTTGGAGCAAATTCACCTAACTTATGACCTACCATGTTCTCAGTTACATAAACAGGAATAAATTTATTTCCGTTGTGAACTGCAAATGTATGCCCAACAAAATCAGGGATAATTAAACTTCTACGTGACCAAGTTTTGATCACAGTTTTTTTCTTTGATTCGTTCAAGACGTCAACTTTGTGCATCAATTTGATGTCTACAAAGGGTCCTTTTTTTATGGATCTTGCCATTTCGCTTATTCTCTATTTTTTACTTATTGCGTATAGACTTTCTTCTTTCGATAATCATCTTCGAACTACCTTTCTTAGGAGCACGAGTCTTCTGACCTTGTGAGTAGATCAAGTTACGAGATCTAGGTTGACCTCCTTTACTACGACCTTCACCACCACCCATTGGGTGATCCACAGGGTTCATCACCGAACTTCTTGTTCTAGGACGAATTCCTAACCATCTTGAACGTCCTGCTTTACCTTTTACCTCTTGGCTATGTTCACTGTTCGATACAGAACCAATTGTTGCTAAACAAGCTGATAAAATCAAACGGCTCTCACCTGAAGGTAATTTAACTGCTACATATTTGCCTTCACGAGCCATTAACTGAGCGTAAGAACCTGCACTTCTGCAAATTTTTGCGCCTTGACCTGGAGACATTTCTATGTTATGAATCAAAGTTCCCAATGGAATTTCAGACAACAACAAAGCATTTCCAACTTCCGGTGATACACCTGGACCTTGTTCTACTTTTTGTCCTACTTTGATACCATTTGGAGCTATGATATATCTTTTTTCACCATCAGCGAATTCAATCAATGAAATGAATGCGCTTCTATTTGGATCATATTCTACTGTTTTAACCTCACCAACTACTCCAAAATTATTTCTTTTGAAATCGATGATACGGTATCTACGTTTGTGACCTCCACCAATAAAACGCATTGTCATACGTCCTTGGTTGTTACGTCCACCAGTTCTTTTAATTGGAACCAATAACGATTTTTCAGGTTTATCTGTAGTAATCTCCTCAAAGGTATTCGCTACGCGAAATCTTTGTCCTGGAGTGGTTGGTTTAAGACGACGTACTGCCATGATTAGATGTTTTCGTAAAAGTCAATGTTAAATCCTTCTTTCAATGTAATAATAGCCTTCTTATACTTGTTAGTATAACCCGAGATTTGGCCCGTACGACGATTTTTACGTACTTTTCCCCGTTGGATCATGGTGTTAACTGATTCAACTTCAACTCCATAGAAATCTTCAATAGCCTTTTTGATTTCATCTTTTGTAGACTTTGGATCTACAACGAAACCATATTGACCACGCTTATCCATGAGAGAAGTCATCTTCTCAGTTATCAATGGTTTTTTCAGTATCATTTTTTATTAGTCTCCTCTATTTTAGAAATAGAACTTTCTGTTAAAATTAAGCTAGAAGCTTTCAATACTTCATAAGTATTTAAGTCAGCAGCACGCATTACTGTGTTACCTTGAATGTTTCTACCTGACAAATAGATATTTTTATCTGTGTCTGGAGTAACGAATAAAGATCTACCAGTAACATTTAAAGCCTTCAACATACCTACAAACTCAGAAGTTTTAGGTGTCATCATTGTGAAATCTTCAATCACAAAAATTTGGTTGTCTTTTGCTTTGTAAGACAAAGCTGAAATACGAGCCAAACGCTTTAATTTTTTATTCAATTTAAATGAATAATCTCTTGGGCGAGGACCATGAATTCTAGCACCACCAACATAAATACCACTCTTCAAAGAACCGTGACGCGCTCCACCTGTACCCTTTTGACGGAATACTTTACGTGTAGAACGTGAAATTTCTGTTCTATCTTTTGTTTTGTGTGTACCTTGACGTTGGTTAGCCATGAACTGTTTAACATCCAAATAGATCGCATGATCATTAGGCTCTACACCAAAAATATCAGTAGATAATGTAACTGTACGACCAGTTTCAGAACCTTGCTTATTTAAAACTTTAACTATCATGCTCTTATTTTTCAATTATTACAGTTGAACCATTATGACCAGGAATTGAACCTTTAATAAC
>JACCDW010531838.1_pt1 | contig 23812 bp, 13 predicted proteins | sample 7449781 | NCBI WGS metagenome assembly JACCDW01 (sample SAMN15323449, study PRJNA562643) | freshwater metagenome | isolation source: river surface water | place: USA:Blue River Watershed | collected 2017-08-18
GACAGTGAGATAGACATTTGTAGTATGGAATTTGAAATGCCAATATACATTAGTCCTCCTGCTAAGGTTAAAAAACTTGGTGTCATTCGAAATCTAATAATGAATGTATTCTCTGATACTGGAGATATACTAGCTCTAGACGATTTAATTTATGGCGGAGATACTAGCACAAGATTAAAAAATGTAGAAGGCAAGTGGAGATTATTGTTATTAAAGAGCTCCAATGGCAATCCTGGTGATTACGATTGTAGTATTGTAAGCCCTGCTGAAGTTATTGCAGAAACAGGATTAAATCCTCCAACAAAAACTGGAGATCGAGTTGACTGGGCTAAAGTATTAGATGTATATGGCGGATACGTTGGCGGCATCAGCAAAATATATTTCTTACAGCCAGACGGTTCAGAAATTGAAGGAACATTTGTTGTTAACGAATTAGATCCTACAGTATTATTAGTAACTATAGAAGACAAACCATCTAACACTATTATCTACAGTGACATTTATCCTAGCGGAAAAACCACAGTAGATGCTATTGTTGATCCTTATAAATTTAATCCTAAGCGTCCAAACAAAGAAACTTCTGATCAAACTATTGTAACCGGTACTAGATACCTTGTACTAGACGATGTTAACAACAGCAAAAATACAGGAACTACTGTTGATGTTCCTCCAAACTATAATTATGACGGTCCCGATGCTTGGAAGAATGCCAACGGATCTGATCCGGTTATACGGGCTAACACAATTGTAGAATGGAATGGATCAGCATGGATTGATTTATTACCTTTATGGGAAATTTCTACGTATCCTGTTACCAGTAACATTGTTTACTCCGAAGGCGATATTGTTATTTTCCAAGGAACGGTTTATAGAGCTCTAGCAGATATATCTGAATTGGAAAATACAGTTATCCCTGAAGACAATGCTAAATTTACGGAAACTAGTTTGATATTCCAAAACTTAAAGACAGGAATACAGTATCGTTGGAATGGCGACGGTACATGGTATAAGAGCTTTGAAGGCGAATATGCTCCAGGATACTGGCGCTTTAACTTAGATCCGCAATAAGTAAAGGTATGCAACAGCGTGCCGGATTACTATTTCTTGCTAAAAATAGCGGAAGAATTTTTTTAATTTTGGAAGAAGAAAAGTGGACAGTTCCTACTTTTCCGAGGTCTTCTTCTTTGTTAGCAGATGCTCAACCATTGTTAGAAAAATACTCAGTAGGAAGATTGCTACCGATAGAACTATATCTCAGCGAAGATAGAGGTTTTGAATACGGCACATATGTTTGCCTAGTTGAAGAAGAATTTTTTGGCAGTATTGATCAAACGATTTGTTGGTCTAATATAAACTATTTGCCAAAAAATTTACACACTGGGCTAAAAACAACATTAAATAATCAGCTCATAAGAGCAAAATTAGATACTATATTGGTGCTAGAAAATGATTCCTTCGTTAACAACAAATAAAAAATTCATTGAAGATTATAATCGATATGTCAAAGACATTTCAGAAATCACTGATCAGTCTTTAAGGACGGAGCTAACTGGTTTACTTGGCAAGTTAAAAGAACAAGTTGGTTACATTGATAAAAATCACCAACAGCTTTTAATCAGCGGAAGAATTCCTACCGAAATCACCGACATTAGAGCTAACATCATGTCGATTAAAAAGTCCATGGACTCTAAAATCGACATGTGGAAGAAGTCTAAATTTATCGTTAAGCCTGAGCTTCGCCCCAACGAAGGATAATTGACGTTGGTACAGCAGTACCTGTAACTTTAATAACGTTAATAGCTAACACGTCAGGACCATTAGGGAATGTTCCTCTACCGCCGATAGCTGTGGTAGTTAATTCTTTAAGTTGACTCAAACTGATTGAGTTGGTACTTCCTGGATTCGAAACAAACGCAAAAACCTGTTCGCCAGGTAAGGCGTATTGCGGATCACCAAATTCAAATGTAACTGTACCGCCTGAGCTCAGTGTTGCATTACTGTTCTGTGTAAAGGTTACACGTCTAACAATTGTGCTACCTAAAGTTCTAGAAGTCACAGCACTTACAGAAGTACCGGCTGGGAACTGAGTAAATGATGCTGCTACTCGAGTTCCTACTGCTGCCCCGGATGAGTTCCATGATGCATTAGTAAAGAACAAATAGTTAGTGCTTGCATAAGAACTAGCAGTTTGAGGTATTTGAATTGTAATACTCTGACTTGCGTTATTTGGTGCAGTAGCACTAGCGTTAGCGTTCATAGTTATAATTGTATAGAATGTTCCGCTGATGCTAATACCACTTCTTTGAATATTAGTAATAGTTCTATTACCTACCAAATATGTAGCATTAATAACAGTATCTCCAATTTGGATACCTGATACGTCGTAGGCTGCATTGGTAATAATAAATGTATTTCGATCGTTCCTAAATGCAGCAGCATAAGTTGTACCACCTGTGGATATACCTATAGCCGTAAATGCTGCTGTAACTGCACCGTTGATAGATGCTGTTGCTGTAGTAAGAGGTGTACCGCCCCAGTTAATAGATCCACCAAGTGCAATCTGCGCAAAACTTGGTTGGCCGCCAGCACCTGTGCTAGACAGTCCGTTCCAAATAATGTTTGCAGGGTTAGTTGGATAGTTTCTTGGATTTAACACGCCTTCGATAACAATAGCACCTGTTCCTGTATCGGCAGTAACTGCAATTTCATTTAACAACAACTGCGCTCTGTTTAGTAAATCTCTCTCGCCAAGGTCACCAGTTAATGCGTTAGAAACACTAGGTGCTAGTCTAATCATAAATGCAGTTTGTTTAGTTGTACTTGCATTTAACCCTGTAGCAGCATAGTTAAACAAGTAACCACGATCCTCATCAAACATACCGTCTGTAAGTAATGCAGAACCCCAGTGACTAATTGTCGGAGTGCAGGTGCAACTTACTAATACTACGCCTGCTCCAGCGTCATGGCTAGCAGCAGCTCCGGCAGTAAATGTTCTATTCTGACCTGCTGTAAAGTTAGTCATAGATGCAGCTCTGGTCAAGTTTTGTAAAGTGTTACCACTCTTACCGCTGTATGCTATGAGTTCGTTGTCAATGTATACTGTTCCGTTTGTTGGGAAAAAATATGCATCTTGTACAGTTAAAGAATTTGCGCTTGAACTGATTGTTGCCATCAATTTACTCTTTCCACCGGCATTTTCAACTTCGTATCTTACAGGCAAGTTAGCTGTACGCATATACGCTTCTGTAGTTACGTTTGAATGTCTAAATCTATGTAAGAATACAAAACGTCCGTCGCCACCTCTTAACATAAATTCGATAAAACCAACAGCGTACCAAGAATATTGAATACCTAACATCTGCATACGCCATGGAAGTATATTGTAACCGCTGCCGCCTGTGCCGTCTAAGGTGTCAACGTTCCAGTCTTCTTGAGGAACAACAGTATCTTGTGTTATAGCAATCTTCGCTCCGGAGATATTGTTAGCACCCCTCCAGTCTGGAGATACTGTCATAGCAGTTTGGCTAGCCACTGCTGTAACTGTATGGCTCATACCTCTTATAACAATTTTGTCGCCTGCTTTTAATTGGTCTTGGAATCTAGTACCTGTTCCTGTAACAGTATTGCTTTCTGTGTTGATTGCTACTGTTCCAGTTAACTGGTTTGTACTAGAACGTCTTACCACAGACATTCGTTGTCCGTCGTATTGATAAAATATACCATTCTGTTCATCAAACGCACCAATACGCACAGTGCTTCCATGCCAGTATTTTAAAATTACTTTGGCTTCTGTGCCTAGGCTAGCATTTAGTGTGCTTAATACGGCTTGAGATCTAACTCTGAATCTTCTTGCGTCAACGATAGATTCAACAGTATATTCTCCGTTATACTCAAAACTGTTACAGCCAATGATTTCGATAGTTGCGCCTGGTTGCAAGCCGTGATCTGTGTCGTCGCAAGTAAATGTTATGTAACTGTTAACTGGAAAATCTGTAGCTGTTGCTGCCGATATGTTGTAGCTTGGTGCAAACAATCCACCGGTGGTATACATAACACCCTTACCAGATTGATAACGAATGTATTTTTTACTTTGACGTACAGCCTGTGCTGCATGGCTTGGACCGCCTGTACCTAATTGTACACCACCGTCAAACGGTCTGTGTACAAAGAATGAATCTGGTCTAACATACACGATTCCAGTTAATCCTGCATTAACAGTACTGATCGATCCTGTTGTTCTTGCTGGATATCTAAACGAGCTAGGTGAAGGAACTTGTGTAATAACAAAAGGGCCAGCAGCCAACGAGTGATTAGCCGAAGTTAATGAAATGCTCAATGCTTGAGCGCCGCCGCTAGCTACAACTGCAAATATACCTAAACCGCTATAGTTTCCGTAGGCAATTTCTTCCCAGGTAGCAGATGCCGCTAATGTTCTATCTGTCCAAGATCCAGTTTCGCCAGTAAAGGATGTTAATGCTTGTGTGCCGCCGTCGGCAACTATAACAAAGTTATCGTCACCGTATGCAGAACAGTTCCAGTTTGCACTGGTTGGCAATGTCACTGCTGTCCATGTAGTTCCGTTAGTTGAAATTGCAGCATTAGTTGTGCCCCTAGCCACAGCTAAGAATCTAGAATTACCATAAACTACAGTACTCCATGTAGTGTTAGTTGGTAATGCTCCCATAGCTGTCCAGCCTGCGCCACCGTCTACAGAATACGCTGCTGCTGTACCACCAGATGCAACGGCAATAGTATAAACTGAAGAGCCAATTAAACCGCCCGTAACATCTGACCAAGTAGCACTAGCAGGTAATGTTGATGCTGTCCATGTTGTGCCGTTCGTCGAATACGCTGCCGCTGTACCACCAGATGCAACTGCAACAAACGATCCGTTAACAAATGTTACTGCGCTCCATGTCGAACTTGATGGAAGTGTAGCTGCTGTCCAGTTATTACCTCCATCTGTAGAATACGCTGCTGCTGTGCCGCCAGATGCAACTGCAACAAAATAATTTGTTCCACCAATACTTCCTCCAGCTGCCGCAGTCCAGTTTGCTGCTGAAGGCATTAATCCGCCTGGAGTCCAAGTCTGGCCGTCAATGGATTTATTTGTAGCTGTTGATCCTGTTCTAATAGCAACAAAAACCCCGCCAACAAATGCAGTAGCTACCCAAGTGCCTGAACTTTGTAATACTCGCTGTGTTGAACTAAATTCAGGAGCAGGTGTTGAAGTTATATTGCTTAATATTGTAGTTCCGGGTATTAATCCATGCGCAGTACCGAAGTCTACTTGAATGGTAGCAATAGCTCCAACGTTTAAAGTTGTTCCGTCAGCAATTTCTCCTGTAAGGGCATCGCTGAGCGTAAGTGCAGGATAAATGGTAAGTGTATCTCCGGCATATGGGGTACCTGTTGCTGATATTGTAGTAATTGCTCCTGCACTAACTCCTGTAACAGTTAATGTACAATCGTTTAGAGGAGAAGCACCGTCTAAGTTGGTTCCTGCAATTAAAATTCTATTACCTGGAACATATCCGGACCCGCCGTTACCAGTTAATACTACAGCAGAATAACTTCCGTCGGCTCTAGTTACTGTAAATGTTGCGCCAACTCCGGCTACAGGAATATTTGTTGCAGATAAACTTGTATAAGTTTGATCGCCAGTGGCTCCGATCGGTGTTCCAACAAACTCATAGTCAACAATCGCTTGTGTGCCGAATGCAACGCCGTTAACTTGAATAACAATATCGTTTACACCATCAACTCCGCCAAACAATGTTCCGTTCCAAGTAATAATTTCGCCCGGAGCAAATCCTGATCCACCGTCAAACAATGTTATACTATACGCACCTGTGCCGCCAGTTCTAACAACATTTAATGATGATAAAATACCACTGCCAGTTGAGCTAGATTGAAAGACGTTATTGTAAGTAGCACCACCCGATACTGCTGTACCAGATGTAGTAAATGCATCAATAGCACCGCCACTGTCTATAGCATCGACAGTAATAATAATGTCGTTAGCTGGGGTTGCTCCGCCTACATCTGTACCTAAAATAATTAATCTATCGCCAACCGCATAGTTTGTACCGTTCCAAGAACTGTCGCCTGCATCGGTAACTGTGTACAATCCTGCTGATCTAGAAACTGTAAATGTTGCTCCGGTTCCGATACCGTTAATATTTGTGCCAGATACTCCTGTAACAACAGAGTTTGCACCTACATAGTTTTGACCAATTGCAGACGATAAGAACAATGTGTTACCAGCTATACTGTTAATAAACACAGCATTGTTACTGCCATCGTCAATAGCCATACCTTGTTGCACACCTGCTAATGTAACCAAGGTCACACTAGTATCTGTGTCTGCAACATCATCTTGAACATTGGCTACATATGTAGCTGCACCCACAACACCTGCTACAGATGTTCCAGGTAAAATATTTGGCGAGCCAGAAATTGGAGATCCGCCAGTGGGTGATGTACCATCAAATGCAATCTGTGTTGAGCCAGAGGGAGTGTCAAATTTAGATGTTATGTTTAAATTTGTTCCGTTACTGAAAACTGTGAAAATAGGGTTTCCAATTGCTGATCCAGTATAAAACCCTGCTTGTCTAATTTGAACAAATGTAGTAAATAAACTTTCTCCGTTGGTAGTTCCTACTTTAGAAGAACTGTAGTATGTAAACGACACAGAGCTAGGCACGCTGAATACTAGGAACGATCCCTCTGCTCTAGAAAATCCGCTGACTGCTGGATTTAAACCTTTAACAGTAATAGACTGCCCGGGTACAAAACCGTGAGATCCAGTAGTTGTTACTGTGATTAGTGAGCTACCAAATCCACCCGTGTTAACAGATGCATCTGTTGTAACTGCTGAAATAGATAAATCTGTTCCTGGTACTTCATATACAGAAGGGTAACTTCTAATTAAACCTAATGCTTGCCACTTGGTAGGCTGTAGTCCGTACTCAAAGTCAGCATCAAGCATGGCCTGGGGAGAAGCTACACGCATACGCTCAATAGCATCAGTACCAAATTGCCATGGGCGTACAGTTTGATATTCTTCTTCAACAAATATTTGAATATCTGTTGATGTAGTCAAATCAGACGTATCTACAGATAGGTACAAGCTGCTGATACAATCTGTGGTTTGGCTCCATGTTGGAAAATCTAAGTCGCTGATTAAATTGCCGTCACCGCTACTTCTTCCGTTCTTATAATCTATAGTTAAAGAAGTATTTGGATCAGCAAAGTTATAAAGAATTTGACCGTTGTTTGTGTTTGTTATTAATAAAATATCGCTAGGATCGTATTTGCCTAACAATTTAATTGTTGACACGCCTGTTTGTTTTGCAGGCATGGCAGGAATACCATTTTGAATTACAGTGCTAAACACTGACCACAAACTAGTGTTTCTAGCTGCTGCTGTGGATTCTGCGTTTTGTCCTACATATTTTACCTGTGCTATTGCAGTTTGTCCATAGCTAGGCGTTACTGTAGTATTAGTAAAAATATAATTGTTAATAATATCTCTTAAGTATGCTTGTCCTGTAATCTCTGGACTAACATCGCCTCGAATCTGAGGCTCTCCGTTGATCCAAAAATAATCAGCCACTGTTCTTGATTTTACATTTCCGCCGTATCTAAGGTCATGAATAATTGCATCGATAAAAAATCCTACGTCTCTAGTACATTTTTGACTAGCATAGGTGTAGCCATTATAAGGAGCTATGTTATTTGTTATCTGATTATTAATAAAGGCAACAACCTGTGCTTGCAAGAATGCTTTATTTGCAGTTAATAATGCTACTGCGTTGGGTAATAGATTTGAATCTTTGCCTACGCCTGGTTCAAATACATATTTTTTTATCTGTCGTTTTGCCATTTATCTATCCTTATGCTCCGAAAGCAATTGAAAATGCTGCTACTCTTGAATCAACGTAATCTTTTCTTGTTGCATGATTAACTGCGGTTGGAGTGTTTGACACTGCAATGTCGCTAGCTGCAACTTCTCCTGCTACTGTAACATCTAAAGACACCGTCACGTTTCCTTGAACACTTAGTTCTCCTGTACTGTCTCCAGGTCCAATGTTTACAGATTTAAAATTTGCGTCGCCTGGATCTTTTAATCCAATGTCAACATTATCTATCGATCCTACTGCTGCAACAGAATTAATTTCAACATGTCCGTTTACAATACTAACGTACGGTGTTGATCCCTGTGCTACTGTAAAGTCTCCGTCAATAGATAAATTTTCAAGAATTCCTAATTTTGTAAGATTGCTGTGCCTAATTTGATCGCCCAAGCTAACAATAGAATCCGTAGCATCAATGATTAAAATTCCATTGACAGTAAAATCTGGGGCAACGTTTAATTGGCTGTTGAAGAGTACGGAACCTTCGACTGTCAGATCTCCGTTTTCGTTGACAGAAAATCCGGGGCTTTTGAAGCCGCTTTTTGACTCTAAAGGTATGTAATTAATTGACATTTAAATCTCCGTTATTACTCCAACTACAACTTCTACAAAGACTATGTATATTTATGCTGGCTGAAATTTTAGTAACTCGTGAGATCGTTCAATGTGTGATAATATGTTGCGCTGAAAATCAGCTTAGATCCTATTAAAAGACCAGAATCGTCATAGGTACTATCGTTAGGACTGCTTGAAGGGTTAGCAATCAGCTGTACCTTAGAAGCATTTACTGTAGCTGTTAAATCAACCAATCGTTCGTTGAGACTGTTTCTTCCATAAATCGTTACGTTGGCCTGTTCGGGCCCGGCAACAACCATAGCTTTTATGATTTCTTTTTTAGTGTTTCCTACATCTACTACAATAGTGTATTCAGCGGCACAAAAATCACCCACATACCATTCGTCGATTACAGTATCTTGAAATATAGTAACCCACGGACCCTTGTAGGCAAAATTTACTCCATTTTGCACTCTAAGGGTATTTTTAACACCTTGAAAAAAGAATTTGGCGAAGTTAATCATAGTACTATATTTAGCACAAAATAAAAAAGCCCTTGCGGGCTTTTTTATTCGTTAGGAATGCGTATTAGCTTTCCATATTCTGGCAGATACAAATATTCAATATCTGAATTTTGCAGTGTCCAGATAGCATCATCTAGGGTTTCAACTAGCGGTTCACCACCTAAGTTAAAGCTAGTATTAAACAGGATAGGTACTCCTGTTTCGTCCTTAAACGCTTTAATTAGATCATAGTAATGTTTGTTCTGTTCACGTGTAACTGTTTGAATTCTACAAGTATGATCTTCGTGAATAATTGAAGGAATTTTTTCTTCAATGCCCGGTTGGCAATTTACAGCGTACATCATGAAAGGACTATCTTTCATTCCGCGTAGATCAAACCACTCGTGTACATCGTCTTGTAGAATACTACCTGCAAACGGACGGAAATATTCACGACGCTTAACCATGTTTACAAAGTCTTTGCCGTCTTTAAATGTTGGATCAAACAGCACAGAGCGGTTACCTAAAGCACGTGGGCCGTTTTCGCTGCGTCCTTGGAAGATAGTAACGATATTCTTTTCACGCAAGAGCTTAACAACGTCTTTGTGTGTAGCATCAACAACTGTGGCTCCTTCTACGTTGCCAACTTTTTCTGCAATTTCGTCTGTGGTATAAGTGTATTCTGGTCCTAGATACAGTGTGCCATAAGGACGAATTGTTTCATCATTGTACATACCGTGCCAGAACATTAAAGCTGCACCCATAGCTGTGCCAGCATCGTTGCTGATTGGCTCTACATAGATTTCAATTCCGCTGTCTTTTAGCTGCTCTAGGTAATGATAGTTTGCTACACAGTTTAGACCGTAGCCTCCGCTGATAACAACTTTGTTCTTACCGCTTTTTTCCACAGCATATTTGATTAGTCTTACTACCTGCTCTTGACTCTGTGTTTGAACAGCATAGGCTAGATCGCGTCTATTCTGCATCAATGTTACATCATCGTCTAGATTTGCAGGATTTTCTTCTAGTGAATCAAACAAATTCATATTAACAACACTGCTCATTGGATACTTAGGAATAATCAAGTTCCTATTAGACAGTGGTGTTTTGCCTAGCGGATCAAACAACGGAGGAATGTTGGGATTTGCTTTACCGTATGGAAACAATCCCATAGTCTTACCAGCTTCGATAGCACTAAATCCGCAGTATTCTGTTACGCCTTCGTAGACTTTAACAATACCTGCGCGATCAGTTAGCCATGCTTCGTGAGTTTCGCCTTCTTCTCCTAACGGATCTGAACTAAACTGAGGAACAAACGCTGTACCGATTGGTTCTTTAGTTCCGTAGTGCTTGTATAATGTTTTAAATTCTGCAGGATAATCGCAGTCTACAATAGATTCTGTTTCCCAGAACCAAACTTGAGTACCGTTATAATCCATAGGAAAGAAAGTACCAGCACCGTCAACGATCAAACAAACTGCATCTTCAAATCCGCTACGATAGAACGCACAGGCAGTATGCAACTTGTGATGCATATAGCTCATGTCAATTACTTGAGGATGTCTATGTAGATTTTTTACCTTTCGGTCAATCAACCCTAGTTTTCTAGCCATACCGGTGTACATGTCGTCACCGGTATAATCAATTTTACCAGCAGTTTCTTGAAGATTCTGTGTATGTGCAATTACTAGATAATCTAACTTATCTGTGTATTCTAAAATCTTTACCATAGATGCTAGAGGACCACCGTCGTATTTCTGACGAGTAAGTCTTTCTTCTTCTATGCTAAAAACAATTTCTCCATCTTTTAATAAACAAACTCCGCTGTTGTGTCCGCGGGCAATGCCAGCGATCCATACAGGCTTTTTATCTGATTTTTTTGAAATTGATGTCACTGTCATTCTTTTTTTCCTAGTACGTGATCGACTATTAACGTGCTTATTTCATCTGTCATAGTCATTAGTTTTTCATTTTTTCTATCTACACGCTCGTCTGTAGTAATTCTAATAGGGCTGTATTCTCTATGCAACTCGCCCATGTCTAGTACTTCTACACCTTCGGTATCGGGATAACTTACGTTGATCGGATATGTTGAACCTGTTACTACTGTAGCTGGAGTACCTACAGAATAAGCAAGATGCTGACCCACAGAATCGCAACCTAAAAAGTGATCGGCATACTTAATAATTGCTGACCAAATTCGAATGTTAGTATTTTCTGGAGTTGCAACTTCGTCTTTTAATTTTGCATCGCTGAGATCAACTTTAAATTCGCTCATCATAATCACAGCGTATCCGTTGTTTTGAAGTTTCTTGATGATTTGCTTTACATCTTTTAATTCAAAACTTCTACCAGTTTTATCCACTAATGTTTCGTCGATATATTCAATGCCGCGGCCAAACGGTTGAAACACAATGAGCTTGTCTTTTTTGAGTTTTTTCTTAACTTCGCCAACAACATATCTTCCATTTAACAATTCGTCTTTTGACAAATGTAGTGTAGGTTTATTAAGCGTTCTAATGCCTTTGTTGTTGATTTGAATGTCAAATGCTTGTCCAATAGAACATTTTTGATTATAGTATTCCCATATCCTGTATGGTTCGGTAGTGATAATATCCATGTCTTTGAGTTTATCCTGAAATAGATTTCTATGCCAGTGATCATAAACTCTCTGATCTAATGTAGGATGTCCTTTGAATACGTCTGTACCACCTTCACAGACGATAATAAAATCTTTGTCTTCGGATTCTTGTTCGTATAATTCAAAAGCAGGTATTGAACAAATCATTCTACCTGCTCCTCCGTTTACAAAGAACGCTTTTGATCTTGTCATTTAAACTCCAATAAGAAAGGCCTTGTGTTGATTATATATCCTTAAGGATATATTTACAAGGCCTTTTCTGAGTTTAAATTAAGCTAAATTTGGATATTTTGGCCAACTGATTTTCCAATGATCTACGCCTTGATAACGAGTTTTTACTGTGCTTAAAAATTCATGATAATTTCTAATGTCTACAATAACGTCGTTACTATACTTGCTTAGATCTCCGGCTAGAATTTTGTCAAATTCTATTTTTTGTTGATCAACACTTTCCCAAAAACTTACAGAGTTTAAAGGATGTGCAACAAATCCTGGACGAGTGTACACCTTTAGATTTTTGTCATACTTTAAACCTTCAATAGCATGACAGGTTCCAACAATACCGGCACCGTCTGGATAAACAAATGTGTATTTTTCGCCAGTTGGTAATGTTTCTTCGTAATCTGGAACTGTACCGTGTGTATAAGCGCCTGTTACGTATGCAGCTTCCCATGTGTGTTCGGCTGCATCCAGTACTACAAAATCCCAAACAGGACCGTCGTCGACTATGCTAGCTTCTAACGATTCTTTTTCGTCGCTGTATCTTTCAACACAAACAACCGATTTCGTCTGTTCGTTAATTCTCAATAACAAAAATTGTGGACCGTAATACTCACACTCTACTGTTAAGTTCTTACTAGCTGTTTGCTTGTAAGGTTGATCTGGCAGTTGGTGTATAAATTTTTTCTTAATCATTTTTACCTCGGAATATAGTTAATTCTTACTGTACCATAGCCACCGCGCCATCCAAAGTTACAGTGATCGCCACAAGGTGTTCCCATAACTCCGCCTGTGCCAGTTGGCATAAATGGAATACATGCTTGCATTTGATAGCAACCGCAAGATTTGTTTGAGCTCCAGCAAGCAACCATTGGGATACCTCTTGCAGGACTTCTTCTCATGGCGTTTAGCTGGAATATAAACTGGTGGTATCCGGATCCGTTCCACTGACTAAAATCTTGATCAGCTTCAAATCCGTGTGTTACTACTGCACCATCACAGGCAAACAATCCCGGTGGTATAGCCACGTGACCCTGTGTTGAACATGGGCAGTTACTATAACATGTCCAGAATGTTGCACAGCTAAATCCGCCACGCTTGTTAATGTCGCCACCGTATGCTTCTGCACAGCATCCGCCGGTTCCAGAACCATAATTACATACAATACCGCAAGTACCGTTTGAATAGTTAGTAAAGCAGAATCCGCCGTTTTGGAAGCAGCATAAAATTGCAGCACTGCCAGGTGCGCAATATGCTGTACCGCCTCGGCCACCCTGAGCACACATACAACCGTTTGTGGCTAATCCTGTGTAAGGATTTCTGCCTGTCCAGCAAACCTGTGTTGGCTCAGAACATCCTTTAAAACAGAATGTTTCTGGGTTACCGCAGCTAATACCAATCTGGCCGCAAATTTGACATCCTGCTACTACACAAATGCATTTTCTTGCCCAGGCACCTGGATTGCCAGGTAAGCCTGCGCCGCAGCATCTAATAGAAGCAGAGCTTCCGCCAGCGCCCCATATGTCAATAACAACTTGACCTGTTCCTGGAGCTATCCAACAAAATATTCCGCTAGGATGGAATTGTGTACCTGCTGAACCAGAAGGTACAAATGTCCAAAGTTGGCCTTTTTCTAAATCAATCTCGTCGGTGTCAATTTGATTTAATTTATTTTCAATTAATGTTCTTAAAGTAGCCATATTAGTACGTAGTGCCTCCATCTGTTGGTGTATATCTAATTCTTACAACACCGTTACCACCGCGTCCGCCATGGTCTCGAACATCTCCGCAAACGTTAGAAGGATATCCTCCCATGCCTGCCGGTGCCCATGCCACGCAACCAAATGCTTCATAGCATCCGCAAGCTACGCCGCCCGACCAGCACCAAACTGGCTGTACATAAGAAGGATCTCTCATTAGTGTTTGAATACCAGCCATTTGAGAAAGTGCCGGATTTCCGCTTGCTCTTCCGCTCGGGCTGTCGTGGTCTACAGTATATGTATACACGCCACCTTCTGTAGAATACATCATTGCAGGAGTTGCTTGCTGATATTGATAACGGCAGCTAGCATTGTTTCTTACGCAGTCTAAGAATCTTACGCAAGAGAACGTTCCGCAGCAGTTCATATCGCCGCCAAACGAACATCTAATTCCTCGCATTTGCCATTGAGTACACTCTGCACCTACGTTACATACAATACCGCAGTTACCGTTCGATAATGCTCCGCACATTTCGTTCTGTCCAATAACCTGTCCGCAGAATCTGTTTCTCATGAAACAATTGTATGGCGTCATTGCATCGTTTGAACAATAGAACACACCGCCTGAGCCACCTTGGGCACACAAACAACCTCGGCTAGCGCCAGCTGCACAACAAATTCTTCTTGAGCAGCAACTATCCATAGGATTTTGGAATCTTGTAGATCCGTCGATATGTTGAATATTTCCTAAAGTTTCACCGTTACCCCAACCCCATGGGTTGTTACCTTTCCACGATTTATAACTTAGTCTAGGATTGAATCCACCTTCAAACAGTGGATTTGGTGCGCAACCAAACCAGCAAAGTCCTACGGATTCAGGATCGTCACCTCGGTTATATTCTGGTGTGCCGCCGCAAGCTCTACCAATGCCCCCACAGATATAGTTTCCAGGGCAAACGCAGATGCATTTTCTTACATATGCTCCAGGATTTCCAGGAACAGAACCACCGCAGCAACAACCTCTACCAGTACTGCCGCCCGGGCCCCATGCTTCAATAATAACTATACCACAGCCGGGAGCTCTCCAGCAAAATCCGTTACATAAACCAGAATATTCGTTACCGTCGCCGTATACCCAAATACGACCCTTTTCTAATTGATCTTCGCGACCTAGTTCTCTATTACCTAATAATTGTGTTAATAACGCCATTATAGAGAACCTCCAAGTTTTCTAGGTACTTCACCGTTCACGTTTGTACCTCTATAAGTAATTCTAATTGCACCAGGGCCTCCACGTCTTCCAGAATCTCTAACACCGGGACAATGTGTAGCGGCAGTACCTGCTACACCGTAAGGCATATAATTCATACATGCATGGTGTTCATAACATGTACAGAATCTGTCGCCGCGCCAGCAAGCCGACCATGGCTTACCGCCCGAAGGTGATTTAGATGTTGAGTTAAGTACGTGACCAGCTGATCCCATACCTGCGCCTGCCCAGTTACTGTCACCGTGCTCGTTTTCAATTGGGAATACCAAGTAGCCGCCTTCTTCTGAAAATATACCAGGGGAAAAAGGTACATATTCAACGAATTGGCAAGTACACATGTGTTGGCATCCGCGGAATTCCATTTTACTATAAAGTCCGCAGCAGTTTGTATCGCCGCCGTATCCACAGGCCCACCATAATCCCGGGCAAACATTACAAATAATACCGCAACCGTTGCAGATTAATGTTCCGCAATAGCCGCTGCCTAAGAAACAGCAATAAGGTGTGCCGCCATCGAAACAGCAAGACTTTCCAGCTGCGCCGCCTTGAGCACACAAGCAACCTGCTGTGTTACCGCATAAATCTCTTGCGTCACTCCATGTCACGCATGATGCTTCAGAACAGTTTGCAAAAGAAAAACCTGTTCCTGGGCCGTTACAAGGAACGCCTGGGCGGCCTGCGACAAAACTGCACGGAGTGACTGCTATTGTCTTTTTAACATATGCTCCTGTATTTCCGGGTAATGATGCACCGCAGCAGCAGTTACATGATCCCGTTCCAGCAGCGCCCCAGATTTCAACCACAGCAATACCGCAACCTGGTGAATTCCAGCACCATTGCATGTCAGATCTAATGCATGAATACATGCCGCCTAGACCTGTTACCGTATAAATCTTACCCTTAGGCAAGTTTTCTTGGTAGGCTGTGATCTCTCTTGAGGAAAGTAGATCAGAAAGTTTCGCCATTTTAAATTCCTAATTATGGTCCAATGAAGATCCAGCCGTAGGTGTCTCCACTAAAAATCATTGTTACCGCAGCATTGTTTAAATTCAAAACTAAGTCTTCTGATAAGTTTTGAATTTTTTTGCCGTTTCTACCAACTGTTACGTTGTTTGTAGAAAAAATTCCTGCTACGTCAAGAATTTGAACTGTGTCGCCCACTGATGGACTTGCTGGTAGCGTTAGTGTAAATGCTGCTGCTGTAGAATCAGCAAAAATTCTCTCGTTAGAGTTAATATTTGTCGATGTTGTCAGCGTTCTGTTTACAACTGCATCGGTACCAAAGGATGTTACCTGTCTTCCCATTTTATTCTACTCCCCTATTATACTGTAGAAGTCTCTATGCCAAACGCTGTAACACTTATGTTAGCGTTGCTAGCATAGCAGACTAAAAGTTTGCCTGCGTTCATCATGATACCCGTTCTTTCTAACACACCATTTGGTCCAATCTGGGCATCATATTCGATATATTCTGCGTTTGTTGGCGTTGCGGCTGATGCTAGAGCGATCCTTACAGTGGCTACAGTGTTTCCTCTATTAAGAACTGAAACAGCCATAACTGTAAAGGTTGTTGCTGGAACGGTATAAACGGTCGTATTTGTCGCTGCTGATAAAGCCGCTTGACCTAAAATTCCTGTTGCCATTTATCTTTTCTCCATCAATTGTTTAGTAAAAAGTAATTCAATACAAGTGCATCGCCAGCAATACCGCCTTTGAAGTTTACCTTTGTATTTATGTTAATCTGTACATTTGTTGTAGTAGCAATTGTTTGCCCTGCTATGTAAACAACACCTGCAGTGAGGGTATTTACGTTCAAACTAGAACCGCCGCCACCGATTTGGCTAGTAATGTACGCTTTAATGGCTCGTTGTGTAGGAACTACTGTGTCGGAATCTTGTGTAAAGAACGGATCTGTACTAAATTCACTAATTGTAGCACCCGAGCCGCCTAACGCTACAGAACCTAAGCTAAGTTCGTTCAGTCCTGCAATGTTAAACGCATCAGCATTAAGTGTTGCAACACCAGTACTTTGCTCAACGTTGAACAGTCCACCAACTCGGAAATTACCGTCTTGGTCTGTAGATGTGTAGAACACACGACCACCGTTTGACTGTCTGTACTCTTGTGCAGGTATTGGATCTGATAATGGCAATCCTGGGTAGTTAGAATTTACAAAATCTCCTGTACCAATATCTAACAAGTCGTGACCTGTTAGTCGAACCTGTGAATATCTACGTCTAATTGTAGTTGCAGTTTCGTGTTCAGGTGCTTCTGCTGCTCCAAATGCAGGGCTTATTTGTAATGTAGCATTGTAAGTACCGTCTGTATTTGGTAATAGATTAGTTACGTTAACCAATCTGTACCATACATCGTCGATACCTGCAATTTGTACGTTAGAACCGCCCTTTGGAACGTCGGTTAAATTCTTAAAGGATACATATGCACTAACTTGATAGTTGTCTGCATAACCGTTACCAGTAATTTCTGCTGCGGCTGCTGTATAACTTGTACCTCTGTTAGTAAACATTGGTTGAGCAATCGCACCATTACCTATTCTTACCTGTACTGTTGCATCAGCACCAGTATTGTTAGGATCGGTAATTGTTATAGTTGGTGCAGATACATAACCAGATCCAGGTTCATGAATCCAAATTTCAGAAATTTGATTATCTAAAACGTATGATCTACCTCTGGCCTTAGCACCTTGTCTAATATTTTGAACACTGCCGCTGTTAGCACCAAGCACTACCCATCTTGGTGTGCCTTGGTAGTTGCCCAATGCTGCCGCTACAAAATCTCTGCTGGCTAAGAACGGTGCAGTACCGCTACCTGTGCTTAACACAAGATTTGATCCGCCTCTAGTAGCAGAAATTGTAAACTGAGTAGCATTAGCAATGCTGGTAACATAGTAGTATACGCTAGGTACTATACCGCCAATAGTTGCTCCAGTAAATCTAACTTTGTCGTTTACTCTCAAGTTTGTTGTGCTTGAAGTTGTTAGATAATTTGTATTCAATACAAAGTCAGCATAAGAAGCTGTGGTAGTTCCTGTTGCAATAGAAATTAACTTGGTACCACCGTATGCAGCAGCGTCCCAGTTTCTAGTTGCAGCCTGAGCAGGACCTTCTGTCCATGTAATACCATCTGCAGAATATGCTGTTCTATTTGAATTGTAAGCAAACGCAGTGAAACCACCGCCACCAAACACTACCTTATTCCATCTAGTAGCAGATCCTGGTAGTGTAGCTGCTGTCCATGTTGTACCGTTGGTTGAATATGCTGCTTTAGTAGAAGTAGATCCTGTGCCACCTGCAACTGTAACAAATCTACCATTACCGAACGCTACATCTGCCCAGAAGTCTGAGCTCGGTAGCGTAGTACCAGAAGTCCAAGTTACACCGCCGTTGGTTGAGTACGATGATGTTTGACTACCTGTACTGTATCCTGCGACTGTTACAAAATAGTCAGTTCCGCCGATATTACCATAAGCAATAGCACTCATTTCAGACGAGCCAGCAGTTACCGCTGCGTTAGTCCATGTTGTGCCGTTAGTCGAATAGTTAACAGCAGCAGAATCTCCTCTGATTACAACATATCTGCCCGCGCCGTAGGTCATATCTTTCCAGAATGCGTTAGCTGACAATGCTAATGTCTGACCGGTCCATGATGTACCATCTGTTGAGTATGCAATATTTCTTGTACCACCGCTACCGCCAACAACAGCAACATATTGATTACTGCCGTTATATGCAACTGTAGTATAATCAAATGTTCCACCTACTGTAGGTAATGTACCGTTAGTCCACGATGTGCCGTTTGTGCTGGTTGCATATAATCCTGCTGATCCACTGTAGCCTACTGCTAGGAATCTAGTACCGTCATATAATACATCAGTCCAAGTTCCAGATGTTAGTGTAGCAGTTTCTGCGTAAGAACCAGAAATTGTATCTTTAGCTGTAGCTGTTACGCTTAACGATGCTGTTGACGCATCACGTAATGTCCATGTTACACCATCCGGAGAGCTAGCTGCTGCATCACCTAGGCTAGTTACATAGAATACACCCTGGCCGTAACCAATTGCACTCCATTCAAAAATTGCTGGTAAGTTGCTCTTAGTCCATGTTACACCGTCTAAGCTGTATGCAGCCATACCAGAACTGTCAGCAATTGCTACAAATCTACCATTACCGTAAGCAACATCTACCCAGTTACTTTCTGTAGAATCGTCGTTAGCTGGTAAAGTAGTTACTGTCCAAGCTACACCACTAGCAGAATATGCTACGCTGTTTGAGAAGTTGCCTTCAACAACTACAAATCTTGTTCCGCCGTAAGCAATTGCTTTAGCGCCAGAAGCCATTGTAGTTGTGCTCCATGTAGATCCGCCATTAGTTGTTACTGCTCTAAATGCCGATGATGAATCACTTTCTGCGATTGCTACAAAGGAACCGTTACCGTAAGCAACATCACACCAGTCAGCAACTTCGTTTAAGTTTGATGCTGTCCAGTTAATACCGTCTTTAGAGTATGCTGCTGTTGATGTAGCTCTTGCTACTGCAACATAATAACCTTCATTGCTGACTACACCGTAAGCAATTGCACTCCATTGATTGTTAACTTCGCCGCCACCTGAGCTAGTTGCGGTTGGCATAGTCATTGCTGTCCATGTTACACCATCTAAGCTGTATGCACCTGCGGTTGTTCCGCTGGCTACAGCTACATATTTTGGTGTAATAGCAGTTCCAGCTGTTGTAATTCTAGATACTGATCCGCTAGGACTGTTTACCGCTGCTACTGTGATTGTTAAATCGTTAGCAGGAGATGTTCCACCTAGTGCTGTACCTAAAATTGTTAGAGTATTTCCAGCTGTGTATAGTGCTCCAGGAACATTAATTGTTACTGTGTAAACACCGTTTCTTCTAACAACATCAAATGTTGCTAGTGAACCTGTACCACCTGTAGCAGAAAGGTTAGTATATGTACCGTATCCGTCACCGTATACTACATCGCTCCAATTATTTGCTGCTGTAATGTCAGCAATTGTTTTAGTAAACGGAGCATCTGTAAATGTTATTCTTGGAGTAATCTGATAGTTAGATGTTACGTCCAATGCTGCTGCAATAGCTGTTCCAGGAACTACATGATCCCAACCGGCTGTACCAGTTGATTCTTTGTAAATTGTAGCTACCTTAGATCCAGCGTTATATGTGTTAATATAACCGTATTGACCTGCACCAGTTCCTGATGTAATATAAAGGCTCATTCCTACATATGCAGAGCTAGATGCTGTATCTGCTGCTGCTAGAGTAATTTGAGTTGTATTACCAGCCTGTGCTAAGTTAGAAGCAGTGATGTATCCAGTTCCGCCAGTACCAGAACTATCGCCTGGATCTGTTAGTCTAACTTGGAATACTGCGCCGTCACGGAATTCGTTAGCTACTGTAGCTACGCCTGCGCCAGCGCCAGATGTTGTAAATGTTGCTTGGCTGTATTCGCTACCAGCATTACCAAATTCATAAATTAAAATATCGTCGCCGTTAGTTAGAACACTTCTAACATCTGCTTCTTCTGCTCTATTATTAACTTGACCTGTAATTGGTGTTTCAGTAACGTCAATACCTTCAGATACTGAACCAAAGTCACCGTAAGAGTTGTTACCGTTAGTAGCACGAATCTTACCACCGTTTTCAGCAAGGTAACCAATGTGGTTGTAGTAGGTGAACACAGAAACAAGTTCTGCACGACCTAAGTTTGTAATCCATGCGCCAATACCGCCGCTTAGAACTTGTGTAAAGTCGTTAGAAACGATAGAGTCAACACCACCTGCGTGTAAACTTCCGTCGATCTTTTGACCTGTACAGCCTGTACCAAATGTTGTTACGTTTTGAACATAAGTTGAACGGCTGGTAATCCAAACACGACTGTCGTTTGGTCCAAAGCCTGGATCTAAACTTACATACGCACCTGCTAGAGGACGCTTAGTACCCCATTCGTTTACTGCGGTTAATCCGTCTGGATCAATTCCAGCAGTATTACCGTCTGATGTTCCGTCTAGGCCCAATAGTGTGTGATTTCTAATACCGCAACCGTTGCGTACATAGAACATGTCTTCTAGTTTAGAACCAGTTAATGCACTTCTATAGAAACGTGCTGCCATTACAGAATTGTAATTTCCAGTATACATTAAGTCGTCGGCAATTGCATTTACATAATTTCTTACATCGTTTTGACAACTTGCAGTATTGTAGTACCATGAAACTACTACAGATCCAGATGCGGTTGAAAGATCAACTGCTGTTCCGTTCAATGAAGTAGAAACTTTAAATGTTGTTGATGTTAACCCCGATGCAAGAACATAATATGTTGTTCCTGCAGTCACTCCGCCAAATGAACTAGCAAATCTTACAGTATCTCCGGCTACCATCCATGTCTGTGAAGAACATGTAAATGTGTCTGTGCCAGCATCTGATGCACTAACTGTGGCTTTGTATGTTTGAGTAATATATGCAATAGCTTCTGCAACTAAGAAATCAGAGTTTAATTGTAAAATCTTACCGCCATTAATCTGATCAAGGTCAGTAGTCGGTGTAACTCTACCGGTTATGATTGGTCTTGTTCCAGTATTGACATAATCAATAATGTCATCCCATATTAATCCGGCTAATACGCTAGCTCCGCTAGCAGCAATTCTCTTAGTTTTAGCTGCAATAAAATCTAAAATGCCTTGTGTTGCAGCTAATTGATTTGCTACAACTAGTTGAGCACTAGCTGTGCCTCTTCTGTAAGCCATACCGGCTTTGATAGAAGCAAAGTTAGATCCAAACATTAGATCGTATCCTAACGCATCAACGATATATCCAACGTCACGAGAACATGTTGTTTCATTGAATGCTAATGTTGGGAACTCTCTCTTAATGTATTGAACAGCATCTGATTGAATTTCTGCTCTAGCAGCGTTTACTGCTGTTCTAGCTGTTACTAATGCTGTGGCTACCCAAGATGTAGCAGGTGCTACTAGTGTAGGCAATGTTCCGTCTGCTGTGATTGTGTCAATAATTTCTTGGATACGTTCTTCGCCAAAGTTCTTAGCACTAGTATTACCAGCAGTACCACTAGTATCCTGTGTTTCGGCGTTGCCAGCGGAAACTGAAACTGCTGCTTCTGTTATAACTTGACCAACTACTGTTTTTAATCTAGCGTAGGCTGCAAGTGTTTCTTCTTTTTCACCGTCGCCAAAAGTAGCTGTGCCGTAACTGTAATATGCATCAGCAGCAATTCTTGTTTGTGTGTTACCGCCGTATGTTAAATCGTAACGGATAGCATCTAAAATGTACCCAACGTCTCTAGCACAAGCAGCACTATCGTAAGTAAACGATGATGTAAACGGTGCAATGTTTCCAGCTACCTGTACTGCAATCCAAGCTGTAATTTCAGCTTTAATAAAGTTTGTGTTAGCAAGAATTTGTGCTCTAGCATTATCGTATGTAGATGTTGCACCTGTAGCATTACCTGTAGAAGCATATGCTGTATTGGTTAATGATGAACCCCAGTTTGTAGGGTTTGGAATTACAAATGCATCTACAGATCCTAAGCCATTAGTCAGAATGTCTTTAATTTCTGCAACATTGTTTACAACACTGGTTACTGCTGTAGAACTTCCAACATTGCCTTCATTTTGACTAGTTGTGTCTTGTGTTTCAGTATTACCAGTTGTTGGTGTTACTGAAGTATTAGTTACAATTTCGTCTGTAATAGATTTTAAGTGAGTTAATACAGCTACAGACTTAGCTTTGTCGTTGTCGGCAATTAATTTTCCTTCTGGACTAATTCTTGAAGAACGTAGTTCGTCTCCAACGATTGCTGTACCTGCAGGAACTCTAATCGGTAAAACTTCGTAGTACTGACCTGTCTTAACGTTAACTGTGTAGTTTGGCAGATCCTCTTTAGGCATCCCTGTAATGCTGCCTGCTGCAACTGCATCAGTAATAATAGCTGCTAGGCCTTCACAGATGTCAAGAGCATCTGCTTCAGCAGTATATGTCGAATCGATAATTTGTTTGATTCTGTCGCCAACTGCAACGCCTTGCAATGCTTGATAGTTTGCAGCAGGAGCAGTATTATTCAATACGCTGCCAATTAAACTTACACCGTAGTTAATAGCTGCAACTAATTGTTCTTCTTCATCGGAAATAAATGTTTCTAATACACCAGCATCATCAAAATAAGAAAGTGCTGCTGTTCTAGATTTTACATTTCCTGTGTGAGTCAAATCGTAAACAATAGCATCAACAATTAAACCCATGTCTCTTTCACATAGTGCTGCGCTGTCGTTTACAAAGCCTGACCAAATACCTGAGCCGCCTGCAATTTGATATTCAACCCATTTAGTAATTTCTCGTTGAATAAATGTTCTATTTTGTCTTAGTAAGTATGCTGCGTTAGGGTATTCTGTTCCCTTTTCAATTTGCTCGCAAGCATAACGTACACTAGCCCATGGACGATCAACTGTAGAACCGTAAGTAGGTGCTGGTTGATCAGTTCCGTGAGGTGCAACGTACCAAACATTTTTAACTTTACCAAAATATTTCCATGTTGGTAATCCAGACTCAACTGTTAAAACTTGCCCTTCGTCGCCGATAGGTAGTCTTGTTGGACCGCCACCTGAATAGTAAACTAAATCACCTAGTGTTGTTAGAACACTTTCTTCGTTACCGGCAGTTAATAGATTCCAGTAAGCGCCGATTGTGTCATTGTCTGGCCTGTCTGCACCTGTTGATGATGTATGTGCTTGGATACAAATATAAGAATTTGGTCCAAACTTAACAGCGTCACCTAATACATATGCTCGAGCAGAGACCCAGTCGCCTTCCCAATCAATACCTTCGTTTAATTTGCTCCAATATGATGCGTTTGGAGGTTGCTGATTTGTACTATCGGCAGTAGCTACGTAAGTAAATCCATGATTTCTTACAACTTCGCCAACTTTATATGTTGTTACAGAACTCCAA
>JACCDW010211540.1_pt1 | contig 23808 bp, 15 predicted proteins | sample 7449781 | NCBI WGS metagenome assembly JACCDW01 (sample SAMN15323449, study PRJNA562643) | freshwater metagenome | isolation source: river surface water | place: USA:Blue River Watershed | collected 2017-08-18
ATCCGCCAAAATTTGTGAAAGGGTGTTTTCTATTTCTTCTTCGTTTGTTTGTAATGTTTTTTCAGCATCATCTATATCATCTAAGAAACTGTTTGGGACAAATGTACCGTCCGCCACTATTTTGTCACCAAAAACAAAATATGTCACATCATCTTCTACCCACTCCCCTTTTTGATTTAAAACTTTTTCTTTTAGAAGTTTATTTTTATCTTCATCTAATTTAAACTTTTCAAATTCTTTACGTCCAATCTCTGTTGTTAAATCTACGGGTTTATTAAATCTATAAAAAAATGTATTTTTTAAATCTTCGTCATTATTTATCCATGACTCAAAATTTAATTTTTTTAAAACGTCATTCTTATCTTTTATTTTAATGGGGATTTCTCTTTTAGCTCCTTTACCAAAAGTTTTATTATTATTTAATTTTTCTAAATAAAATTTTATTCTTTCTTCAACTTTTGTTTTATAATCTTCTTTTGTTTGGTCTTGTATTTCTTTTTTAAACGGATAATAAATTAGCTTTTGATTTCCACTCACATAAAAACTACTTTTATCCAAAAATTTATCTAATGAGTTTGTATAAACACTTTTTTTTAATCCTGCCAAACTTTCTCTATAATCTTGTACATCGTTAAGTTGGGTAAAATCCCCGCTTTTTTCCGCATCGGCTTGTAGTTTTATAGCATAATTATCTACCCTATATTTAAATTCCTCTATACTTAAATGAGGAAATGTTTGAGGTATCAATCCTTTTCTTTTATAGATTTCATAAACCTCGTCTAATTTTTGTCTACCTTTATATGTGTTTGTTGTCTGTACTGTGTTATTACTACTATTCTTTATAGTTATTTCAGTATTATACATTTTTGGTGCAGTAACAGCATATTGTAAAGGAGTATCAAATAATAATGCCGTGAATTTACCAACAAGTTTTAAACTTATATCGTAGTTACCTGTTTTAGAATCAAATCTTGCGTTGAATGATAGTAATGATAATCTGTATCTTATTGCTTTACCATAATAACCTTTTAATGTTAAATAGAACAATGGATATGGAAAATTAAAAAATGCGGAGTATATTGAATTTTCTCCTTGTTCAAAAAGAGCTCTACCTTGGATATCTGTCATCTCAATATTAACCTCAGGTACACCGGTTCCTTTTATGTTTACACGTATTGATTTTATACCCAACATTTGTGTATCTTCATATTTTGCTACTGAATTTTTAAATCTAGGTTTACCATCAATTGTTACAATTTCTTCAGTTTTTTGATTTGCACCTCTACCTAATCTTGATTCGAATCCTGTTAACTGATCAGACCAACTTGTATCAAATGCTGTTTTTCCTTTTGGTTTTAAAAAATTAATTTTTAAATCTTCTTCTCCACCAAAAATAGTTGCGATTGTTGTGTTAACAACAGGCGAATCGAATGTTTCACCAATTGCTAATTTTGTTCTTGGTATAATAAATGTCTCAAGATTTGCATAATAAACTAAATCTTCATGATCAACTAATCTTGGAGCTGCTTGGTTGTTCTCGTCATAAATCTCATTTGGATTTACAAGGATTATGTTGTCGTACTCAGTTTCAACAAATATTTTTTTTGTTTGTTTTAATCTTTTATCTGCCATAATAAAAAATATGTGTATCCAATGCAGATTTGTAGTCTTGCAGTGCAGCAACTAGTGGAAATGGTATAACTAATATTGTACCATCAGGAATATTACTCTCTAAACCACCATATAATGGGTTAGCCATCATAATTAACCACCCAAAATAAGGTGCTCCGTATTTTTCAAAACTTATTTTATCTAATCTACTTTGGTTTTTTCTATATACATATCTTTGATCTGAAGATCTTTGCGGTAAACTAAGGAATGGAACCACAGTTTGATTTCCGTTTATTAAAAAGTTTTGATATCTATTGTAGTACTGCATATTAATTAAAAGTTTTTTTCAAATTAAATTTATCCCACGTTGAGTTCTGATCTGACCACAATTCTTTTAAATTAGAGTCGTTTGGTACTACAACTGGATTTTGTGATTCATACAGTAATATTCTAGTTTTTTCTTTATTGTATGGGTTATAAGTGTTGTATTTGTTTTTATAAAAATTATCATTAAAATTTTTGAACCTGTCGTCAACATTCTTTTTTGACTTATTGTAACTAGACTTTAAACCACTACCATCAGCATCACAAGTGAGTGTTAAGTAGTCTTTCCATTGTTTTTTTGTTTCCTCATTTTCATTTTTTAACCCAGTATTAATTAAACCGTCAATAAATTTTTGTGAATCAGTTATTATATCATTTCCAAATAACATGAAAAATCTATTTTCTGAAGGTGATGTTTGTGATGGATCATCGGCAATATATGTATTAAATACAAATTGATTATTAAATGTTTCACTATCTCCCGATGTAATTATTTTTGTTTCATATAATTTATTATAATATTCGTTAATATCTGAACGTATTTTTAAAAAATCTTGTTTTAATTCTGTATATGTATCCGTTACACCTACCGATGATGGATCCACTCCGGTTCCCCCACTTAAATTATAAACAACAACGTCTCCTTTTTTATTAATGTATCCATCAACTGAACTATTAACATAGTTTAATTTATCTATAGTAAATATTAATTTTAACTCTTCATTTGCAATTGATGAATTACAATTTTCTAAAAGAGTTAACATTTCATTACCTTTTGCATCGATTTGTTTTTTAATTTCTTTTTTAATTTTTCTAATATCAGAATCTTTTAAATTTTGATATTGAACTTCAGGTAATAAAGGACATAAATTATTATCAACATCGTCTTTAGCCTTTTGCACTAATAATTTTATTTTATCTTGTATTGTGTCAGTTTTTCCATAAATAAACGCAGTATTAGATGTATTACCTGTTAAGTAATCAAAATAACCTTCTGTGAATTTTCTATCTTTTGTTGATATTAGTAAACCACCTAAAAGGAAGTTTTCATTTATTTTTTGTAAATTAGTATACACGGTGTCTGCATATGATTTTGTTTCATCTGCCAACTTTTTCATTATTTCTTGATAAGATATTGTACCGTAAGCTTTTTGAGTATTTAAATCGTAGTCATTTGTTTTTATTGTACCGATAGTATCACCAGCATCGTTTGTTCTTTGTTTGTTAGGATCATCGATAATACCTAATTGATTTTTAATATCAGCAAGTATTTCCGCATCGTATTGTGATGTTACATCTTCTGTTACGTCAGCTCTTTCATCATACATTTCGGTGTTTGCGTAAAAATTAAATGAAAGTGCATTTTGTAATTTGGCAACAGGTCCGGCTAATCCGTGCCCACCAATAAAATTAAACGATATACTAACATCGGCGATCATTGGTTGAACCCCTATACCTTCAGGGTTAATATCGAATCTACCGTCTTCGTATTTAATACTTAGTGAATCAATAACAATTTTTGTGTGAAAAAAATCTCCAATTCTTAAAACACACACAGGAGGAGCACCAAATACGCTATTTGTTACGTCATTATAGTTCAACGTAAAGTTTTCACCGTCTTTAGATACCGTAGGTATAGTATCGCCAGGTCTCATACATTGTTGTAAAAATGTGAGTCTTGAATTTAATCCTTCAGGTGTTATTGAGTGAAAAACAGGATGAAAATGTTTTAATTTACTTTTCAATCCATCATAAATCATCGGATCTTGTTGTTTTACCAACTCAAAGTAATTACACTCTGTTAATAATTTTCTAGCTAATCTTTTAGTTAAATCTGATCTTGGTTGTATAGTTCTTTTGACTATTGGGTCTTGTTTTTGTCGTATTTCGGTGTAACCTCCAGGATTGTTAGATGGTGTACCTGATGTTACAATTTCAGGATCACCTGGATTTGTTTCTGGTTCAGTAAATTGTCCACCTAGTGGTACTTCTGTTTCTTGTGTATTTGGTTCGGGTTGATCAACAGGTTTTACAGGTACTCCTTCATGTTTTACGTCTAAAATTCTAACTCGTCTACAAGCCATTGCGTTTACAGACACAGTACCCTCATTACTGTTACTTTTATAATCTTTATTACAATTAATAAATTTATATTTAGGATCTAAAATATTTGTTGTTTCTCCTTTTGGTTCCTGCTTAACTATTAAATTTTTATTAAATTCGTTTTTTAGTTTAACACCGTCAAATTCAAAATTTAAAATATATTGTAAAGCGGCGTCAATTCTTCTTTTTGATAAAGTTACGTTATAATCAGTACCTGTAACAGCAGATGCCGAAGATAAAAGAGTAAATGAAATTTTACCACCTTGTTTTATTGCGGTACAAACTTGTTTTAAAAATGCCTTTATTTCTTCAAATTCACTTTGAATATAATCAAAAAATTCATTTATTGATGACTTTCTTGTATCTATATAAGAATCTAAATATTTTTGTTGTAATTCGGCACTACCATTAAGTATAAAATTTGTGTAATCAACATATGTCGCGTCTCCGTATTTTATAATCTTATCTCTCGCCTTACCAAAGTCTCTTGTTCCATCACTACCCCCCGTATTTAAGTATTTATTTTTTAATGCCAAATAATCCGCTAACCACTGATCGTATGGTTTTGATGCATATATCCTCGTAGTATTAGGGTCAGGAAAATCATTATGAAAAAAGAACAAAGGTTCTTTAAAATTATAATCTTCTGGTTCAGGTGGTTCTGTAAAAACGTTATCTGTTGTTGCTGAAGGTGTTGGTGTTGGTGCTTCTGTAGGTGTTGGTGTTGGTGGAATAATGTCATCTTCCTCAACTACATTTTCAACATTTTCATTTGGTAATGTTTCAACAACTGTAACAATATCTTCAGGATAAATGATTTCTTCCATTACTTGAAATACGTCATTAGGTGTGAACATTGGGTATTTTTTTACCAAATCGTATAAATCGTATTTAGTACATCCGGCAAAAAACGAATCTAATACTTTAGTAATAGTAGAGTCTGGACTTACATTTTCTAACTCTCTATCTAATATTACATTCATAATAGATGGGTGATCCACTACTATTTTAAAACTTATATTACCTTTTCTACTGGTATTACTATAAGTGTAAATTGGTTCAGGTCTACCTAAAAAAGTATTATCAGTCCAACTTGTATTTATTGATTCGTCAAAACTTAAATCATATGGTGGGAACCACATGATTCTACCTCCGTTAGGTCCTCTTTCACAATCAGGCAAATCTTCATACGTATAACCAGGTCTATTTGAGGTTCTCCATGCTAAGTTTTCCAAAGAGAACATATATTTTTTAACTTTACCGTTTTGAATGTTTGTCGATCCAGGATTTTGCCAAGGAGCAATATTCAAATTATATGTTTTATCTAAAACAGAATTTGTATATTTTCTAATGTTACCATCAGTTTTTTGTAATTCATCAAAAGAATAATAAGGTCTATCTTTTGTAAACACCCTACAATATTCATATCCTGTTGGTGTATTAGTTCTTTCTGATTCAGGTACCGATGTTTTTGTTGTATATCTAACAACTCTAGAACCTTTTGTTAATTCTATATATCCATCATTAAAAACTTTGGATACTTGGTTTATTGCATTACCAACATGTTGTAATTTGTTATTAGATCTGTTACCAGCATCTACTATTTTTTGTGTTACGTCTAATAATGAATTTTCTGTAAATTCATAATTTGTTGATTTTGTAGGATCATAAGTTGAACTGATTTGTGAAAAATTAAATTCACTATTATCAGAAAATATTGAAGCTCCCGGACCCGCAAAATCACCGGGTATCATCCAATTTTGTCCTCCTCTACCTGCCTTTGACAACCATGTAAATCCGGCTTGTACGCCATTCATACCATCAAAATATGAACGACTATTAAGTCCACTATATAGTCCACTTATTTTAGTACCCTCGTATTCTTCACCAATTTTACCATAAGAAAATACCGGAGTTCTATCTGCTGCAATACCTTTAATTTTACTTTCAGGTAATTCACCATCTGGTGAAACTATTTCAGTAAGTGACGATTTTCTATTTCCTATATAATATTTTCCTTGCGGGGCTAATAGGTTATTTCCAATTTTATAATCAGGACGATAGTTGTTGTATCTTAATTGGTCATATAGTAAACCTCTTGTTGCTACTGTTGTGTATTCTACAAATAATTCAGAAGCCGTTTGGTTTCTTGGTTGTAACATTCGGAACACACCTCCTATTGCTCCTCCAATAGCCGAAAGTGGGTTATTAAATATTGCTGAACCTTTTTTATCGGGATAATCAAAATACTCACCAGGAATATAGGAATAAGGTGAATATGTTCCCGCTAATCTTGCTGCAAAATTTATGGCTTGTCCTAAGAATAAATCAGGATTTGTAATAGCATAGTTTCTTGCAATTATTGGAACTTGTCCTGTAAGTAAACCAATTGCGTTAAATGGATCCAAGTTTGGTTCAACTGAAACTTGTCCTGTATCAGGATTAATACTTGAATCTAAAACGTTAACTCTACCTAATGTTTGTTGTAATAATTCTAAAGCAACTCTATGTTTAAATTCTTTTTGTAATTGTTTTGCCCCTAAATTTGCTAATGATGAATCTTGAGATAATGAACCGTCAGAACCTGAAGGGTTGTCTGAAAGTAATATACTAACAGGACTATACGTTGATGGTAAAAATATAAAGGTATTGTCTGAGTTTGCATATGGTAAACCTGTGTTAGGGATTTGTAAGTCATCAATTGTTAAAACTTGATACTTACCGTTTCCAGTAACGTATTTGTTTATAACATATGCATCATTTGCTTCAACTTCACCAATATTTTCTAGATTACTATCAATAGTATCAGGATATCCATATTCTCCTTCATTAGGGTTTGTTTGGAAATTTTGATTAATATTAACGGATCCGTTTACTAAATTTTGTGGACCATACTGATTTATAGAAATTAGAACAGGTCTGTCACTAACGCCTTCAGTATATAAATCACTATTAATTGTATCGGCGTACGTATATTCACCTTCGTTTGAACCTAAAGTAAGAATGTTATTAATATCGTATCGAGTATCACCATACTGATTTGAATTTTCGGGAGTGTACTTATTTTTAGCAAACAATTCAGTTTCTTGTACGTTACCAATTAAATAAAGGTAACTATTTTGAGTATCTGAAATATTGTAAACTCCACTACCGTTTGTTAAAATATTTTGATTGTCGTTTATATACCAAACAGTGTTACCAAAATCTTGAGATGATTCAGGTTTATAAACGTTTCTAACTTTATGTATTACTTCTTGAGTGTTACCTATTTGGAATAGATTACTGTTCAGAGTATCCCCAATATCATATGTCCCACTACCTGTTGTTTGTATTGTTTGATCGTTGTTGATAAACCAAACTGTGTTACCATAATCTTGTGGTGATGCTGGTTTATAAACATTTCTTATCTTATGTTGTATTTCTTGAGTGTTACCAATTTGGAATAAATAACTATTAAACGTATCGTCTATAGTATAGATTCCCGCACCCATACTTTGGATTGTTTGATCGTCATTTATATACCAAACAGTATTTCCGTAATCGTTAGGACTTGTTGGTTTATATAAGTTTTTTAATTTGTGAAATACTTCTTGATTGTTTCCTATTTGGTACAAATAACTATTAAGAGTGTCGGTGATTGTATATTCACCTTCTCCCATAGTTAAAATATTCTGATCGTTATTGATATACCATACTGTGTCACCAAAGTCACCTAAACCTATAGGTTTATATGCATTTCTAACTTGGTGAATAATTTCTTGATTATCTCCAATTGTTTCTAATTTACTTCCTATTGTTAGAGGATAACCATAATTACCTAAGTTTGTATTACTTAAAAGTGTGTTATTAATAGTAACAGTATCACCATAGTTATTACCTAAACCAACAGGACCATATAAATTTTTAACATATAATAAGGTTTCCTGATTGTCCCCAATCGTTTCTAAATTACTTCCAATACTGTCAGGATATCCATACTCACCTTCATTTGTTTTGGTACCTAAATCTAAATTTATTTGTACCATGTCCCCATAAAACTGTTTGTTTTCTGGTGTATATTGGTTTTTTACAAAAAGATTTTTTTCTTGTACATCACCAACAACTTCTATTTTAGGTGAATCAATTATTGCATAATCTAACAATAAAAAATCATTAGTTCCTGCAACATCTCCAGTAGAAAACGCACCATCAACTTTATATGGTGGCAAGTTTCTTAGAAGTAATTTTTTTCTAAAATTTTCACTAGAGTTAAAAGATAAAGGACTTTCCATTCAGTCTATTTTATTTATAAATAGATAATTTTTTATTTTTTTTTAAGATAGTACACCTTGTTGTTTTTTGTATGAATCTAATTTATAAAGAACAGTATCCATTATTTGTTTTTGTACTTTAGGGTTTTCAAATATTTTTGAAATATTACCTCCATCACCGTTTACCGCACCTGAAATATTAATATTAACATCAACTTTACCTCCTACATTTGTACCACCAGTGCTCCCTAAATTTTTAACTCCATTAAATATGTCACTTAAATTTGTACCCATAAAAACCTCATCTCCTACTATTCCTTGATAAATTGCATTTTCTGTCATAACTTTTGGGGCACCTCCTTTTGGTACAATTAAGTCAAATGTTGACGCAGAAAACACGTCACCAATTTTATCCATTCGTTCTTTAATTGCGTTTTTTGTGGAATCATCTAATATAGGCGCTGGCATATTTTCCAAAGAAGTTCTTTGTGCTGTCTCAGCACCTGTATATGCACCTTTAACCGCACCTGCAGCGTCTTCCGCACCTTTTGTTGTTTTTTCTTGTATTAACTGATTTGATTTAGCAATATCTTCTGCATATTTTTTTCTTTCAGAATCACTCATCATGTTGATGACTGCGGTTTTAATTTCATTTTGTGTTGCCGCCTGTCTTTCAGCCACTGTAAGTGATGCTTCTGCTAGTTGTCTATCTGATTTATCTTGGTTTTTTTGATAATCTTCTAAGGCTTTAGTAACTTCAGCGTCTTTTAGTTTTGCATCTAATTGTGCCTTATTTGCTGCTTTTATTTCACCATAACCAGGAATATCAACAGTCAAAGAACCATCTTTTCCTACGGTTGCAAGTTGTGAAATTAAATTTTGTTGTTCTTCAGGTAAACCACTTAAATCAAATTTTTCTTTAATATAATCTAATTTTGCTGCTTCTCTACCTGTATTAACTAAATCCTCAAGGTTTGCACCTGTAAGTTTTGCTTGTTGTCGTAATCTGTACATATCTTCTGTTGATATGTCAAAATTTCCTGTTTCTTTATTGAAAGTCATTGCGGCTTTTGTTGAATTAACAAGTTCTTTTTGAAGTCCCTCTACATCATTTTGAGCCATATACATTAATTGAAATGGATCCGCTAGTTTACCTACAGCACCTCCTAACATTTGAAAATTTGCAGCTAATTCAATTGCACCTTCAGGTTCTAAAACACTATCTTGTACTTTCAAAGCCCCTATAGCTTCAATATTGGTTCTTAATAACATGGCTTGTTTAACCATACCTTTTAGCCCCTCAACACCACTTTTAAAACCAAATCCACTTAAATTTTTAAGATTTTTTCCAATTTCTGTAGTAAATTGTTTTCCGCTAAGTCCTGCACCTCTAGCCTCTTTTGCCATTTTACTTATTGCCTCAACTGCTTGTTGTTGTGTTCCCCCAAACCTAACCATTTCGGCAACCATACCCCCAATTTCTTTTGTTGATAATTGAGTTGCTTGTGATAACTCAACCATTTTAGTAATTGTTGTATCACTTACACTTACAACCTTACCCATACCATCAGAGATACCTTGTACTGCATCTACAGTATCTTGGAAAGTACCTCCAATGTCTACAGTTGCTTTGTATGCCTTATTGAGTCTATTTTGAAATTCTTCGGTATTATTTATGACACCACCCATACCTCTTTGTAGTGCCATTGATTGGTTCATCATACCAATCATTGTTTTTTCTATATTTTTAAAAACTGTAAGTGGGTCATCTCCACCAATATTAGCCTTAAAAGCGGTATAAGCTGCATTTAACGCATCTATTGAGGAATTAGTTGCCGCGATTGATTCCGCACTTTTATCTCCATCGTTGAATAACCACATATTATATTTTTATAAATAAATATCAAACTTTAATCTTTTTTGGAATGAACTTCAATTAACTTATTTATAAAATATTTTCTTTCATAAGTAGGCATTATTAAAATATCTGAGTATGAAAAGTTAGCATACTTAGATAGATAAAAAATTTCATCCATTAAGATTGTTTTATAATTCAAAGAAAGGCCGAAAAAACTCAACCCCAAAAGTTACCTCAATGGGTACTTTTTCTCCTGACGGGGCTGTTACTATTCTTGTTAAGTCCATTTTGGGTTCAGAATCTCTTAAGAATTTTCTAAGATATTTTGAATCAGAAATAGGCATTTGGTTTATAAAAGAAGAAATTTTAGATCTGTCCGTTTCACCGTCAATCTCTACAACTTGTTTTTCTAATCTTTTAGTAATTATTGGAGCAACCATACCCTGTGGGTATCCTTTAGACAAATCATCTAATTCGTTATTTTCTCTAATATTTAATAACTTACATACAACATTTTTGTTAGTTTTTGGTAAAACAGTTGTAAAATGCCCATTAGCGTCTGGTAAATTTTGAACACTTTTGTAATCAATTTCGTCAAGTTTTATAACTGTTTCAAATTCTTTTTTTGTTGCGGGATCAATAATTCTAAAGTTATACTCAGGGCCAAATGAAGTGTTTCTTAAAAATAACAAGATAGCTTGTACGTCAACGTCTATCATTTGAGTTACATCAAAACCTGGTTCATAAATTTTATTTCTAAGTAATGACGTAACTAAACCTTCCTTTGGTGTATTTTGCGAAAGTAAAAGATTTTCATCGGCAGCGGTTAGATACCCAACTTTTAATGATTCTTTTTTTGGTTTATAAAAAATACCTTTAGAGGGTAATTTTACCACGTCGTGTGGTAAATTAAAATCTTGTTGTCCATAAAATGCAGATTGATCCATAATAATTTTTTATTTAAAAATAAATGATTAATATTGTATGTAAACAAAAAACCCCACTGGTTAGTGAGGTTCTTAAAATTATTTTTATTTTTGTATTAGTAAACTAAAATACATCTATCAGGTCTAAGTGATGCTTTAACTGTGATTAATCCATCTTCACTATATCCTAATGAGTCAAAATCCACACTAGTTAAAAATACTCCTTGTAGTATCCACTTTTCAACTGCCACACCTGTTGGGTCTAACATTTCTAAATCAATATCTTTTTTGTAACCCGCAGCATAACCCATACGTCCTGTTACGGATTCAGCATGTAAACGTACCCACTCCATAAGTGCTTGTGATGCAGATGGTCCAATAGGGTCACGGAACGTAACATCCATTGATTCCCAATTGAATCGTCCTGCAACATATGTGGAAGTGTTTAAGAATGGAATCTCAACATCTTTAATTGTAACTTTAGGTCTTGTGGTTGACTCAACATACCAAGAGTTGATTCCCAAAGAAGATGGGAACGTCAGAATAAACCTATTCTTTCTTTTAGGTTCATACTGAAAGGGCATTTTCATTAATAAATCAGCCATGTCTTTTTTTTTTAAGTTGTTTTATTTATTTATAAATATCTAGTCTTTTATTTTTTTCTATTTACTTTTTTTTGGTTTAAAATTATCCTTCTACTAGACCGGACATAATTATTAAACTTCTTTTTTTTCTCCTCCTTTAGTTAAATACATTCTAATTGGTTTTTCTTCATACTCTTTCTCTATAAAATCTTTCATTTTTTCAATATTTCTAGGGTCGTCATCAGAAAAACCTATAAAAGGTATTATCTCGTCATTATGGATGTCATTCTTAAAGTAACTCTTTTTTCCTATTTCACTTGCAAGTTCTTTACAATATGAAATAAATTTTCTCATTGCCACAATTTTACCTTCTTCTGGATTCGCAGCACTACCTTCACCAAAAGTCACAGGTTCAAACTTACATAAATCTAAATATTCTTTTATAATATCTTTATCACCTAAATTTAAATCAAAAGATTCGTCAATAGGATTATCCGCCCAATTTCTGTAAAGTTTTAATGATTTAACAACTTGTGAACTATTAATACCGTTATGATTGGACAGTATGTAATTTAATACAGCCTCTTTTAAAGTTTCAGGATTATGTCCTCTTGCAGTAATAATTGCAAATATAGAACCACCATTAATACATTCTACAAAATCATTCCAAGAAGGTCCTGGACTCGCTGACATAGCGTCTATTACAAATCTTTTGTCTCCCTTAACACCAAAATTTCTGAATGGATCAGGAGCATATCCCACAATAGTTGTTCCTTTATATGGGAATGGTTCAGAGCCTATTTGATGTCTATGTTCTGCAAAGTCTTCGGTAGACATTGGAACCTCTTCGTCGTTTTCACTTAATAAAATGATTGTGGTTGGCATGAAAACAATATTATCATCCCAATCAAATGCATAATATTTAGAATCGGGAGTCCCTTCAGGTGTAACACCTTCGTTTAAGTTCCTTCTTCTGACAAAATCTAAAACGTGTTTTTTAACATCCATTATTTTTGTATTTTTTCCAAAAGTTTTTCTAACTGTTTTTCAGTAATAATGATATTTTGTTTTTTAGCTGAAAAAGTTTTTGGTCCTTTTTTTTCGTCACCAATAGATTCTTTAATTAATTTTTTTTCTATTTTCATAACTTAATTTTATTATAAATATATAAATGGGGAATATTTCTATCCCCCATTTTTTAATTTAATTAAATATTGTCAAATGATGCACCTGTTGGGGTGATAACAAATTCAATATCAATGTATTCTAATGCTCTTGTTGGTTTAAGGAAAATTTTACCTGTTAGAGTGTTAGAGTCCAAATCTTCAGGTGTGTTAGAAACAGTAACTCGGAAATCAATTAAACCTCTATCTCTTCTTATACCATCTAGTATTGGGTTTACAGAATCCAAGAAATCTTGTCTAACTTTCTGATCGTTTTGTTCGAATAACAATCTAACTGCGACTGCTGAAATCAACTTACGTGCTTGTAATAACAATCTTCTAACATTAATTCTATCAAGTGCAGACTCTCTAATTTGAAGTGTTTTGTTACCCCAAATTACCGTACCTACATCAGAAAAAGTTGCAATTGGGTTTATTCTTCCTTTATATAAAGTGTCTCTATCATCTTGTGTTAATTTACGTCTTGCTCTAATTGCATTTACTAAACCTCTTGTGTAACCTGCAGATGCAAACCATGGGAATGCTATGTTATCAGTTAACGCTAAGTTTTTAACAACTTCAGATGTTGGTGGTATATAAATTTGAGTATTATTTACCGTATCTCTTGTTAAAATCCAAGGATAGTAAGTTGCAGTATAGTTAGAATCTATTGATGTGTCCTCTAAATTATCTACCGCTTGTTGAGGGAAAATTAACCCTTCTTCAATATCGTTATAAGTAGGTAAGAACAAATCAAAATCAGGTGTTGTACAAATATATATTGAATCAGCTCTATCAGTTTCAATCATGTCGATAGCATCTTCAACAAGATTTGAGTTGTTTACATAATCAATGCCTGGTGTTGCAAAAACATTTATGTTAGTTGCTTCAGGATTTGCAAATGTGTTTTGTCCCCATTTGTAAGCGTAAAAGTCAGTATTAGCCCAATTTTCTTGGTTAGGTCCTGAGATTGCTTTGAATGCCCCCCAACCTGTTGCTGTTGGATACGTAATACTTGGTTCCGCACCATATTTAAATCCTGTTTGTCCTAATGCGAATGTGTCACTATTAGTTCTGTATTCTCTATATATGTCCCAACCATCAAAACCACCATAAGCAAGTACTGTAAATTTACGAGTATTTAATTTATAATATGGATTTGAAGTATCTGTTGGTTCTGAGTTAAATGAACCCGCACCAACTTCAAACGCTTGTGTAGTTGCAGATGTAAGGACATTATACATAGTAACAACAGTTGCCCCACTATCCATGTGGAAACCTTTAGTTCTGTATCCCCAAGCAGGACCTGTCGTGTCAGTACCTAAGTTAGGAGGAAGTTGCTTACCTTTATATTCAAAGAAATCATAATCTATTCCTGAAATATTAGATATACCTAAATATGCCTTTCTTGGGTTTTCACCACTTGAAATTACTGGGTTATCACCTCCATTAGATGAACCAAAAGGTGGGTTGTAAACAACATCTCCTGGTTGGAAATATTTAGTTTTATAAACTAAGAAAGGTGGGGTTGCGTTTGCATACTCTCTAGAAATATAACCTTCGAAACCACACGGTAATGCATCTATCGGTGCTTCATCACTCATCTCTAACATTACGTATTTAGATTTTACTTGATACTCACCATTAGATGTACCAATTTTATTGGCTACATAATTGTTTTGTGTAGGATCTAATGAACAGTTCGTGAAACTTTCGATAACTCTTGGATTTTGATCAGTATCAAAGAAATCTCTAATAAACACATCAAAAGTATTATTATTAAATGATACATTACCTATTGACATTTTAACAAGTCTGTTAGCTGCGTTACCGTCAGATATTAAAACAAATTTGAAAAGTTTATACACTTTATTACCTCTTAACTCAGAAACTAAATATGGTGTTTCAGGTGTTTGATATTGTTCTAAGTAGAAACCTATCGAGTCAGTGTCTAAAGATCTTGCCCCTGGTAAGTCAATTAAATTACAATCTAAACCTCTAACTTTTCCTGCTCTATAACCGTTAGTTAACAAACTAGTGTACGTTTCCTCAACAAATAAAGGAACTTCAGTCCTATCTTTACCAAAATTACTTCTTCCAAATACTTTTGAAATGAAGTTTTTATCTGAAGATAACATAGATGTTTGGAATTCAAAATTGTCTCCATCAAACGTAACACCTGATATTGCAAATGGTGCATATGGGTTTTTAGTTACTGCCGAATAACTACCACTACAAATCATTTGAACGTCTGACGTACCCGTAACCTCGTAATTAGGACCTGCTTGTGTTGCACTATAGTTAGAAATACCTCTAGATCTTAAAGTTGCAACAACAACATCATCGTAATCCAAATAAGGAGTACCTGAATATTGAGTTGTATAAAAACGAACAGAACCTGAGAAGTTACCACCTGAACCACTTAATGATTGTAGTGCTGCACCAAAACCTTGTCCGTAATAAGAACTTACATCGTTAATTTGTGAGTAGTTAAATAATGCGTAGTACCAAGCGTCGTTTGTTGTTGCTGACAAATTAGCAAGTGATAAGTTTACATTATCTACTCCAAAGTTTTCAGTAAATGCACTAATAGTACCTGTACCATTTAAAGTCGTACCTGTTACTAAACTTAAAGTTCCTGCACTTACAGTTCCCCAAAATACTGCGGTTGAACCTGTTGAAGGGGCTCCTGTTGCGAACAAATTAACTTGGTTTGAAATGTATGTTCTTAAATCCTGATCGATTGTTGATGTACTGCCATTTAAACCCGTATAAGTGTTGTAAAAATTATTATCAAAGTTAATAATAGAAGGAATTGAAACGTTGTAACTTACGTCTGAACTTGTACCTGTTGTTGCTAAGAATGTTACAACAGTACTTGAAACTCCTGTTGCTGCAATAGTTGAAGGATCAACATTACCTATTGTTGTGATTGACCAAGATGGTCCTGCGTCATATCCTGATAAACCTAATACTCTTGTTACAAAAAGTTGATTCGACTGTTGTAAATATGATTTAGCAATGTAAGCCAATTCATATTTTGGTATTTGCGTGTTAACAAATTTTTCAGGACTTGTACCACCAAAATATACTTGGAATTCGTCGAAGTTAGTTATAAAAATAGGTTCAAAGGCTGGACCCGTTAGGGTTTCACCCACCAAACCTAATGTTGTTACACCTACACTTTGTGCAACAAAAGTTAAATCTCTTTCTGAAGTATACACCCCAGGTGAAACGAAAACTTTGTTAGATGATGCCATTTTTTTCTGTATTTTTTATTTATGGTTTTATTTTTCTATATAAATACCACGAAAAAAACCAAAAAACTTTACATTTAGATAATATTTATTATATGGTGAGAAAAAATTCTGCCTTTTTTCTGCCTAAGTAAAAAAAGGAAAATGAAGAAAATTAAAAACATAAAAATATCCACAGAGACACATCAAATATTAAAAAAATATTGTGATGATAATGGTTTAAAAATGTATAAATTTTTAGAGTCTTTAATTAAAAAAAATTGCGAAAAGAAAAAAGATATCTACGGTGAATAACTAAACTAAGTATGCTGTTGTTTTAATAAACGCAATTTTTGTGTTATCAGTTTTAGTAACAATAATTTTTAAAGTATCCCCGTCGTTTACTTGTATTAAAGATAAGTCATCACCAACATAATTGTTATTAATGTAAACGGAATAATCATTTATGTTTTCTGTACTTTCAACCCTTATATCTGCGGTGTATCTAAAAACTTCACTGATTTGAGTTACCCCACTTAAAAAACTTATGTCTAAATCAAAATTGTCAGGTCTTGGTGGATTGTTAACTACTCTTCTACTTTTTACTTTAGTGTCTACCTCAAACATTGTTACCTGTCTTGAAATTGCTGGTGATATTTGAAACTCTTCCTCATCTATCAATAAACCTTTCATAGTAAACTTATAATTAGCAATATAGTATTTTCTTTTTTCTAAATCTTTTGCAGACTCATCCGACACATCATCTAATATAATTGGAATGTAATGTCCTTTTATTTGTTGGTATGCTTGTTTAGATGTAAATGTTTGCATAACTATTTTATTGAATTCGTTAATTTCACTCATTCGATTACAAAATAGTTTAACATTATAAGTTATATCAACAGGTATAGGTTGTGGTATTTTGTATACATCGGCACCTTTTCTTTGTCCATCCCAAGTAGGAACGGTATAGTAAAAAAATTGTCTTCTGTTTGGTATATTTGCGGCTCCCCCTTGAAAGGTTCCGTATTTTACTTCAGGCATTCTAACAGTAGCAATAAAAGGTAAAGATACATTTTTATCTAAATCTTGAAAGTTCCAAGTTTCAACAAATTGAGACCAATTTTGATTAGTAATTATCTTATTAATAGTAGGTACGTTTTTTTCGGCAACAACTAACTTTAATTTATCCTTAACAAAATCTAACATACCTAAATCTAAGTCAGCATGTAAAACTCCTTTTGGTAAAAAAGTACCATCATTGGTAACGTCGTCCAACATTTGTTGTCTTCTTTCCCTCCCAACCTTTTCAGGTATTAAAGGAAGATGTTTTCTAACTTTTTTAGGTAACGCCATAATTATATTCCTCTGAATTCATTATCGTTGACAGGTGCACCAACTATAGAACGGTAGAAAGGTTTATACCCACCATAAGTATGTTTATTATCTGATAAAACACGACCATCATTAACTACTGTGTAATATCTAACTCTTGTTTCTGTTTCATAATACCCTATATAATCACCATAAGAAATCTCAATCCCAAGATTATCTAATTCTTTTTGGTACACACCAACTTTAATATTACCAGGTTCTGTTTGGGATAGTCTTGATGAACCATAGTCTGAGTTGGTAGGTGCCTCTACTTGTACGTAACCCCTAAACTCAACAGGTGGTAAAAATTGTATACCGTCTTCAAGAGCTTCGCCGTATACGTCATCATTATTGGTTCTTTGTTTGTCAACTCTATATAGTACTAAAGTAAAATTCATATCACCACCTAGCCATTCCTCACCCATAGAAATGTCTAAGTCAAAATCTTCTTCAGAGAAGAATTTGTTTAATCTTGTAATTGGAACTTTGTTTTGTGTCATATATTATAAATACTTTAATTGATTTTTTATTAATATTTACTATTTTTATTTATATTATAATGGAAGAGATAATATCAAAAACACCAGAGACAAGAGCCCTTCAAATATTAGATGATTATGATGGGTCGAATAACTATATCTTAGCGTTAAAACATAAAAAACAAAATAGTAAGTCTTTTACACCAACAAGATCACAGGCGGAGTACATTATAAATTTTCATGGAAGAATACCAAAAGTTGCAAAAAAATGGGTTAAGTTAGATTCATATTTTGGTAAAAAAATGATGGAAGACAAGATGTACACTAAAGAACCGTCAGAAATTTATGTTGAAAAACTTTTAATTGAAAAGGACAAATCTTATCACATATGGGGAAAAGTTTTTAGTGGAGAAACACTTCACGACTTTTGGTTACCTAAAACAGCACTTATAAAAGATAATGAAGTTAAAAATGTTGTTATTGACTATTCTAAATATGAACATAGATCACCAATGTCACATCAAAAAGAGGCTATTGAAAAACTTGTAAGGAACAAAAAATTTATTTTAGCGGATGATATGGGACTTGGTAAAACAACTTCAACAATAATTTCCGCACTTGAGACGGGGGCAAAAAAGATACTTATTATTTGTCCAGCATCTTTAAAAATTAATTGGCAACGAGAAATAGAAAATTATTCAGATAGAAGTGTTTTTATTGCAGAAGGTAAAAAATTTTCAGATGAATCTGATTTTGTAATTATAAATTACGACATACTTAAAAATTTTCATGACATAAAAAACAAAGAAAATTCTCAAATACTAAAATCCAATTTTGAACTTGTGATAATGGATGAAGCTCATATGATATCAAACCCACAAGCTCAAAGAACAAAATTAGCAAACGATTTATGTGATAAAGTTGATAGGGTATGGTTATTAACAGGTACCCCAATGACATCACGTCCGATGAATTATTTTAATTTATTAAAATTGGTTGATAGTCCAGTTGCTGCTAATTGGATGGCATATGCAAAAAGATATTGTAACGGGTATCAATTTAGTGTTGGTAACAGAAAGGTGTGGAACGTTACGGGAGCATCTAATTTAGATGAATTAAGAGAAAGAACTCAATCGCATATTTTAAGAAGATTAAAAGAGGATGTATTAGATTTACCCGATAAAATAATAACTCCCGTTTATTTAAGACTAAAATCCAAAGACTATGAAGAATTAATGGGCGAATATTATAATTGGTATGATAATAATTCAGAGGAATCTTCTTCACTAACTATTCAATTTGGTAAGCTAATGAAAGTTAGAAAAGTAATTGCAGAAGAAAAAGTAAAAAATACGATTGAGTTAGCTGAAAATATTATCGAGCAAGGTAAAAAAGTGATTATATTTACAAATTTCACTGACACTTTACGAACAATTTATAATCATTTTGGAAAACAGGCGGTTTATTTAGATGGTTCATGTTCTAAACCACACAGGCAAAAAGCTGTTGATGATTTTCAAGAAAACGATAAAATCAAAGTTTTTGTTGGTAACTTAAAGGCGGCGGGGGTTGGAATTACCCTAACGTCAGCCGAAGCGGTTATTATGAATGACTTATCTTTTGTACCTGCAGAACACGCTCAAGCCGAGGATAGATCACATAGAATAGGACAAAAAAATTCAACTTCAGTTTATTATCCACTATTTGAAAACACTATAGAAGGAGCGATTTATGACATTCTAAATAGAAAAAAGAAAATCATATCAACAGTAATGGGTGACGATATGTTTGACGACGCATCCGCAATTGAAGAAATGTTAAATATGATTTCATCCAATAGGTGATATTTATTTATATGATATTAAAAACATTAAATAAAAAAATTAACCTAATAGAGAATAAAATAAAACCTTTTTCATTTCTTAATGAATCTATTATTACAGAAATAAAAAAAGTTTCGATAGATAAGTTACCTTACAATTATGACGATTTAGAATTGTTTATAGATAGTGAAACTATGAAAACTCACTATAATAAACATTACAAAGGTTATGTAGAAAAATTAAATGCTGAACTTGAAAAAGTTAAAGGTAAAGATTTAGATTTAGAAGAAATTGTTTCTAATATCTCAAAATTTAATACTAAAGTTAGAAACAATGGTGGAGGTGCATTTAATCACGCACTTTTTTGGAAAATGTTATCACCTAAAAAAACTAAATTAGAAAATCCGTTATTATATAAAATTGAATCTACTTTTGGTTCTTATGAAAAATTTAAAGAAAAATTTGAACTTGAAGCAAAAAATAGATTTGGTTCGGGATGGGTTTGGTTGGTGTTAACTAAAACAAACCGACTAAAAATTGTTACAACACCTAATCAAGACAACCCTTTGATGTTAAGTGGTAATAAAAAGGGTTACCCACTATTGGGCTTAGATTTATGGGAACACGCTTATTATTTAAAATATAAAAACGAAAGGGACAAATATATAAATAATTTTTGGAAAGTTGTTAATTGGGATTTTGTAACTGATCAATATACAACGCAAGTCGAAAGAAACAAAGCGGAGTAATAAGATATTTATAGATAAAAATATCATATGTCAACCACTGTAATTATCACAGAACCTGAAAGAAGTAAAATGTACAAAAGAATTAGAAATCTTTTGGGTGCACCTCTACGTGGTGTTGAATTAGAAGACGAAATGATGGATTCTTTGTTAGAACTATCAATTGAAGATTATGAACAAGCAGTTCAGGATTGGTTGATTGAATCACAATGGGTGTCATTAGCAGGATTAAACGTAGAAGAACAATCAATAGCGAGAGCTCTTACAACAAGAGATATGAATTGGGAGACTCAGTACACTTATGCGTATTCCAAAATAGTTGGGTTACAGGCTGGTGGTGATTGGGTTTTGAAAAAAGACTATATTGATTTAGTACCAAATCAACAAATTTATGAAATTCCTAAATGTAGAGAATTAAATGAACTACTTTGGTTTGCTAGACCTGAATTAGATGCCGCATATTTTGATCCATTTATGGGTGGATTTGGTGGTTTTGGAGGTATTGGTTTAGGTGGTGGTGCCGGATTTTCACAAATGGGGACAACCGGTAATTATTTTATTACTCCAGCATTTGATATCTTATTAAGGATGGCGGACATCCAAATGAAAAGAAGAATAATAACCGGAGATTTAACATACAGAATTACCGCACTACCTGAAGGAAAAAAAGCATTACATCTTTACAATGTACCTGGTGGTAAATTTGACTTTGGTAATATTAAAAGAAATGAATATAGAGTTTGGTATTGGTACTACGACACTTGCGATAGAGAGGATTGTTTAGCAAACAATCCAGATGTCATAAGACTACCGTCAGATGTTGAGGTAGAAAGACTAAGATGGGATAAACTTAATTACCCCGCACAAACTTGGGTTAGAAGATGGTTCACTGCGTATTGTAAAGAAACACTCGCAAGAGTAAGGGGTAAATTTAGTGGTAACCTTAAAACACCGGACTCTGAGTTAACTTTAGAATATCAATCATTATCCACTGAGGCTAAAGACGAAAAAACACAACTACAAGAAGAACTAAAAACTAGACTTGAAAGAATGCGTCCTGAAAAACTTATGGAAGCAAAAGCAGCCCAAGCAGAAAACCTTAATAAGTTGTTAAAATTCAGACCATTTACAAGCCCATATAACGTAATTTAATTTTTCTATGCCTGTATTTAAAAGTCAACCATCAAAAAGAATTATTAACGGATTTGAAATAGAAACTTCCGAGTCGGCTATTGTGACTAATAAAAATTATACAACTGATGGTGAATATGTAATAGTTATAAAAGATGTTAATCATTGTGAATTAACCTTAGATGAAAACAAAACCGATCATGTTGTTGTTAAATCACTTTCTAGGGTTTTAGTCAAAAGTGATAAATTAATTGATGACGAATTTAATGAGGTTGAATTACAATACGGTTCATGTGTTGAGTTTAAATTTATTGGTGATGGGTGGTATATATTATCTTCTGATGGATTAAAAAATTCTTAATCGAACACTAAAGACATTAAATCGCCCTCAGCATCAAACTCATAAATTTCTTGTTCGTCTATCTTGGTTTTTATAATTTTTTTACTCATTAATTCCATGTTTTTTTGTACGTAATCAACATTAACTAAATCTATAGTATTATCTATGTACATATAGTACGGATTCAAACCTGTTGATTGCCAAAATTCTAATTCCATGTCAGATAAAGTTAAAACCTCATCTAAATTATCTTGGTCTTTTTCCTTTTTAGGTGTACCTCTGTCTAGCTCTGTTTGTGACTTGGTAAAAATAGGTCTATCTGTGGGGTCTTCAATTAAAATGTCTTCTCTAATTTCAGGTTTGAAAACAACAAGTAAAGGTTCAATTCTTTTATTAAATGCCGCCAAGTATCTTGGTACATTATATTCACCCAACAAATCTGGATTTTTTTCTATTTCCTTTTCATCAATTAAATAACAGTTTAAAACTATTTCATCTTCATACTCAATAGGAAATGGTTTACCATTATTTGTTTCATAAAGAAAAACTTCTTCTTTTGTTGATTTTATTTTTTTTGTTTTCTTTTGAACATCACCATGTGATTTTTTTTCTCCGTTATTAACATAAAAAATTGTATCACCTAAACCAGGATTTTTACCGGCTCTTATGAGTAACTCCATGTGTGCCTGTCTTGACATTGCATTTCCCGACTTTGTTGTTTTAGTAACGTGAACTTTATAATCCTCGATTGATTGTTTAACACGAGCTTTGTTTGCAATTTTAGCTAATGGAATTTTTCTATTGTATAATTTATCGACATATTCGTAGTAAAAGTCTAAAAATTCGGCACCCTTACCATCCAATAACATTCTCAAACCTTTATCCAAAAATTCAGCAACATATGTTTGAAGTTTTTTAGACTTAATAGTATTACCCGTAAGTTTGACTTTACCTTTATCTGTTAACAATGCGTAATTTTTTCTAGCTACGTTAATTGTTGAAGGCCACACACCATCTATATCTAACCCCATTTCGTTTCTTAAAAATAAATCATTGTACTCCGCAACGTCAGCCTCCGAACCCCAATATTCTTTACCTTTTTCAACTAAACCATTCAAACCTTTACCAATATAATGGTGAGTATCAACATCATCGGGCGTCTCAAAGTTAACACCATCCGTATCCATTACAAGAGGAACATAACCTTTACTCATAAAATACATAATCATCTGTCGTAAATACTGTCTACCGGTACACGTAATCTGTTCACCCATATCCATATCACCCCATGGGAAAACATGAGGAGCGGACAATGAACCAAAGAATGCATTAATAAAAATTTTGATTGGTAATTGTTTCCTGTCGTATGAAACAGAAAGTTTCGGATCCGTTTTTTTATATTCACCTGCTAAATTTTTATATTTTATACGAGTATCGCGAAAGTACTTTAACATACTTTTCATTGCACCTGTTACGTCACATTTAGGAAACACATCATGAACCAACTGAATAGAAGGGTATAGTGATGAATAGTCAAGCTTTAATACGTTCTTTGAATACCCAACCTGTAATAACCTTGAGAGTCCTCCTGTGAATTTTCTTTTTGGTAATTTTCTTGGGATTGCTAAATTATGTTTGTATGACCACGCACACATAATCATTTTCCATAATGTCGCAGTACCCATAGTGGAAAGTCTTTCATATGTGGTGGGTACAAGTTTAGACAATAAGAAGTTAGCTTGGTTGAACTGTTCGTCAACAATCATTGTTTCATACAAGTCATCGTCAAGATAGTCTTCTATTATTTTAGATCCATTAGTTTTAAAATAAACATCAGTTCTTCTTGAACATATTTCATCA
>JACCDW010042550.1_pt1 | contig 23796 bp, 18 predicted proteins | sample 7449781 | NCBI WGS metagenome assembly JACCDW01 (sample SAMN15323449, study PRJNA562643) | freshwater metagenome | isolation source: river surface water | place: USA:Blue River Watershed | collected 2017-08-18
CAGATCGGGCACGAGGCGCACGCCGCCCAGGCGCTGGATCCGCAGAACACCATCGCCTCGGTCAAGCGCTTCATGGGCCGGGGCCTGACTGACATCGCCAACCGCGACAAGCTCCCCTACGTATTCATCGACCAGCCGGGCATGGTGTTCCTGGACACGCGCGCCGGCGTCAAGAGTCCGGTCGAAGTGAGCGCCGAGATCCTGGCCACGCTGCGTTACCGCGCCGAGGACAGCTTCGACGATGACCTCTACGGCGTGGTCATCACCGTGCCCGCGTACTTCGACGACGCCCAGCGCCAGGCCACCAAGGACGCCGCGCAGCTGGCCGGCCTGAACGTCCTGCGCCTGATCAACGAGCCCACCGCCGCGGCCATCGCCTACGGACTGGACAACGCCAGCGAGGGCGTCTACGCCGTCTACGACCTGGGCGGTGGTACCTTCGACATCTCCATCCTGCGTCTCTCGCGCGGCGTCTTCGAGGTCCTGGCCACGGGCGGTGATTCCGCCCTGGGCGGCGACGACTACGACCGTGCGCTCTCGGAAGTGATGCGCGCCCGCGCTGGCCTGGACATCACCTCCCCCGAGGACAAGGCTGCCATCCAGATGGCCGCCCGCCAGGCCAAGGAGGCGTTGTCGTCCGAGACCTCCGTGACCGTGACGGTGCAGGCCGGTGGACGCAGCGTCCAGGTCTGCGTCACCCGCGCCGACTTCGAGGCCGCCACCGCCGACCTGACCGCCCGCACGCTGTCTGCAGTACGCAAGGCCTTGCGTGATGCGAAGCTGGCGCGCGAGGAGGTGCAGGGCGTGGTGATGGTGGGAGGCTCCACCCGCATGCCCCAGGTGCAGCGCGCGGTGGGCGAGTTCTTCGGCCGCGAGCCCCTGAACAACCTGAACCCGGACGAGGTCGTGGCCCTGGGAGCCGCGATCCAGGCCAATCAGCTGGCGGGCAACGACGCCAGCGGTGACCTGCTGTTGCTCGATGTGATTCCCTTGTCATTGGGTATCGAGACCATGGGCGGTCTGGTCGAGCGCATCGTCCACCGCAACGAGACCATTCCTACCGCCAAGGCCCAGGACTTCACCACCTACCAGGATGGCCAGACCGCCCTGGCCCTGCACGTGGTGCAGGGTGAACGCGACCTGGTGGCCGATTGCCGCAGCCTGGCGCGCTTTGAATTGCGTGGTATTCCGCCCATGGCTGCCGGCGCCGCCCGCATCCGCGTGACCTTCACCGTCGATGCCGACGGACTGCTATCCGTCAGCGCGCGCGAGCAAACGAGTGGCGTGCAGGCCCATATCAATGTCAAGCCGTCCTACGGCCTGAACGACGACCAGGTGGCCAAGATGCTGCAGGACAGCTTCGCCACCGCCGAACAGGACATCCGCTCGCGTGCGCTGGTCGAGGCGCGCGTGGACGCAGACCGCCTGCTCCTGGCCACACGCAGCGCCCTGGCGGCGGATGGCGACTTGCTGGACGAGACCGAGCGCGCGCGTATCGATACGGCGATGGAGCACCTGGCGCAGCTGGTTGCCCAGGCCGGGGAGGCAGCGGCCATCGAGGCGGCCAGCGATGCCCTGGCCAAGGCCACCGAAGCCTTCGCTGCCGCTCGCATGAACCAGGGCATCCAGAAAGCGCTGGCTGGCCGCAACGTGGAGACACTCTGACATGCCCACCATCAAGATCCTGCCGCACCCCGAGTACTGCCCCCAGGGCGCGCAGATCCAGGCCGGCGCCGGCACCTCGGTGTGCGAGGCGCTCCTGGAAAATGACATCAAGATCGAGCACGCCTGCGACATGAGCTGCGCCTGCACCACCTGCCACGTCATCGTGCGTGAGGGCTTCAACTCCCTCAATGAGATGGATGAAAGCGAGGAGGACCTGCTCGATCGGGCCTGGGGCCTGGAGCCCAACTCACGCCTGTCCTGCCAGGCCATCGTGGACCATCAGGACCTGGTGGTGGAGATTCCCAAGTACTCCATCAACCACGCCAAGGAAAACCACTGACCCTGCCCAGCTTCGGCGGGTCCCGCATCGCATCGTTGTCATTGCCTACATGAGGCAGCCCGCAGGCTTTCTAGCCTGCGTCCCGCTGACTTCAAGAAAGGACGACGATGGCCAAGACGATTCGCAGCCGGCGGGTGCGCGCCTGCGTGGCAATGACCTCCCTCTCCCTGCTGCTGCCCGCCTGCGGTGGTGGAGGTGATGTCGTGGATGCCGTTGGGGCGGTCGTGGGGCAGGCGACCCATACCTCTCCCCAGGCGATGGCCCCAGGCCTTGCGGTCACCCTCCCGGAGATCGTGGACAGCACCCGCAGCGGCCAGCGACTGCTCAAGGCGGTGGGCGCGCTGGACGATGGCGGCCACGTCGTGGTGTGGCTCTCGCGAGAGCGGCAGGAGACCGAACAGACCTGGTCGATGTGGCTGCAGCGCTTCGATGCCCTGGGCCTGAAGGCGGGTCCCGCCTTGCGCATGGCCTTGCTGCCAGACATCAGCGATCCCGACGACGTGGCGGTGACCGTGCTGCCTGAGGGACGCATCGGGGTGACGTTCGTCACCCAGCGGGTCGAGGACGATATCTACGGCATTTCGCAGGTCCAGCACTGGCCCTTCAGCCTGGAGGGGTCGATCAACGGCATGGTGCGCGTGCTGGACACCGAACGCTACCCGCGCTTCTCGCCGCGTTTCGCGACGCTGTCGGGCCCCGTCACTGCGGTGGCCGCCAGGGACGGCAGCCACTACGTGAGCTGGCGCTATCGGATCGTGGGCGCAGCGCCGCTGGCTCCCAGCGTGCGCGCGCAGCGCCTGGCAGCCGATGGCGAGCCCCTGGGCTGGATCCAGCGGCTGGATGGACTGGGAACCCTTTCACGTGTGTTCAGCGTGCAGGTGACCTCGCTGGACGAAGGCGGCTGGATCGTGGGGGAGGAACGCGTCTCCAGTTCAGGAGTCCGCTACGACACCTTCACGCAGCTGGATGTAGCGCGCCCGCTAGCCATTCCCCAGGAACCGACCTTTGCCAGCGACGCCTTCTTCCTGGATCTGCGCGGGCAGGGCAGCGTGCTGTTTGCACGAACGGTCGACCCCCAGTCGGGCGAACTGGGTGCGCCGCGGCGCATCCAATTCGGTATCCGCGGCGAGTTGCAGTCACAGAGGGAGTTCACCCACATGCCAGGGGCCGCCGTGGCCCTGCGCGGGGGTGATTACCTGACCTTCGAGCCGGGCCGGCTGGTGGTGATGGCCCAGCGCTACACCCCGCTGGGCGAACCGGTGGGTGCGGCCTTCGAGACGGGGGCCTTGGGCGGCCTTGTCCTGCCCGCGAGCCTGAGGCGTGGCGGCGCCGTGATGGCGTGGGTGACCACGACCCCCGACGGCGAGGTGCAGGTCCTGACGCAGCGCTTCCTGCCGTCGCAGCCCTGAGGCCCGCCCGCCTAGAATCACGGAATGCGCCAGATCGTCCTCGATACCGAAACCACCGGCCTGTCCGCCGAGACCGGCGACCGCATCATCGAAATCGGCTGCGTGGAACTGGTGGCCCGCAAGCTCACGGGCAACAACAAGCACTTCTACCTGAACCCCGACCGGGACAGCCACGAGGACGCGCTCAAGGTGCACGGCATCACGCGCGAATTCCTGCAAGACAAGCCGCGGTTCGAGGCTGTGGTCGACGAACTTCTCGAATACCTTGAGGGGGCGGAGCTGATCATCCACAACGCGCCCTTCGACCTGGGATTCCTGGACAAGGAACTGGAGCTGGTGGGCAAGCCCTCGATCCGCAAGGTGATCGAAGGCGTGATCGACACCGTGGTCATGGCCAAGGAAATGTTCCCGGGCAAGCGAAACAGCCTGGACGCACTGTGCGACCGCCTCGGCGTGGACAACTCCAGCCGGACGCTGCACGGGGCGCTGCTGGACGCGGAGCTGCTGGCCGATGTCTACATCAACCTCACGCGCGGGCAGGACGCGCTCCTGATCGACGTGGGGCCGGGCGAAGCCGGTGTGGCGCTGGGGGGCGTCCAGGTGGACCTGCGCAGCTTCAGCCTGCCGGTGATCGAGGCCAGCGCGCAGGAACTGGCCGCCCACGAGGGGGTGCTCAAGGACCTGGACAAGGCCAGCGGGGGCAAGACCGTGTGGCGCCAGGCGGCTGTGGCATAATCTTGGGTTGAGTGCAGAGCCGGGCAGGAGTTCGTTCTTTGCGCTTTTGAGCCCGATGGGGTGGTTAGCTCAGTGGTAGAGCATCGCCTTCACACGGCGGGGGTCGGGGGTTCGAAACCCTCACCACCCACCATCACGCTCAACAACCCATCAAGCCAGCCGATGCGCTGGCTTTTTGTTTCCTTCAGCCGCCTGCGCATCGTCCGAAGAAACCTGCGGATGTTCAAGAAATTCCTGATCTTCATCGAGACCTGGGGCCTGGCCTTTCTCATCCTCCTCACAGTCGGGTCCTTCATCCTGGCCGCCTGCGAGTTCGCCTGGGCCGACGCATCGCTCTCCCCCTGGGGCGCTCTGATGGAGGTCGTACGCTCCGATGCGGACAGCGCCGAAGGCTGGGCGGGTCATATGCACTTGCTGATCAACGCCACCCTGGCCTGGGCAGCAGTGCGGGTGTACATGGCGACGGCAGGTCTGACCTGGGACCATTTCGCCGCCCGCTGGCTGGTGCGTTCGCATGTGCTCATCGTTGCTGGACGCAGCGGCGGCGGGCAGGCCGACGCATCGACCGCAGGCACGGACAAGTCGGCGCTCGCGCTTGAAATGGCACTGGCCATGGCGGCGAACCGCGAAAGCGTGGTGCTGGCCCTGCCGGGTATCGATGAAGGCCAACGCAGCCGCCTGTGGATGGGAGGCGTTCGCGTTTTCACGGACAACCTGCCGACGACGCAATTGCTGGAAGCGACCGGCGCATCCCGCGCGCGGGTGATGGTCGCGATGCGCGATGACTACGCCCAGAACATTGCCCTCACGCATGCGGCGACCTCACCGGCGACGGGAAATCCGCAGCTGGAGGTCAAGTGCCTGATCGAGCCGCTGGCGGTGCGTCGCGACTTTCGGGTCCAGGAATACTTCGATGCCGCCGCCTTGCCCAGGATCCGCATCTTCACCGAGTCGGAACTGGTCGCACGTCGCCTGATGCGCGCATTTCCTGCGGATGCACCGATCGCGCAATCGGACAGCCAGGGCGTGCATGTGGTGCTCGTGGGCCTGGGATCCGTGGGGCAGTCCATCCTGGTCCAACTGGCGCGCCTGGGGCATTACCGCAGCGGCAGGAAGCCCAAGGTGACGGTGGTCGATCGCCACGTGAACGACCGATGGCGCGAGACCCGGCTGGCCTACCCGGCACTCGAGCAGTGGCTGCAGGTCGAAACCGAGGAGTCGCTCTTCGAGAATGTGGGGCAGGCGCAGATTCGCCGGTGGCTGACCGACGAACGTCCGGTCACCGTGGCCTATGTCTGCACCAAGGACGAAATCGCCAACTTGCGTATTGCGCGTCTGCTGTTGCAGGAAATCAAGGCGCAGGCGCCTGGCCAGGACCTCGCTTCAGTCCAGGTGGTGAGCCTGGATCCGCCAGGCGGCTGCGTGCTGGCCGACTTCGCGGCCCATGGCAGGCATGAGGGGCGTTTCCATCTGTTCTCCCTGGTGCGCAGCTCCGGCGATTTCCTCTCCGAGATCGACGATGTGCGGGCCCGTCAGATGCATGCCGGCTACTGCGCGCGCGATCGGGAAGAGGTGCGACGCAATCCGGGCCAGTCCATCAGCCCCTCCAACAAGCCGTGGGAGGCCCTGGAGGAAACGATGCGAAATGCCAACCGCCTCACTGCCGATCACTTCGAGGTGAAGATGCGGGCGATTGGCTGCCAGCTGGTACCGCGGGAATCGGCGATGGCCGAGCCCGCCACGCTGACGCCCCAGGAACTGGAGTTGCTGGCGCGCATGGAGCATGACCGCTGGTGGGCCGACCGCGCGTTGGATGGCTGGCAAGTCGGCCCGGTCCGTGACAACGCACGAAAGATCCATCCGAACATGGTGCCCTATGACGAGCTGACCGAGCCGATCAAGCAGCTCGATCGCGACTCGGTGCTGCAAATGATGGATGTCCTCGCCCGGGAAGGCCAGGTCATTGTGCGCACCCCTGGCGCGTGACGGACTCGGTGGTCTGTGTCGACCGGTCCCCTTGGCCAGGTCTCAGGTCCTAATCGATCCTTGCACAGGAAATCCCCCTGTGACACCTGCCAATGACTGACCGTAGCCGAACTGTCCGCATATTTCTCTCCAGCACTTTCCGCGACTTCGGTGAGGAGCGGGACCTGTTGGTGCGTCAGGTCTTCCCCGCCCTGCGCGCCCGGCTGAAGGAACGTTTCGTCGAGTTGATCGATGTGGATTTGCGCTGGGGCATCACACCCAAGCAAGCCGAACGCGGCGAGGTGCTGCCGATATGCTTGAACGAGATTGACCGCGCCCGTCCCTACTTCATCGGCATGCTCGGTGAACGCTATGGCTGGATCCCGGCGGCCGAAGGTTACGCCCCAGAACTCCTGGAGAGCCAGCCCTGGCTGAAGGACCACCAGGGCGGCAAAAGCGTGACGGAGTTGGAAATCCTGCACGGTGTCCTGAACAACAGGCACATGCAGGGACGCGCGTTTTTCTACTTCCGCTCGCCGGCCTACGCACAGCCAAGGGGAAAGGATTACCTGCCGGCTTCGCGTGAGGACCAGGCGCGCCAGCGAGAACTCAAACGCCGTATCCGCGCAAGCGGACTTCCGGTGGTGGCCTATGCCGACCCCCAGGCGCTGGCACGCCGCATCGAGCGTGATCTGCGCAAGCTGCTGGATGACGAGTTTCCGGCTTCGCAGGTGCCCGACGCGTTCGAGCTCGAGCGCTTGCGTCACGTCGCCTGTGCGGTTCCGCGTCGCCGTCTTTACCTGCGCGTGGACCGCGAGTACCTTGCGCTCGAACGAAGATTGACAGAAGGCGCACCTCGAATCCTGGTCGAGGGGCCTTGCGGTTCGGGCAAGAGCGCACTCCTGGCGAATTTTTTCCACGACTGGCGGGGGCGCCACCCGCGGCACGTGTTGTTTGAGCACGATCTGAGTGCCAGCGCGGAGGCTCCCGACCCGCACGCCCTGGTGCGCAGGCTGGTCGAATCCATCCAGCGCCAAACCCGCAGCAGGCGTGAAGTCCCCGACGATCCCCAGGCGCTCGTGGACAGCCTGCCCTCATGGCTGGCGACGGCCAGCGCCTGGGCCCGCCGTCGCGGCACACGCTGGATCCTCGTCATCGACGGGCTGGACGCGCTGATCGAGCAGACCGACCTGCGCTGGTGGCCAGCGTTCATCCCCGAGGGCATCACCGTGGTCGTTTCCTGCCAGCCAGGCCCTGTGATGCAGGCCCTGCAGGCCCACGCACCCTGGCAGGTTGTGACGATCCGGCCGCTGGCCCGGATGCTCAGCTCAGAACTCTTGACGACCTACCTGGCACGCTTCAACAAGAAGCTGCCACCGGCCATGGTGCGTCAGGCCCAGGCCCACCCGCTGGCAGGCAATCCGCTGTTCATTCGCACGCTGGCCGAGGAGATGCGCCTTTTCGGTGTGCACGAGCGCCTGAAGGATCGCCTCGACCACTATTTAGGCAGCCACACGCTCGACGACCTGTTCGAGCGCGTGCTGGAACGCGTGGAGGCCGACTGTGGCCGGCAGGCCCTGCGCATCACCCTGACCGCGCTGTGGGCCTCCCGAGCCGGCCTGACCGAGAAGGAGATCCTGGCCATCGCCGGTCTACCCCCAGCCAAATGGGCGGCGATCCGGCTGGCGCTCGATGACGCCCTCACGGAGATCGGCGGTTGCATCCGCTTGGCCCAGGAGCCGGTACGGGTTGCGGTGAGAGACCGTTACCTGCCCCACCCGCGCAGCCAACGCCAGGCGCATCGCCATCTGGCGCGCTGGTTCGGCAGTCAGTCGCCCGATGCGCGCCGCGCGCAGGAAGAGGCTTGGCAATGGCATGCCGCCCAGGACTGGAAACGCCTCCTGCACTGTCTGTCTGACCGCGAGGGGCTGATGGCGATGCACGAGCACCAGGGGGTCAATGAACTCATGGTTTTCTGGTTGAAAGCCGAGTCCGCCTTGAAGCTGCGCATGGAGGACGTCCTGCACACCTGCTGGCGCAAGTGGGTACGCACCATGGATGCCCGTACCCAGCGCCTCACGTCCGATGTGCTGGTGGACCTGCTGCATCACGCGGGACGTCTGACGCCCTTGACCCTCCATCTGGCGCGTCGCGGGCTGGAGCTGGCGCGATGCGACCCGCGTGTGCCTCGCCATGAACTGGCGAGCTACATCGACATGCTGGCCATCTTGTACAAGGACATGGGTCATTACACGCGCGCGCAGCCCCTGTACCTGGAAGCCCTGGCCCTGGCGCGCAGGCTTCCCCCTGCACGCCGTGAGTCGCTGGCCTATCGACTGAACAACCTCGCGGTCTTCTACAAGAACACCGATCGCATCGCGCAGGCCGAGGCGATGTATCGGGAGGCCCTGGTCATCTCGCAGCGGCTGTCGGGCACGCACAGCGAATCGGTGGCGATCACGCGGGTCAACCTCGCCTCGCTGCTGCGGCAGTCGGGTCGCCTGGCCGAAGCGCTGACCTGCGCCGATCGTGCGGTCGCCATGCTGACCCGCCTGCACGGTCAAGACGACCCGGGCTTGATCACTGCCCTGAATAACCGTGCCAAGGTGCTTGAATCCATGCGGCGAGAGGGTGAAGCCCTGGAGAGTCTGCGCCAGGCCCTGTCCCTGGGCCGCCGCCTCCTGGGGGACCCGCATCTGACAGTGGCCCTGGTCAAGAACAACATGGCGAACCTGCTGGACGATGAAGACCCGCAGGAAGCCACGCGGCTGGCCAGTGAAGCCCTCCAGGCCCGGCGCGCCATCTTGCCGGCGCAGCACCCCGATATCGGCGCCTCGCTCGAAGTCCTGGGTTCCTGTGCGCGTGAACGGGGTGACCCGCAGGCGGCGATCGCCTGCTACACCGAAGCCCTGTCGATCTACCGCGCCCTAGGCCTGCGCAGCGACGAGGCCGGCGCCCATAACCATCTCGGGCTGATTGCGCATGATGCGGGCGATCTCCGGGAGGCCGAACGGAACTACCGCATGGCGCTCAAGCTCCTGGAGGGGATCGGACACGGCCGTTCGCGCCAGGCCGTGACCTTGACCAATAACCTGGCGATGGCCCTGAAGGAGCTAGGCGACCTGCCCGGTGCACTGGAGATGGCGCAACGCGTGATGCGCCTGCGTCAGTCCCTTTACGCGGAGTTCCCGGTGCGTGTGGCCACGGCTACCCACAATGTCGCCAGCATCCTGGAGGCGATGGGCCGCCGCTCACAGGCGCTGCACTTGTACCGGCGTGCCTTGCAACGCCTCGAGCAAGCCCTTGGCACCTCGCACAAGGAACTCCTGGACACACTGGTGAACATGGGCACCCTCATGGCGGAAGGGCGCCAGGCGCGTGCCGGCATCCTCCTGCTCGAACGGGCCCGGCGCATTGCCCGCACCCGCCTGGGGGACACGCATCGCAAGACGGGCGTGATCCTGTACCACCTGGGGAGCGCCTTGGGCAGCCTCGGGGCGATCGATCGCGCGGTGCCGATCCTTCGCGAGGAAATCCGGATCGCCGAGAAGCACGAGGGGATCGACAGCGAATCGGTGCGCCTGAGCCTGAGGCACTTGGGCGTTCTGCTCAGGGATCACGGCCGCCCCGAAGAGGCGGAACCCCTTTTGCTGCGCGCCCTGGCCATTGCGCGCAAGCGCCATGGCCGCCAGGGGTTTGAGACTGCCTCGGAGCTCAATGCCCTGGGCAAGCTGCGCCAGAACCAGGGGCGCTTGAAGTCGGCGCAGACCCTGCTGGAAGCCTGCCTGCGCCTGCGTCAGTCGGATCCTGATGCAGACGAGGATGACATTCGTCGCGTGCAGGAGCGGCTGGCGAGTGTCCACGCTCAGAGGACAGCCGTCCGCCGCACATGACGTGATGCCTGGGCCCCCGGTGATGGCGATCAAGGCTGCCGGGCGATGCGCACCACGAGGGCGCCAATCTCCTTGGCATCCTTGCGGATGAAGCGCTCGAATTGCGCTGCATCCTGGTACTGGAACGCGGTGCCGACGGCCGCCAGCGCCGAGATCGCGCGTGCATCCTGGGCGGCGAACCGGGCGGCTTCGCGCAGCCTGTCCACCACGTCGGCCGGAGTCGCAGCGGGTACGAACAGTCCCGTCCACTGCGTGTACTGGACCGGGACCTTGAGTTCCCTGAGGCTGGGGACATCGGGCAGGCTGGCGAGCCGGCCCTCGCCCCAATGGGCCAGCGGGCGCAGACGTCCTGCAGCAATGAGAGGAACCACGGTGGCCGGTCCGGTGGCCAAGGCGTCGATCTGGCCAGCCAGCAGCCCCATCAAGGCCGGACCTGCGCCGGGGTAGGGAACATGCAGCAAGGTGGTGGACGTCGCCGCCTTGAGCTGCTCGATCGGAATGTGCAGGGAACTGTAGGGGCCGGAGGATCCGTAGGAGACGCGCCCTGGATGGTGCTTCACATGGGCCAGGAATTCAGCGAAGGTCCGCCAGGGGCTGTCCGCCCTTACCACCAGGACGGTCGGATCGGCGGTGAATCGCGCGATGGGCTGCAGCTGGTGGAGCTGGTACATCGGCGGGCGCTGAAGCGCCTTGTCGGCCTCGGGCAATACCACGAGCGAGGAAAGTGCCATCAGCACCGTGTAGCCGTCGGGACGAGCCTTGGCCACCTGCGCCATCCCGATCCCGCCGCTGGCGCCCACCTTGTTCTCGATCAGGAGGGGCTGGCGCAGGTGGCGCGCCATCGCCTCGGCCACTGGCCGCCCCACGGTGTCCGACATCCCGCCGGACGGGTAGGGGACGATCAGGGTGATGGGCTTGGACGGATAGTCGTGGGCCCGGGCGTCTGCGAGTGACAACCCCAGGAGCCCGATCAGGAGCAGACCCTGCAACAGCCAGCGCAGCGAGCCAGGAGAGGGACGGTTGGGTGACATGGCGATTGATTCCAATGAGTGAAGTGCGGGCCTACCCGATGTGCCGTGAGTGCTTTCCCGGCATGCCGGAACGTCCTCGGCTGACGCATGCAGCGGGAGGCGGCAGACCGCGCGGTCCGCGTGTGTCATGGACTGTGTGCAGATCAAGGCAGTTCCCCGATGTCCCGCAAGCAGGCAGTTCTCCCCTACGTGGCCGCATCCGCGTCTGCCAACGCCGTACTCGTTTCCAATAGCGTACCCGAGCAGCGTACCGCCTGGACCAAGGCCCGCCGCGACGTGATGCGGCTCGCGCAGGAAATGGGGTATGGGGTGGTGCCTTTGCCACTTCAGTTGCTCTCCACCGAGTGGCGGCATTTCCTGGGCGCCGTGCATCGCGCCTTGACCCCGGGCGGGAGCGTGCTGGTGGAATACCCCTTCGACCAGCGGCGTCGCCTCTACCCCCTGGTCGCCTACTGCCGATGGCGGAGCCTGAAGCTGCATGGCCTGGTCCATGACCTCGACGCCCTGCGCTTTGACACGCCGGTGCGGCGCGAGACGACAATCCTGAACTTGTTCGACGGTCTGGTCTCGCACAATCCCGACATGACGCAGTGGCTGCGTGACAGCGGCGTCACACGCCCGATCGCGGAACTTGGCCTCTTCGATTACCTGGCCGAGGCCGGATCAGACTGGCACGAGGAGGACTTGCATGGACCGGTTCGCATCGCCTGTGCGGGCAACCTGTCCTGCTCGAAGGCCCGCTATATCTACGACCCGCGCTGGCGCGAGGTCCTGGGTGTGCAGGCCTCCCTGTTCGGCGCTTTCTTCGAGCCGGGGCGGCTGCCGGCCGGGGTTCCCCTGCGCTATCGGGGCAGCTTCACGCCTGACGCGCCGGCGCTGGACGGCCGCTACCACTTCGGACTCGTCTGGGACGGCGACAGCATTGCAGGCGGCGAGGGCCGTTACGGGCGCTACATGCGGTTCAACAATCCGCACAAGCTGTCGCTGTATGCGGCCCTGGGCCTGCCGGTGGTGGTGTGGGAAGAGGCTGCGGTGGCACGCTTCGTGCGCGAACAGGGTGTGGGCGTGACCGTTCGTGACCTGCGTGAACTCGGGCAGTTGCCGCAGCGGATCTCGCCCGCGCACTACCGCACGATGACGCGGCGGATGGCGGCTCTGCGCCAGGCGGTGACCCGTGGCGACTTCCTGCGGCGAGCGCTGGAACGCCTGGGAGCACCGTCCGGCCTGCCAGCGCGGGACCGGAAGGAGGTCCTTCAGAACGGGTAGTGGCGCGGCGTCGTCTGCACCGTGATCCAGCGCAGCTCGGTGAACTCGGCGATACCGGCCTTGCCGCCGAAGCGCCCCAGCCCGCTGCCTTTGACGCCGCCAAAGGGCATCTGCGCCTCGTCGTGCACGGTGGGGCCGTTGACGTGGCAGATGCCGGAGTCGATCTTGCGGGCCACATTGAAGGCGCGCGCCACGTCCTTGCCGAAGACGGCGGCCGACAGGCCATATTCGTTGTCGTTGGCGCAGGCGATGGCCTCGTCCACGTTCTTCACGCGCACGATGCACTTGAGGGGGCCGAAGGTCTCCTCGTGGTAGATGCGCATGGCGGGCGTGACGTGGTCCAGGATGGTGGCGGGCATGAGCGTGTTGTCGGCCTTGCCGCCACACACCAGTTTCGCGCCTTTGGCCAGGGCGTCATCGATCAGGCTGTTGCAGTGCTCCACGGTGGCCATGCCGATCACGCTGCCCAGGACGACAGGCTCGGGCTTGCGCGGGTCGCCCAGGGGAAGGGCCTTGGCCTTGTCGCCGAACTTCTTGACGAAGGCGTCGGCGATCTTCTGGTCCACGATGATCCGTTCGGTAGACATGCAGATCTGGCCGCTGTTGGCGAACGCGCCGAAGGCGGCGCCGTTCACCGCATCGTCCAGGTCGGCGTCGTCCAGGATCACGAGGGGCGCCTTGCCGCCCAGTTCCAGGATCACGGGCTTGAGGTAGCGCGCACAGGTCTGCGCAATGATCTTGCCTACCTTGGTCGACCCGGTGAAGTTCACCCGGCGCACCGCCGGGTGCGAAACCATGGCCTCGACCACCGCGCCGGCGTCGGCCGGGGCGTTGGTGATGTAATTCACCACGCCTGGCGGAAAGCCCGCTTCCTGGAAGGCCTCGATGATCAACTGGTGGGTGCGCGGGCAGTTCTCCGAGCCCTTGAGGATCACGGTGTTGCCGCAGGCCAGGGGCGTGGCGATGGCGCGGGTGCCCAGGATGACGGGCGCGTTCCAGGGTGCGATGCCCAGCACCACGCCGGCAGGCTGGCGGATGCCCATGGCCAGGGAGCCGGGTACGTCCGAAGGGATCACCTCGCCCGCGACCTGCGTGGTCAGGGCGGCAGCCTCGCGGATCATGCCGGCGGCCAGCATCACGTTGAAGCCGGCCCACATGGCGGTGGCGCCGGTCTCGGCGGGCACGGCCTGGATGAACTCGGGGGTCTTGGCTTCCAGCTTGTCGGCGGCCTTGAGCAGCAGGGCGCGGCGCTCGCTGGGTCCGGTCTCGCTCCAGGTCTTGAAGGCCTCGGCGGCGGCTTCCACCGCCATCACGGCATCGGCAGCGGAGGCGGCCGGTGCGCGGGTCGCCACGGTGCCATCGAGCGGGTTGCGGCGCTCGAAGGTCGCGCCTTTTTCAGCGGTGACTTTCAGGCCGTTGATCAACATGGACATGTCAGACATGGAGGGCTCCTTCGGAACAACGAGGGGTTGGAATAGGGGTCAGTTCGCCGTGGTGGCGGATGCGCGCTGCTTGATCGCGTCGTGGACCGCGCGCGCTGCGGTCGTGGTCTCGCTAGATTGGGCGCCCAGGTAGGCCTCACGGATCACGGTGGACCGCTGCAGCAGGCGCGCAGGACCGCTGGCCACGATGGCGCCACGCTCGAGCACATAGGCGCGATCGGCCACGGCGAGTGCCTTCTTGACGTTCTGTTCGACCATCAGCACCGTGGTGCCGGCGTCGGCGATACGCCTCGCAATCGCGAGCAACTCGTCGACCATGCGAGGTGCCAGGCCCAGCGAGGGCTCGTCCAATAACAGCAGGCGTGGTGCTGCCATCATGGCCCGGGCCACGGCCACCATCTGCTGCTCCCCGCCACTCATGGTGCCTGCCAGCTGACGCTCGCGTTCGCGCAGCTTGGGAAAATCGGCCATCACCTGCTCGATACGCTGCTCGCGTTCCGAACGTGGTACGAGCCAGCCGCCCAGTTCGAGGTTCTCGCGCACCGTCATCTGCGGAAAGAGCTGGCGACCCTCGGCCACCATGGCCAGGCCCTCGCGCACGATCTCGTGCGGCTTCTCGGCCAGTTCCTCGCCATCGAGCAGTACTTCGCCGCGGCGTGGGATCAGGCCGGTCAGGGCCCGCAGCAGGGTGGTCTTGCCCGCGCCATTCGGACCCAACACCACGGTCAGACCGGGGCGCACATCCAGCGACAGGTCGCGCAGCACCAGAAAGGGCCCATAGCCCGCTGACAGCCCGCGCACCTTGAGTTCGGCCTTGCGCCCTTGCGCGCCGAGTTCGAAGGGCATGTCCTTCCACCACATCATGGGGTGATCTCCGCGTCCTCGGACATCTCGTCACCCAGGTAGGCCTCGATCACCTGCGGGTCGCGCACCACCTGCGTGGGCGTGCCATCGGCGATCTTTCGGCCCTGGTGCAGCACGATGACGCGCTCCACATGCCGCAGCAGGGTGGTCACGGCGTGCTCGATCCAGACCACGGTCAGGTCCAGTTCATCACGCAGGCGTCGGATCAGGCGTGCCATGTCCTCGATCTCGGCCTCGGTCAGACCCGCAGCCACTTCATCGAGTAGCAGCATGCGCGGACGCGTGGCCAGCGCCATGCCGATCTCCAGCAGGCGCTGCTGCGACGGCGTGATGGCGCCGGCCGGCAGGGCCGCCTGGTCGGTGAGGCCGATCAGGCGCAGGATGCCGGCTGCGTCCCGCAGCGCCCAGGGCACGTCCTTCTCGTCACCCCAGAAGACGTACTTGCGCGGGCGCTTGCCTGCGAATTTCAGGCCGAATTCGATATTGGACTGCACTGGCATGTCCGGGAACACCCGCGGGGTCTGGAAGGTGCGCGCCAGACCATGGGCCGCGAAACGGTGGGGACCGCGGCCGGTCAGGTTGCGGCCCTGAACCGACAGGCGTCCCGAGGTGGGCTCGGTCACGCCCGAAATCGCGTTGAAGAAGGTGGTCTTGCCTGCGCCGTTGGGGCCGATGATGCCCACCAGTTCGCCAGGGTGGAACTGCGCGCTCACCGCGTCGACGGCTACCAGGCCGCCAAAGCGCACCGTGACCTCGTGGGCCTCGAGCAGGATGTGCTTATCCGACAAGGCGACGCTCCCGCGCGCGCTGCTTGTCGCGCGCCTTGTCCCCGCTCCACTCGTAGCGGCGCTCCCTGGCCCAGTCACGGGTGTCGTACCACCAGCCCTTGAAGGTCTCCCAGCGCAGCGAGGCCAGGCCCCCGGGCAGGTACAGCACCGAGAGGATCAGGAGCAGCCCCAGCGACATCATGTAGATCTGCGGTGCCTGCAGGCGCAGGGTCTCGGCCAGCAGGCTGAAGACGATGGCCGCGATCAGCGGGCCCCACAACGTGAGCGCGCCGCCGATCAGGGCGATCAGCACCGTCTGGAAGCCGATGAAGGGGTTGAACACCGTGTGCGGGTCGATGTAGGTCCAGCGCACCGACATCGCCGCGCCCACCGCACCGGCAAAGGCGGCCGTGAGCATGAAGCCCGCCAGCTTCACCCAGCGCGTGTTCACGCCCAGGGTCTGCGCGCGCTGTTCGTCGGCGCCGATGCCCGAAAGCGCCAGGCCGAAGCGGGTACGTCGCACGAGGATGGACACGGCCACTGCGGCGAAGGCCAGGGCCAGCACCGTCAGGTACACCGTATCCCGCTCGGGCACGACCGACAGCACCCTGCCGACGGTACCGGTCACGCTTTTTTCGAAATAGGTGATGGCATGGCGGATCAACTCGGTCATGCCGAAGGTCAGCACCGCGAAGTAGGTGCCGCGCAGGTGCAACACCGCCGCGCCCATCACGAGCGCCACGCCCGCGGCCAGGGCCGCGCCCAGGCCGACGGCCTGGGCCCAGGGCAGGGTGTCCAGCATCAGCGCACTCGAATAGGCGCCGATACCGAAGAAGGCCGAGGTCGCCAGAGAGAGGTAGCGGGTGGTGCCGCAGAACATCGCCCAGCTCGATGACAGGGTCACGTACATCAGGCAGGTCAACGCCATGGACACCGCGAAGTCGCTGCCGTAGGCGGGCAGGGCCAGGGCCCAGCCCATGAGGCCGAACAGGACCAGCAGGTCACGAATCAGGAGCTGGCGTGCGTTCATGCCTTGCGCGCCTTGCGGGTGAACAGGCCTTCGGGCCGCAGCAGCAGGACGCCGATGAAGACGACGTAGGACAGCAATGCCTTGAGCGAGGGGTTGGTGAAGTGCATGCCGACCGCTTCGACGACGCCGAGCAGCAGACCACCCGCCAGCGCACCCCCCATGCTGCCGAAGCCGCCCAGGGTGATCACGATCAGCGCGGTCACGGTGTAGGGCTCGCCCATGGCGGGGGAGATGGTGTAGGCCATGGACAGCAGGCTGCCAGCCACGCCGGACAGGCCCAGTCCGATCCCGAACATCATCGGGTGCAGGGCGCGGGTGTTGATGCCGACCAATTGGGCGCCAGTCGGCGATTGCATGAGGGCTCGCACGCCCTTGCCCAGGAGGGTGCGACGCAGCAGCACGATCAGGCCGGCGCTGATCGCCAGGGCCAGCGCAAACACGATCAGCTTGTTCCCCGCGAACTGCGTGCCCGCCACTTTCACCGGCTCGGTGGCGAAGTCGTACCCGCGCAGGTCACCGCCCCACATCCAGGAAGCGAAGTTCTGTACCAGGAACATCAGGCCGAAGGCCACCATCAGGCCGCGCGCCTCGAAGATATCCAGGTTGGGAGAGGTGGCCGTCAGGCGCCGGAAGCAGAGCCAGTGAATCGCCACACCCAGGACACCCAGTCCGATGAAAGACACCGGCACCATCAGCAGCGGATGCAGGCCCAGGGAAGTGGTCGCCATCCAGGTCAGGTAGGCGCCCACCATCAGGAACTCGCCGTGGGCGATGTTCAGGATCCGCATCAGCCCGTACTGCAGGTTCAGGCCAAGCGCCACCAGCGCGTAAATGCCGCCGGTGATGAGGCCGGAGGCTAGCAGTTCGATCCAGGCGCCGAGGCTCACCTCCAGGCCGGCTTGCTCGGATTGAGCTTGGCGGTGGCCAGCTTGGGCGGCCACACCACCTCGAACTCACCGTTCTGCCACTGGCTCACGGTGCCCGGCGTGGCGGTGTTCTCGCTGCCCGTGAACTTGATGTCACCGATGATGGTCTTGTGCGTGGTGCCCGCCACGTAGTCGCGGATCGCCTTGCGGTCCAGGCCGACCTGCTTGACCGCGTTGGTCAGTATCTCCAGGCCGGCCCAGGTGTGGCCGCTGGCCCAGCGATCGGGTTCCTTGGCGGCACCGAACTTCTTCACGTGCGCGTCGAAATAGGCCTTGGCACCGGGGCTGGTCTTGCCATTCCAGGAGCCCATGCCCAGCACGCCTTCGGCGCCTGCGGGCGTCATGACGTTGCGATACAGCTGGAATGCGGTACCCACCGATGCGTAGAAGAACTTCGGGTTGAAGCCGATCTCCTTGGCCTGGCGGCTGGCCAGGATGGTGTCCGGCGGGTAGGTGAAGCCGACGAAGGCGTCGGGGTTCTTGTCCTTGATGGAGCGCAGCACCGGCGAGAGGTCCTTCACGCCGCCCGGATAGCTCTTGTCCTCGATCAGGCTGATGCCGCTGCCTTGAAGGGCCACCTTCAGCGCGGCGTAGTTCTCCAGGCCGAACAGGTCGTCCACGTAGATGCAGGCCAGGCTCTTGGCGCCGTTGGCCTTGAGCATGTCGACAAGCGCCTCGCACATGGGTTTGGGTTGCTGCAGCAGCAGGAAGAAATAGGGCAGCTTCATCTCCACCAGGCGGCGGCTCAGGGCCGTGGGGGCGAGGAAGGGGTAGCCGAATCGATTGGCCAGGGGGGCGACCGCGAAGTTGGCGTTGCTGCCCCAGGGCGGCAGGATCAGGTCGACCTTGTCGCTCCCCATGAGTTTTTCGTAGGTGCGCACCACGGTCTCGGTGTCGCTGCGGTCATCGGAGCTAATCAGCTCGATCATCCGCTTGGTGCCCTTGACGTTCAGGCCACCCGCGGCGTTCTGTTGCTCGGCCCACAACAGGTAGTTGGGTTCCTGGCTCACCTGGGCGCCACCGGTCCAGGGACCCGTACGGGACATGGTGTAGCCAATGCGCACCGGCGCCGATTGGGCCATGAGGTTGGGGGCGATGGACATCGTGCCGACAGCGGCTGCGGCTCCCTTGATCAGGGTGCGGCGGGTGGACTGGACCATGGAGTCTCCTGATTGGATGGGCCGCCGGGTTCGCAAACAGGGCGGGCCTTAAACTTTGACCTAAAGCAGGATTAGAGCGCCGCTAAAGTGACTGCGCAGTCGGGATTTCCCCCAGCCAGTCACGTTGTGGGGTTAAGCTCGGGACAAGTTGCAGATATTGAGCAAATAGCACATGACGACCAAGGAATACCCGGTCTGGACCGGCACCACCTCCCAGTGGATGAACTTTCCCTCCTTCCTGCTGTGGGGCGTCCTGGCCCTGACCGTCCTCCTGCTGCCGGTTTCCTTGGGGGTGATCTTCTGGCGCTACCTGGTCGTGAAGAACCAGAAGTTCGAGTTGACTTCCGAGCGCCTGAAGCTGCATACGGGTGTCTTGAACAAGAAGATCAGCGAACTGGAGCTGTATCGCGTGACCGACACGCAGTTCGATCAGCCCTTCTGGCTGCGTGTGGTGGGCTTGGCCCATGTCCAGATCATGTCCTCGGACAAGACCTCGCCGGTGGTGACGATTACTGCAATTCCCGACGCACGCGAGCTGCGCGAGACCTTGCGTGAACTCGTGGAGGCGCGCCGCACCGCCAAGGGCGTGCGCGTGTCCGAACTCGAGTAAGACGAGGCCTGAGGTTTCAGGGCTGGCGGGGTGCAGCGTCGCGCCAGGCCTGCACAAAGGCATGGGCCTGTGCGCGCACCCGGCTCGCATCATCCCCGGGCCTGTACAGGGCCGAACCCAATCCCGCGCCACTCGCACCTGCGGCGCGGTAGGTGCCGAGGTTCTGCGGTGATACCCCGCCCACCGGCAGCAGGGGCACTTGCGGCGGGATGACGGCGCGCAACGCCTTGACGACCCCGGGGGGCGTCATTTCCGCGGGAAAGAGCTTCAGTCCCTGTGCGCCCGCGCGCAAGGCCGCGAAAGCCTCCGTCGGACTGAGCACGCCGGGCAGGCAGACCATGCCCCGCTGCACGGCGGCGCGCACCACCTCGGCGTCCAAGCAGGGCGATACCACCAGTCTTCCGCCGGCAGCGTGTACCTCGTCCACCTGCTGCACGGTCAACACGGTGCCTGCTCCCACCAGCGCCTGTGGGTGCGCGGCGGCCAGGCGCTCGATGCTGGCCAGCGGATCGGGCGAGTTCAGCGGCACTTCGATCATGACGAAGCCTTCGCCGGTCAAGGCCTGTCCGATGGCGGGCGCATCGCCGGGTGTGAGCCCGCGCAGGATGGCCACCAGCGGCAACTGGCGCATGGCATTTTCGAAGGCCTGGGTGGCGGTGAGCGTCATGAAGTCATGTCCAGTTGGCGCGCCAGCTGCCACAGGCCGGTCCAGGTCACGCCACCTTCCAGGCAGCGCGCGGGCACACCCGCCAGGGACAGGGCGCGCTGGTAGCGGGCGGTGAGAGCGGCGGCCCCGACCAGGACCACCGGCATCGATGGATCGGGTGCGTGCTGGCGGACCTCCTCGCCGATCACCAGGCCCGAGAGGTAATCCGGCAGGCGCTGCGCAGGCACCTGCTTGAAAAGGGACAGGGTGCGCACGCTGAACGCCGTGTGCAGCAAGCCTGCGCCCTGGAAGGCCCGCTGCACGCCCCATTCGAAGGCTTCGTCGTCCGGGTCGGCGGGGAGGTCGGCGGGCGGCAGCGTACGCGCCAGGAGGGAGTGCTGCCGCAGCAGCTGATAGACCTCGCCCGTCATGTAGCTCACGAAGTCCTCGATCCGCTGCCCGCGCACGCGTGCCCACTTGCTGTGGGTACCGGGCAGGACCAGGGTGGCGTCCTTCAGGCCGGTGGCTGCGAGGGCGCCCAGGATCTGGGTTTCCTCGCCGCGCATCACATCGGGCACCTGCGCCAGTTCAGGAGCGCTCGCAAGACCCGGATGGCGGCATGACAGGCCCGGCACGATGGCGATGCGCCCGGGGCGCAGCCAGGTCAGGGCCTGGGCGATGTCCTGGGCGCTGGCGGGGCAGGGGCAGTAGGGGGCTTCCTGCCAGCCTTGCTGGCTGCCCACCATGCCGGCCATGAAGGCCACCTGGCCGGGCGGACGCATCCAGTCGCCGAACAGATCGTTGAACACCGCCTCGAACCCGCCGGGCGGGACATGCAGGATGCCCAGCGGCGCGGCGCGCTCCTGCAGCACTGCGCCCTGGCGATCGAGCAGCGCGCCGCGCAGCGAACTGGTGCCCCAGTCGATGGCGATCATGTGGCGCGCGGTCCTGGGGGCAGCGGGGAAAGCGGGTCAGCCACGGCCCACGTAGGGCATCTGCGTGGCCATCACGGTGGTGAACAGGACGTTCGCCGACAGGGGCAGGCGCGACATGTTCAGGAAGGTGTCGACCACGCAGGACATGTCCATGCGCGCTTCGGCCTTGATGCTGCCGTCGGCCTGCGGCACGCCCGCGGCCATCTTCAGGGTCATGTCGCTGGCCACGTTGCCGATGTCGATCTGGCCCACCGCGATGTTGAAGTTGCGGCCGTCCAGGGCGGCGGCGCGCGTGAGGCCCGAAACCGCGTGCTTGGTGGCGGTGTAGGGGATGGAACCGGGGCGCGGCGTGTAGGCCGAGATCGAGCCGTTGTTGATGATGCGGCCACCCTGCGGGCTTTGCTGGCGCATCAGGGCGAAGGCCTGGGACAGGCAGTAGTAGGCGCCGTTCAGGTTGATGCTCACCGCCCGGTGCCAGTCGTCCAGAGCGGTTTCGTCGGGGGTCTTGGAAGGCGTGGAAATGCCCGCGTTGTTGAACAACAGGTCCAGGCGCCCATGGCGCGCGCGCACCGACTCGAACAGCTTGGCCACGGCGGCGGGATCGCTCACGTCGGCGGGCATCGGGTGGGCCCGCGAAGCTGCGGCACCTGCCGCCTTCACGGTTTCCTGCAGGGCGTCGGCGCGGCGGCCCACCAGGATCACCTCCCACCCTTCAGCCAGCAGCCCCAGGGCGCAGGCCTTGCCAATGCCGGAACTGGCGCCAGTCACCATCGCAATCTTGTTCATGTTCTCGTCTCCTAACGGGTGCTGCAGGCAGCAGGTGGGGTCAGTCCAGTCCGCGCAGGGCGTCGGCCGGATAGCCGGGACGCTCGCGACAATCCGCAATGTACTGCTCGATGATGCCGCGGAACGACGTCTCGGGCAGCAGGCCCAGGGTGCGCGCCCTGTCGGCGGTACTGCCACGCGACCAGTTGGCGACGATGCCCGCGATGCGCTCGTCACGCTCGAAGCGCACGCGCGCGCGCACTTTCGGGCCGGCGACGGCTTCCAGTGCGTCCAGCATATCGCCCACGCTCACGTTCAGTCCGGGCAGATTCAGGGCGAGTCGGCCACCCAGTGCCTCTCGAGTGGCCTGGTACACGGTGATCAGCCCCTTCACGGTGTGCGCCGGAGAGGACACGGGGTGCGTGACGCTGGGATCCACCGGACAGGTGGTCTCGATGCCTGCCAGCGGCTCGCGGATGATGCCGCTGAAGAAGGACGAGGCCGCGCCATTGGGCTTGCCGGGACGCACCGTCACCGTCATCAGCCGCGCGCTGCGCCCGTCGATGTAGCCCTTGCGGGTGTAGTCGGCCACCAGGTATTCGCACATGAGTTTGTGCGTGCCGTAGGAGGTCTGGGGCGAGGGCAGGGTGGTGTCGGTGACGAGATCGGGCAGCGGATTGCCCGCGTCCGGGCCGAACACCGCCACGGAACTGGCGAAGACCAGGCGCGGCACATTGCCTGCCTGGCGCAGGCCTTCGAGCAGCGCGCGGGTGCTGTCCAGGTTGGAGCGCAGGCCCAGCTCGAAATCAAGCTCGCACTCGCCTGACACCGCCGAGGCCAGGTGGAACACGCCGTCGAAGCCGCTGGCGAACAGCGCCGTCTGCGACAGCATGGGTCCGGTGTGCGCCTTCACGCGCGGGTCGGCCGCGATGTCGGCAGGGGGCGGGGCGAGATCGGCAATGGCCAGTTCGGTGATGGCCCGGCCATCGATCTGGCCTGCCTTGAGCAGTTCGCGCGCCAGTCGCGCGCCGAGGAATCCGCCGCCACCAGTCAGGAGGATACGCATGGTGTGACCCTAATCTTGAAAATCAGTGATTGTCCTTGGGCACGAAAGCCCCGCGCTGGCCGACCAGGAAATCCAGGTCGGCGCCTTCGTCGGCCTGCAGCACATGGTCGATGTACAGCTTCCAGTAGCCGGACTTCAAGGGCGGCTCGGGGGCCTTCCAATCGGCCAGGCGCTTCTTCAACTCCGCGTCGGAGATGTCCAGGTGCAGACGGCGATTGGGCACGTCCAGTTCGATCATGTCGCCATTGCGCACCACCGCCAGCGGACCGCCGGCCGCGGCCTCGGGCGAGGTGTGCAGGACCACGGTGCCGTAGGCGGTGCCACTCATGCGGGCATCGCTGATACGGACCATGTCGGTGATGCCATTGCGCAGCACCTTGGGCGGCAGGGGCATGTTGCCCACTTCGGCCATGCCGGGGTAGCCCTTGGGCCCGCAGTTCTTCAGGACCAGGATGCAGGTCTCGTCGACGTCCAGGTTTTCGTCATCGATGCGGGCGTGGAAGTCATTGCTGTCCTCGAAGACGACGGCGCGCCCGCGATGCACCATCAACGCCGGGGTGGCGGCGCTGGGCTTGATCACCGCGCCGCGCGGGGCCAGGTTGCCGCGCAGGATGGCGATGCCGGCCTTCTCCTTGAACGGCGCCTGGAAGGTCTTGATCACGCGCGGGTCGTAATTCTGGGCGTCGGCGATGTTGTCGGCGACGGTCTTGCCGCTCACGGTGACGATGTCCTTGTGCAGCAGGTGCTGGATCTCCTTCATCACCACGGGCAGGCCGCCGGCGTAGCAGAAGTCCTCCATCAGGTGTTCGCCCGAGGGCTGCAGATTCAGCAGGCAGGGCATCTCGCTGCCCAGACGCTCGAAGTCGTCGACGGTGAGCTTGATGCCCAGTCGGCCGGCGATGGCGATCAGGTGGATCACCGCGTTGGTGGAGCCGCCGATGGCGGCCAGCGTGCGGATCGCGTTCTCGAAGGCCTCGCGCGTGAGCACCTTGGAGATGGTCTGGTCGGTGTGCACCATCTCCACGATGCGGCGGCCGGCGTTGCGGGCCAGCACGTTGCGGCGGCCATCGACCGCGGGGAAGGCGGCGTTACCCGGCAGGCCGATGCCCAGGGCCTCGACCATGCTGGCCATGGTGGACGCCGTGCCCATGGTCATGCAGTGGCCGTGGCTGCGGTGCATGCAGCTCTCGGCCTCGAAGAAGTCCTGCAGCTTCAGCGTGCCGGCGCGCACCTGCTCGCTCATGCTCCACACGCCGGTGCCCGAGCCCAGTTCCTGGCCGC